>Ga0256839_1003318_pt1 | contig 16733 bp, 18 predicted proteins | sample 354166metaG_FD_185968 | JGI IMG/M metagenome (GOLD analysis project Ga0256839, IMG submission 185968) | Hydrothermal vent microbial communities from Mid Atlantic Ridge, Atlantic Ocean - 354-166 | ecosystem: Environmental > Aquatic > Marine > Hydrothermal vents | place: Atlantic Ocean: Mid... | reverse complement strand
ATAGGGGAATGCCAATAGGTCTTCGTCTTCGTTTTTATTACGTTCACTTTCTGGCGTGTTGAAAATTTCAAATAAACCAGCCAGCTTGCCGCGCATATCTGAGCCATCAGGGGTGGTACGTCCCACCAAATATTCCAAAAACATATCCTTGGCCGGAAACACCCCCGTATCATCAGCAAACAAACAAAATACCAGGCGCACGAGGAACACTTCCAGATCATGGCCGCTAAAGCCGGAGGCTTCAATCTCATCATGTAGCTTGCCGACCAGTTCTGCCGCTTTTATATTGACCGGGTCTTGGTCTTTAAATGCGCGTTTCTCCACCCCAATGATAAAGCCAAATTTTTCTACATGCTTGTGTAGTTCGGCTAGTGTGAACGAAGTTTCTTCGCGGGTTGATAAATTAATCAAATCAAAATTTTGAAAATCCGATAGTAAAATATAGCGCGGCTTGTCAGCGTCCTTTAAGCCATCAATATATTCAAAAGCCTGCGAGCGCGCTTTGCCCAAATCCCGTCCCGCACTTTTTTGCTCAACCAGCAAAGTCCCGCGCCAAAACAAATCAATGAAGCCTTGCCGATTATCCAGTTTCTTGACCGCTTCCTCATAGGTTGCGACTGCGCGGCGCGATTTACCAAACACATGAAACAGCGCATTATAAAAGCTTTGGGTCTCGCCTTTCTCATAGCGCGCATCCGACCATTCATCCGCAAATGCTTTTGCGCGTACCCTAATCTCATTCCAGCTTAGCCGCATTTATATGTCCCTTAAAGAATGGTTTAACTCTATTTCATCAAACCCGTGATTGCAATAAGTGTCTCTATCATCCGCGCAATGTCCTCCGCCCCCGACAAGCTGTGGTCGCCGTTTTTTACCAGCGTGAGTTCCACATCCGGGCTTACCAGTGCGTCCACGATTTTGCTGGCGTGGGTGTAGGGGACGCTGGTGTCTTTCATGCCTTGAATGATGCGCACGGGGCATTTAATGTTAATGGGGGCGTCCAGAAGCAGGTTTTTGCGGCCATCCACAATAAGCTCGCGGCTTATTTCGTAGGGTTCATCGTAATCGGACGGCTCGTAATATATGCCCTCCTCCATTATAGTCGCGCGGATGTCGTCATTGAAATTTGCCCACATGAGTTTTTCGGTAAAGTCCGGTGCGGGGGCGAGCAAGACGAGGGCTTTGATACGCGAGGCCCGCGCCAGTGCCGCCAGCAATGCCGTCCACCCACCCATGGATGATCCGACCAAAATCTGTGGGCCCTGTGTTAATGCGTCTATGACCTGCACCGTATCCGCCGCCCATCGTGAAACCGTCCCGTGCCTAAAGTCTCCGCTGGAAACCCCATGGCCGAAATAATCGAAGCGGAGGAAAGCGCGGTCTTGTTCGTCTGCCCATTTATGCAAGGCGCTGGCCTTAGAACCGTCCATGTCGGATTTCAGCCCGCCGCACCAGATAATACCGGGCGACTTTCCTAGACTTTGTTTGTAAGCAATCCGGTTTTCATCTAATCCGCCATATGCCGATGATTTTAAGTATTTCACATTATTCATAATATGGGTCTTTCCAAATAACACTAAACCAGTCTACAAAAAACTATGAACATTCTACAAGTCTTACCGGAATTAAATACGGGCGGTGTCGAGCGTACCACAATCGAGATTGCCCAAGCCCTTACGGCCAAGGGGCATGTGCCCCATGTGGTGTGTGCGGGCGGGCGTATGGAAGACGAACTTCGGGCGGCAGGCGGTATTTTGCACAAGTTGAATATCGGCAGTAAAAATCCGCTCACTTTGCCCGGCCATAGCAAAGCCCTGTGCGAGATTATCCAAGCCCATAATATAGACATCGTCCATGCCCGCTCCCGCGCACCGGCCTGGCCCGCTAAATCTGCGGCGCAGATAATGGGTGTGCCCTTTATCACCACATATCACGGTATTTATAATGCCAATTCCGCCCTCAAACGCGCCTATAATGCGATTATGGCCAAGGGTGATATTATTATCGCCAATTCTGAATTTACCAAACAGCATATCATAAAACAACACGGCACAGACCCGGCCAAAATCACGGTTATTCCGCGCGGGGTGGATATGTCGGTATTTGACCCGACGCGGGTGTCCGTAGCCGATATTGCCCACACGAAATTGGCGTGGGGTGTGGGCGATGCACCTGTCATTCTCCTGCCGGGGCGTTTGACCCGCTGGAAGGGGCAATTACTGGCCATAGCGGCGCTTAAGCTTTTGGGCGGTGACGCCGTGCTGGTCTTGCTTGGCGATGCCCAAGGGCGCGATGATTATGTGGCAGATATACAGGCCAAAGCCGCAGACTTAGGGCTGGCCGCGCGCATTGTTTTAGCCGGGCACAGCCGCACTATGCCCGCCGCGCTGATGGCCGCCGATATAGTGATTTCAGCCTCCACCGACCCCGAAGCTTTTGGCCGGGTTATGGCAGAGGCACAGGCTATGGAAAGACTGGTCGTGGCCAGCAATCACGGCGGCGCCCGCGAGACAATAATAGACGGCAAGGGCGGGTATTTGGTACCGCCAAATGATGCACAGGCTTTGGCAGATGGGATAGGTAAAGTCTTGGCCCTCTCCAAGCCCGATTATAGTGCCCGCGCCCAATCTGCACGACTGCGTATTGGCGCGCAATACTCCGCCGCCGCCCTCAAAACCGCAACTTTAGCCGTTTATAAGCAAGCCTTGGAAAAATCAGGTGACAAATAAGCCACGCTTAGCGCGTAAAATCGCCCCAAATCCCAATTCAGTTCTTGAAATTTCGCACACAAACCGCCATATTCTTGTGCGTACCGTCATGAACGGTGCGAAATGCAGCTAATGAGGAGATCAGCATAGCCCGAAGACCACACGCCGCGCCGCCCAAAAAACGAGGCTCGCGCATAAACGATGAAATTACATCGTCCAAAGTTTTACTCATTACAGAAACCGGTGAAAAGAAAGGTGTTGTCTCTATTGACGAAGCCTTGGACTATGCCCGTTCCGTAAAGCTTGATTTGGTCGAAGTTGCCCCCAGTCCGGAACTGCCTGTGTGTAAGGTCCTAGATTACGGCAAAATGCGGTTCGATGCCCAGAAGAAAAAATCCGCCAATAAAAAGCGCGCCAAGAAACAACAACTCAAAGAAATTAAAATGCGTCCGAATATCGACGTGCATGACTACAAGGTCAAAACCAAAGCCATGCAAAAATTCTTTGACCGGGGCGATAAAGTCAAAGTCACCATAAGGTTCAGAGGCCGCGAGATGGCGCATATGAACCTAGGCCGCGACCTCCTAAACCGCGTCAAAGAAGACTTCGAAGAAACCGTCAAGGTAGAATTTGCCCCCAAGACTGAAGGCCGCCTAATGACAATGGTATTGGCACCGAAATAGAGCGCTGCCTCGTGACCGTAGGGAATGTGGCATCCAGGTATGGCTTATGAGTAATTATCTTGTTTATGATGTTTTTACCGATACCGCATTTGGCGGTAATCAGCTGGCTGTATTTCCGGATGCCAGCGCTATTCCGGAAGGCATGTTGCAGAGTATTGCGGCGGAATTTAATTTTTCGGAAGTGACATTTGTTTATCCGCCCGAAGACCCGAGCCACACCGCACGAGTGCGTATCTTTACGCCGACCATGGAAATGGAATTTGCTGGACACCCAGTAATTGGCACTGTCATTGCCCTATCAGATTTAGGGTATAATGTGCCCATGGTTTTAGAATTGGGCATTGGCCCTTTGCCGTGTAGCATTGATAATGGCACTGCGTCCTTTACCACTTCTGTGGCCTTGAATATTTTGGCTAAGCCTGAAACTACGCTTGTGGCCAAATCACTCGACCTATTGCCAGACAAGATTGTGATCCAAACCCATAGTCCAACACAGGCTAGCCTTGGTGCTCCTTTTGTTTTGGTCGAGCTTGACAATCGCGAAACCTTGTCCGAATGCAAGCCAAATATTGAGGTATTAAGAAAGTGCGCGGAACGATATCCCGCAGGCATGGACTTTGCCATCTTTGCCTATGTGCGTAAAGGCGGTGAAATACATGCGCGCATGTTTGCACCCCTCGACAATATTCCCGAAGACCCGGCGACAGGCAGTGCGTCTGCGACCCTGGCGGCTTTGCTCACGGAAATAATCGGCGCACCCCAATCCCTAGTGTTCACCCAAGGGGAAGATATGGGCAGGCCGTCCACCATAATGGCCGAAACAACACAAAACCCGACCCGCGTCACCATTTCAGGCCAAGCCGTGCAGACAATGGCCGGAAAATTTATCCTTTAACTATTGCTCCAACGCATAGGTAATATTAACCGTCACTGATAATGTTTGCTCACCCGCTGCGACCGGCGTGCTTTCCATCATATCCATGCTTTTGACCATCATCATGGGTTGAGGTCTTGGCGTATAGCCGCCGCCTTCGCGGATTTCTAAGACTTTGCCAAGGCGCACACCTGCTGCCTTAGCCATGTTCTCGGCCTTGGTGCGAGCTAGGGCTATGGCGTCCATGCGGGCTTTGGCGCGAGCGGACTTGGCGTCTTTGATAGAGAAATTGATGCCGCCTATATTATTGACGCCCGCCGAAACCAGCGCGTCCAGCATAGGGCCAACCTTGTCGAGATCGTCTGACATGGCGCTGAGCGTATTGCGCACCTCATAGCCCGTAATGCGCGGGGCTTTGCGGTTTTGATAATCATATTGTGGCTGCAGCGACATTTGCGAAGTGGTGATATTGCGCTCAACAATACCAGCAGCTTTGAGGGCTTTGAACACCGCATTCATTTGCCTTGCGTTTTCGCGCATAGCCGCACCAGCCGTGGGGGCTTGGGTGACAACACCCGCTGAAACACTGGCACGATCGGGGGCTTGCGCGGCATGGCCTGTGGCGGACACATAAAGCTTTCCTTGGTTGATGGTTTCATGTGCAGCACTACCGTCATGGGCAGACGCCGTCTGGTTAGATACGGGGGAACAGGACATAGCTAATATACTCGCAGTTATAAGAATGAATTTTTTCATGAGATCTTCCTTTTATCGGTTTCAAAAACGGCACCTTGGACAAAACATAGGCTATTTTGCTATCTACACCAAATGGCAATCACACTTTAGAGACAGCAATGTATTTTAGGGCTTTTCATATGGCGAGGCAGTCGCTATAGGAGCCGCATAGCCAAGTGGGGGTGAGTAGCTCAGTTGGTTAGAGCCGCCGGCTCATAACCGGCTGGTCGGGGGTTCAAGTCCCTCCTCACCCACCAGCCTTCGCTAAAGCTTCAGCTTGGCAAGCCAAAGGCGCAGGCGAGAGAAGATTTAGCGAAGGCTGTCGCGCCGTAGCTTTATTAGCGTGGCGGTCTATTGGGTTATTGGCGAACTTATCCTTTTCTGTATTGATGGATTACGACGCAGCGGCACTTACAAAATTGCGCTAACTACCCACCCTTGACCGCTTGTAGCATGGCTTTGGAACGGCCTGATAGGGTAGCATCGCAGGCGCTGATTTGGGTATAGCGGCGGCGGGCTTTGCCGGGGATGCGGCCTAATTTACCCAATTTATTTTCGCCAAAATTTTCTAGCCCGCCATATAGTTTTGACAAGGCTGCCGCAGGACCACCTAAGGCGATAAAGCCGGAACTGACCGATACATCTTCACTGGCATAATGGCGTTTATAACCGTCAATACCTTCGCCGAGGTCTATGCGTTGATAACCGAGATTTGCGGCTTCATCGATCAGAGCTTCCAGTAATTGTATGCCTGGCGCCAGATTGTAAAACGCGTTATTATAAGCCACCATCCAAGAGTGGAATGTAGTGCCGTCCGACAGGCCTAAATCTATGGCTGCCAATTGGTCGCCGAAATACATACAGTGCATATCAGTGCGCAATTGCGCATCCTGTCCGCGCTGCCATAGCTGGTTAAGCAGTTCCTGTGTCCAGCCTGCGCTCAGCACATCATATTTACCGCTCTGGGCAAATTTTTCGCGTTTCCAAGCCATTAGCTGGTCAAATACGGCTTGGTCGGTTGCATGAAAGACAAATCTGCGCTCACCAATTTCTTGGGCTTTGCGGATACGGCGGCGATTGCTTTTCAAATGACGGCGATAGGAGCTATCGCGAGCCGCGCGCCAGTCCTCTGCGCCTAGGGATAAATCCATAATTGTGCAGGGCGTTTGGCCGCGCACATAGTCAGCGAGCATATTGCCCGTGTCGATTAAAGTGGAGAAATGATACACGCCAAACCCGGCTTGCTTTAGTATATCGTGGGCATCAAAGCGGGTATCCGGCGCACAGATAAAGCCGTGATAATCCGTCATCGGCGCACCAACAGGACGGGCAAATCCAACCTTGCCCGCCGGATTGATCCTGGCTTGAAAAGGAAGAAAAGCTATGGGGGTCGCGTTTTGTGACACCACCAAAACATGCACATCATCACACAGCCGACCAAGCAATTGCGTATAGCCAACATGGAAATACGGACTGTACAGAGCTGGATTACTGGCACGGAGTTCCGCCCACGCCAAAACCTGTTCTTGCGTTAGCGCTTCCACAGATAAAATTTTTGTCTGAATATTATTCACATCACTCGCCATAATCGTTCATTACAAGCCATAACAAAATAAAATGAAAACAGCCTTAATGCCCATTATTTATCCGCACACCAGCCAGACTATCCGCTCTATTTTTATTTATCTATTCTACGGATTGTTGTGATTGTTTAAAGGGGTGGGACAGCGGTGCTTATCAGGTTGAGGGGCAAGGCCGTGGTATCTTTGGCCTGGCGCAGGGCAATGCGCGATTGCACATCTGAAACCAGCGAGAAGGATAACAGTTTTTCGCGCAGAAAACGGTCATAGGCATGCATATCCGATGTGACAATGCGCAACATATAATCGACCGCGCCCGTGACCACAGCGCATTGCACCACTTCGGGCATGGTCTGTATGGCTTGCTCGAATTTTTCCATATTTTCTTTGTTGGGCATGGCCAGTTTAACCGCGACAAACACTTCAAAATCCAAGCCTAATTTTTCCCGTGACAAGCGCGTGACACGTTGCTTGATAATACCTTCTTCTTCCATACGCTTAATCCGGCGCCAACAAGGTGACGAAGATAAGCCGACCTTATCCGCGATTTCCGCCACGGACAGGGCGGCATCATTTTGGACGACATGTAGGATTTTAGCATCAATATTATCAAGTTTAACAGACATATTATTTCTCATTATTCATATTTCGCGTAATTTTATACCTATATATGCGCTAATTAAAGATTATTTGCAAACATAAATGCCTGTAAATAAGGTAATAATACCTAAGATTATTTTTCCAACTAGGATAGTGTCTATGGCAAACCGCAGAAATACCTCAAATCTCTTCATTCCTGAGCCCCTTAATCGGCCTGGCGACACACCGGACTTCTCTAATCTACATATGCCGGATCTGGTCTCTGATAAAACCCATACCCTGCCCTGTCCTGATTCATTGGTAGATGCCTATGAGACCGAACAACTTGCGTCTGGACTTGTACGGGTTTTAACCTTGGACGGGCGCGCAAAAGGCCCTTGGGATCCTAAGCTGGACGCCGATATTTTGCGCCTTGGTCTGCGCAATATGATGCTGACCCGTAGTGTGGATAAGCGCATGTTCATTGTACAGCGCCAAGGCAAGGCTTCATTTTATATGAAAAGCTTAGGCGAAGAAGCCATTGCTGTTGCCAGCGCCATGGCGCTCAAAAGTGACGACATGGTGTTTCCGTCCTACCGCCAACAAGGTATGTTGCTGACGCGCGGCTTTCCCCTCCAAGATTTAATGTGCCAAGTTTTGTCAAATTCTGGCGATAAGCTTGAAGGTAAAGCCATCCCAATTTGTTATTCTTCTAAAGAACATGGTTTTTATTCCATTGGCGCGTCCCTCGGCACACAAATGAGCCATGCCATTGGCTGGGCCATGGCCTGCGCCTAAAGGTACGGACGGTGTTTCCTGTGCCTTTACCGGTGAAGGCGCAACTGCGGAAGGTGATTTTCATTACGCTCTAAACTTTTCGTCTACTTACCGCGCCCCTGCTATTATCAATATTGTCAATAATCAGTGGGCGATCTCGTCATTCCAAGGTATTGCCGCAGGGCAAAGCAAGACATTTGCCTATCGGGGTCTTGGCTTTGGCTTGGCCAGTTTGCGCATTGACGGCAATGATTTTCTGGCCATTTACGCCGCCATACAATGGGCAGCACAAAGAGCGCGCTTGGGCGGTGGTGCAACGGTTATTGAACATTTCACCTACCGCAAAGAAGGGCATTCAACCTCTGATGACCCTAGCAAATACCGCGCCAAAGATGAGCCAAATGCTTGGCCGCTCGGCGATCCTATAGACCGCTTGAAGCAACATTTAATACTTATTGGCGAATGGGACGACGAACGCCACGCGGCACTTGAGAAAGAATTGGATGCCTATGTGCTGGAAACCTATAAAAAAGCCGAAAGCTTGGGCACACTCACCACGCAAACAGGAATTAACCCTGCCACCATGTTCGAAAAAGTATACGAAGATGTGCCGACGCATTTGCGCCGCCAGCGCCAAGAATTGGGGGTTTAGATATGTCTGACAAAAAACCCAAAATGAAGCAAATGAATATGATCCAAGCCATCAATTCGGCGATGGATGTGAAAATGAGCCAAGACCCAGATGTATTGGTGTTCGGCGAAGATGTTGGGTATTTCGGCGGCGTCTTCCGCTGTACGGCGGGGCTGCAAGAAAAGCACGGTTTGCACCGCTGTTTCGACACCCCGATTTCCGAAGGTGGTATTGTCGGCACCGCTGTCGGCATGGGCGCCTTTGGCCTGCGCCCGGTTGTTGAAATTCAATTTGCCGATTATATCTATCCGGCCTTTGATCAGATTTGTTCGGAAGCCGCCCGGTTGCGTTACCGTTCTAACGGCGATTTTACCGCACCTATTACCATACGCTCGCCCATGGGCGGCGGCATTCACGGCGGTACGTCCCACTCCCAAAGCCCCGAAGCTTTGTTCACCCATATTGCCGGGATTAAAACCATTATTCCGTCCAATCCCTATGACGCCAAAGGTTTGTTGATTAAAGCTATTGAAGATAATGACCCGGTGGTGTTTTTTGAACCCAAACGGCTATATAATGGACCATTTGACGGCGACCCACATAGCCCGGCAAAAAACTGGGGCGGGCACGAGCTTGGCCTAGTGCCCGAAGGCCACTACACGATTGATTTCGAAAAAGCCCGCATTCATCGGCAGGGGGCGGATCTGACCATATTGTGCTATGGCACTATGGTTTGGGTCGCAGATGCCGCCGTAGACGCTACGGGCGTGGATGCAGAAATCATTGATTTACGTTCGCTTTCCCCGCTGGACTTGGATGCAATCGTCAAGTCTGTCACCAAGACCGGGCGCTGTTTGATACTACACGAAGCCACCAGAACGTCAGGCTTTGGTGCAGAGCTCATCGCAGAAGTACAACAACACTGTTTCTATGCCCTCGAAAAACCAATCATGCGCGTAACGGGTTGGGACACACCCTACCCCCACGCACTCGAATGGGAATACTTCCCCGGCCTAAAACGCTGTAGCGATGCAATCCTTAGAATAATGGAAGAATAACAAAATGACCAAGCATATATTTAAAATGCCGGATATTGGCGAGGGTGTGACCGAAGCCGAAATTACAGAATGGCACGTTAAGGTCGGCGATAAAGTCGCGAGCGATGACCCCGTCTGTGACGCTATGACCGACAAAGCCACAGTTGAACTTACTGCCCCGGTGAGTGGTGTCGTGACCAGTGTGGGCTGTGCGGCCGGGGAAATTATGGCGGTGGGCGGTGCCTTGGTTGTCTTCGAAATGGACGAAGATACAGATATTAAAGAGGAAAGCGCTATTCCAACACCAATTAAAATGGAAGCGCCCAAAGCACAGAACAAAGAAAAACCAAAACCCGTATCCAAGCCAGCATCTAAACCCAAGGCGGTGCCAGCGCCTGCTGTCGTTTCTACACACGGCGCCAAGCCCTTGGCCTCGCCCGCAGTGCGCCGCCGCGCCGAAGAACAGGATATTGACCTGGCCTTGGTGCCTGCATCAGGCAAAGCCGGGCAAATTACCCATGCAGATTTAGACGCCTATGCCAAAGGCGGTGGCGCAGGCTTACAAAAACTTGCGGGCGCAACGGACATTAAAGTCACAGGCATGCGCCGCATTATCTCCGAACGTATGAGCGAGAGTAAACGCCGTATTCCCCATTTCTCTTATGTGGAATCTATCGACATGACGGAACTAGAACGCACACGGATTCACCTGAACAATACGCGCGCCGCCCATAGGCCCAAATTGACCCTGATGCCGTTCTTTATGCGCGCCATGGTCAAAGCCGTGAAATTATGGCCACAGTGCAATGCTACATTTGATGATGATGCAGGTATTATCACCCAACATAATCCGGTACATATCGGCATGGCGGCACAAACACCCGGCGGGCTGATGGTGCCCGTTATCCGCCACGCTGAGAGCCAGGATATTTGGCAACTTGCCAGTGAAATTGCCCGTATTGGCGAAGCCGCAAAAACCGGAAGCATCGCACCGGCGGAACTCTCCGGCTCGACTATTTCCCTAACATCTTTGGGTAAACTTGCGGGCGTTATGGCGACGCCCGTCATTAACCGCCCAGAAGTGGCTATTTTATGTCCCAACAAAATTGTCGACACACCAGTGATGGAAAATGGGCAGATGGTCGTGCGCAAGATAATGAATTTTTCAACCAGCTTCGACCACCGAGTCGTAGACGGTTTCCACGCCGCCGAAATGGTGGCCTATATTAAAGACTTGCTGGAACACCCGGCGACTTTGTTTATTGATTAGGGGGGGATATGATTTTGAATAGCAAAGCAGACTTCCATTCTTTCCTTCCCCCACTTGTGGGGGAAGTACCCCGCAGGGGGGATGGGGGGCGGTCTATCGGCCTGCACCAAGATTTGAGGGGCGCCCCCCATCGAGCGCCAAGAGGCGCCCACTTCCCCCATAAATGGGGGAAGGAATAATGGCTGAACATTATACGTGTGACGTGCTTGTCGTCGGCTCCGGGCCTGGGGGGTATGTGGCCGCTATTCGAGCGGGGCAGCTAGGGCTGGATACTATTCTGGTTGAGGATGGGCGGCTCGGTGGAACCTGTTTGATACGCGGCTGTATTCCGTCCAAGGCGCTCATCGAGGCGGCGGAGAAATTTGAACAGGCGAGCATCAATGCCAGCGGTAATTCCAGTATCGGCTTGTCCGCCGACAAACCAGATTTGGATTTTAAAAAAACTATCGCCTGGAAAGACGGGATTACCGACAAGCTTAGCTCAGGCGTGGCCGGGCTTTTGAAGGCGGCTGGCGTACGCATAGTGTCTGGCTGGGCAGTGTTTGAAAATGCCAAGACCTGTAGCGTCGGCGACGATAAAATTACCGCGACAAATGTTATTTTAGCGACGGGCTCCAAAAGCGTTGAACTTAAGGGTCTCCCTTTTTCTAAAGAGAAAGACGGCCCAATCATATCCTCCACTGAGGCCTTAGATTTAACATCCGTGCCAAAAAAACTGGCCGTTATTGGCGCAGGCTATATCGGCATGGAGTTGGGCATTGCTTACCGCAAATTGGGGAGTGAGGTGACCTTTATTGAGGCCGCCAAAACCATATTGCCGGGCTTTGACAAACAATTATCAGCACCCGTGTCCAAATGGTTGCGTGATCATAAGGTATCCATACAAACAGAAAGTTTTGCCAAGTCCGTAAGCACCAAAGACGGCAAGCATACTTTGTTCTATACCGAAAAAAACGGCGCAGAGGTTAAATTGGTTTGTGACAAGGTATTGGTGACGGTAGGCCGTATCCCCAATACTGAAGGCTGGGGGTTGGAAAATATGGCCGTAGATATGGACGGCGCTTTTGTCAAAGTCGACGATAAATGCCGCACGGCTATGCGCGGTGTATATGCTATTGGTGATTTGGTCGGTGAACCCATGCTCGCCCACAAAGCTTCTGCCCAAGGGGAGATGGTGGCGGAAATTATCGCAGGCAAAAAACGCCGTTTTGCCCCCGCTGCAATTCCGGCAGTGTGTTTCACGGATCCCGAAATTATCTCGGTAGGCATGACGCCAAGCGAAGCCAAGGACAAAGGGCTTGATGTGGTCGCGGGTAAATTCCGCTGGGCGGCGAATGGCCGCGCCCTGACTACGGGTACAGCAGATGGCGGTGGCTTTGTCCGCATTTTAGCCCTCAAGACGACAGGCCGTATCATCGGCATCCAAGCCGTCGGGCGGCATGTGTCTGAACTCTCCGGCGAATTTGTTTTGGCCATAGAAATGAACGCCACCCTAGAAGACATGGCTGGCACTATTCACGCCCACCCAACCTTGTCAGAAGCTACAATGGAAGCCGCATTATCCGCCCTTGGACATCCCATACATTCCGTGTAAAGGTATGAGAAACACTAACTGCAAGGGTTCATTATGGGCGGCAATACACTTTTAGAATTTCGTATGCTTGGGTTTAATGTGCGCTTGGATACCAGCTGGATTTTCATTGCAGGCTTAATTATATGGTCATTGGCGACACGCTATTTGCCTTATGTATTGCCCAATTATTACGCAGCATTTTATTGGCTGTTAGCCGTCGCAGGCGCAGCAGGGTTTTTTCTGTCTATCCTGTTGCACGAAATGGGGCACGCAGTAACCGCACGCAGGTTCGGCATTCCCGTTATGGGCGTCACCTTATTGATGTTTGGCGGCATTACCCAAATGGCACGCAGAGCCAAATCACCCAAAGAAGAAATTCTCATCTCTGGCGCAGGTCCACTGGTCAATTTCTTACTGGGGTGTTTATTCCTTGCCCTTGCCGGTCTAGCCCGTAGTCTAGATTTGAGTGCGCCCATCTTGGTAATTTTAAATTATTTGTCGTGGATAAATTTCATTTTGGCAATCATCAATATGGTGCCAGCTTTTCCTCTGGACGGCGGGCAAATTTTCCGAGCGATTATGTGGAAGTTTTTGGGCGATTACCCAAAAGCAACCCGCATTGCTGCGCGAATTGGCATGGTGTTTAGCTATGCCCTCATGGCATGGGCCGCATGGTCATTAGTCAGGGGTAATTATATTGGCGGACTATGGTGGTTTTTTATTGCCATCATGCTACACAATGCCGCCAAAGCAGCCGTGCAGTATTATAAATAAGTCGATAAAATTTAAGCGTATTTTTCGCCCAGATAAACCCGGCGCACATCTTCATTGGCGCGGATTTCTTCTGGTGTGCCTTCAAACAAAACATCGCCTTGGAACATAATCGATGCCCGGTCGACAATGTCCAGCGTTTCGCGTACTCTATGGTCTGTAATCAGAATACCAATCCCGCGCTTTTTAAGATAACGGATTAAGTCGGAAATATCGTTAATCGCAATCGGGTCAATACCGGTGAAAGGCTCATCCAGTAATATAAAGGACGGCCTAGACGCCAGTGCGCGGGCGATTTCCACCCGGCGGCGCTCCCCGCCAGAAAGTGCCAGTGCCGGGCTTTTGCGGATATGGCCAATATTAAGCTCGTCCAAGAGCGCATCAACATTGTCGTCGCGTTTTGAACGGTCTTTTTCGGTGAGTTCGACCACGGCACGGATGTTTTCCTCGACCGTAAGCCCGCGAAAAATGCTTTCTTCTTGGGGCAAATAACCAACGCCGAGACGGGCGCGTTGATACATGGGCAAATTGGTAATATCGTGACCGTCTAATAAAATCTGCCCCCGATCAGCCTCGATTAACCCCATTATCATGTAGAAACTGGTGGTCTTGCCCGCACCATTTGGCCCCATAAGCGCAACGATTTCACCGCGCTGCACGGACAATGTAATACCCTTGACCACAGCGCGGCCTTTATAGGATTTGCCGATACCAACAGCCGCCAGCCCCTGTTGGGGAATGCTAGGCGCGGTATTTTCATTTTGTGCTTCGCTCATTGTCTATGAATTACTTTTTGCAATATTTTGTGTGTTTTTAATTAGAATATTGACCCGGCCCTTAGAGCCACATTTACGCCCTTTGCAGCTCCCGACCACACGGGCATTTTGTGTTGTTAAATTATAAAACAATTTTTCGCCAGTAATGACACTGCCGTCCGCCTGTTTCATGATGACATTCCCTGTGACCACAAATGTATCATTGCTACGCGTATATATGCCCTGCTTGCCGCGTACACTTTGATCTGGTGTTAAATAATAGAAATTACCAATGGCGATGATTTTAGAAATATCGCCCTGCCCCAGACTACCGCCGCCTGCGGTAAACACTTCCATAGTATCCGAAAGTACGCGCACATCACCTTGGCGCACATCCACACCGCCTGTTAGGATAGATTTGTCGCCAGCATAGGCAACATTATCCGCCGTAATATTTATCGGTGATGAGCTGCCGGATGCAAATTGCGCATTTGCCGCAGGGGCAAATATTATCAAACCCAAAAACAGCCCTGCTAGTATTTTGCTCATTTTTACAATCGTCATATTGTTTTCCTATTGTGTTGGCCGCCTCTATTTACCACCAATTTTAATCTCGACACGGTCATTTTTCTTACAATCCCGCCCTGCGCAATTACCTGCAATTTTGGCGCGGTTGGTATTGAGGTCATATATCATCTTATTACCCGTCACTGTGCTCCCATTATTCTGAATGAACCGCGCATTTCCAGTTACTGTGATAATCTCTTTATCGCGTTCGTAAACCCCTTTATCACCTGTGACGCGGTTTTCTGGGGTGATATATTTAAAGTTTCCAATAGCCACGATCCGGTTAATATTCCCCAACTTGATAAAATTTCCCTCGGCGTCACCTGCTTCATTAGGCGTGCGTACCGACGTTTCCGCACGAAATAAATCCATGCGATCGGCCAATATAGTCGCATCTTTTTGTTTAACCCGTACATTTCCAGTCAGGACAGTAGTGGCACCCCGATATGTGGCTTTTTCAGCCTTGACACTAATAGGGTCATCATTACCAAAAGAAACCTGAGCATTGGCCGGGCTCACCAACACCAAAGAACCGAACGCAAGGGTGCTGAAAAATATCTTGTACATTGACTTCTTCACTCCTGCCCTCCCCTTAAGGGCGCAATTATCTCGCCGCCATTCAGCACATTATCGGCCTTTTCGGGAATAATTAACGCGGTCATACCGCCTTTAAAAACAAATTCCTTATAATCATCATTTATCTCATACGCTTGGCCCGCCGCCTGGCCAAAAGCGCCAACACAATCTATGGGTTCGTCGCCCTCTATGCGCTTACCTTTAACAAAAATCCGCGCATGGTTGGTTTTACAATCATAGCCATCGTCTGTCTTTAAACGGACTTCCTGATGCAATTCCAACACCTGAGTTTCGGCATTGTATAGACCCGTCAAAGCCAGTACCTGACTTTCTTTGGCTTCGCCCGAACGCAGGAAATTTAGTACCGGATTGACCAATTTGGTTTCGTCAGGATTTTGAATAAATCGCGTCGCCGTGTCAGCTGAAATCCTATAAGGCAAGCCATCTGCCGTGCGGCCTTTATAGACAGGATGTGTAAATTTAACGGTTTCGTTGGGATTATCTTCCGGTGGTTTGGGCTTGGGCGTAGAGATAAAATACCAAAGCAAGGTCAAAAGCAAAGCCCCTGAAAAAGCAATCAGCAATAGCCGGGCATAGCGAATAAATGTGCTGTGCCGCCGCGCTGCTTCCAGCGACAACGCATGGCGCGGCTCCCAATGGGATAAAGCATGGCCAGAGGCGTTATTACCATTCGTATTGTCTACAATACTTGTCGTCATAATTATTCACATGCGTTAAAACTGGTTCTTCATACAATATATAAACCAAATATGCGATACCAGATTGCAGGCAATAGATTACAGTTTGGTTAGCGAACCCGCCGGAACATATCCCTATCTAAAATTATGTGAGAAAATATCCACATCATTCCAACCAGCAATGTCCAGCCCTGCACGGGTAGGCATAAAATCGAAACAGGCTTTGGCTAGATCGTAACGGCCTTCACGTATGAGACGCGCCGTTAAAATCCGTTGTAGCTGATGCAGGTATAATACATCCGAGGCTGCATATTCCAATTGCGCCTTGTTTAGTCCTTCCGTTGCCCAATCGGATGATTGTTGTTGTTTGGAAAGATCCACATTGAGAAGCTCTTTACAAAGGTTTTTAAGACCGTGGGCATCCGTATATGTGCGTACCAAGGCAGACGCAATTTTTGTGCAATAAATAGGCGCACAATCTACACCCAAATTTTGCTTGAGCATAGCCACATCAAAACGAGCAAAGTGAAAAATTTTCTCAACACTCGTATCTGCTAGTAAAGCTTTTAAATTGGGACAGTCGTAAACGTTACGATCCATTTGCACGATATGGGCATCGCCGTCGCCTGCCGATAATTGCACCAAACACAATTTATCACGCACCAAAGACAAGCCCTGAGTTTCCGTGTCAACGGCAACAGAACTACCAAAATCAAGCCCGTCCGGTAAATCTCCCTTATGTAAATGTATAGCCATTATTCCCCCTGTTTTCTATATTATACATGTCCTGCCATGCGTAGCCTTTGGCGAAGCATGGTGCCCTGGAGAAGACTCGAACTTCCACTTCCATAAGGAAACTAGCACCTGAAGCTAGCGCGTCTACCAATTCCGCCACCAGGGCCCATTTATCGCGACCAAT
>Ga0256839_1003317_pt1 | contig 16745 bp, 23 predicted proteins | sample 354166metaG_FD_185968 | JGI IMG/M metagenome (GOLD analysis project Ga0256839, IMG submission 185968) | Hydrothermal vent microbial communities from Mid Atlantic Ridge, Atlantic Ocean - 354-166 | ecosystem: Environmental > Aquatic > Marine > Hydrothermal vents | place: Atlantic Ocean: Mid... | reverse complement strand
GCGTTGGTGATATCTTCTTCAAGACTCGTGGCATGACGGTAAGGGATGGCATCTACATGGTTGGCGCTCTTGAGAACGTAAAGCGTTACATTCTGGAGGATATCGAGTAATGGATTGGTTGGATATTATCCTACATGCTGTTGCTGCTGCTGGCATGGTTGGTGTTCTTGCTGTGTTTGGTATGAATCCTTGGCACGCAGCTATCTTCAACGGTGTTTTGTGGGGAGTTCGTGAGTTTGCCCAAGATTGGATGAAGGGTTACAGACCTCTTTACATCTGGCCCATCAGGCGTTCAACACAAAAGGATTGGGAGTTTCTGGCTCCATTGGGTGTAGGTTTTCTGGTAGCAGGATTGGTAGTGATGGGATGATGGACAACAAGATGCGGTGTAGTATTTGTAATTATTGTAATGGTTTGAGTGATAGCCTTGACACATCTGTTGATGGTATTTACAGGGAAGTGAGGTGGCGTAGCAGATACAACGATTGGATTTGTTCGGATTGCTACAATACCATTATCGAAACCAATCAGGAATTTGAGGACGTGGATGATGACTGAATACGATTACATTGCTGGTTACGTTGAGCCTGGGATTTCCGTTATCGAGAAGACGCACAAGGCTATTGTCGAGGGAACCAAGGTTGAACTGGAGGTTATGATCTCTTACAATGAATCCAGCGAGGAATACGACCTTCACGTAAAGGACTCTTTTGGTGATTATATTTATGTAGGTTCGTTTCCAACCGATGTTGCCCACAAGATGCTGAGTTCTCTCAATAACCACATTCCAGACATCGTGCCAGAGGATTGAGTTTTGGAACAAGAACAATGGGATGGATAAAACTGCACGCCCCGTGCCCTAGGTGTCCGTCCAGTGATGCTATGAGTGTGGACTCTAGTGGCTGGGGCTTCTGTTTTTCCTGTAATTCACGGATACCTCCAGAGGAAACAGGTGTCATGCAGACCAACATCACCCCAATCCAACGAGATGACGTAACATTCGGTTTTCCTGATGAGTATCGAGGCATTTCAAGGGATACGTTCGAGAAGTTTGGTGTGTTGTTCAAGTTCGACAAACACGGGAAACCAATCGAGTGCGCCTTTCCGTATTGTGGAATCGCCAAGAAGGTCAGGGATCTTAACCACAAGTCGTTTCGTTGGGTCAATTATTCCTCTGAGTGTCCTTTGTTTGGTTTGGACAGGTGGACTCCTGGTTGTGCTCGTGCTGTTACTGTTGTCGAAGGTGAGTTCGATGCCCTTGCCGTTTACGAGATGATGGGGGATTACCCCGTGGTGTCGGTTCAGAGTGCAAGCACAGCCAAACGGGATTGTCAGAAGGCATTCGAGTTTCTCAACAGCTTTGAAAACATCTACCTTTGTTTCGATAACGACGAGGCAGGACAAAGGGCGGCAGAAGAAGTTCGTTCCTTGTTTGATTTCAAGAAGGTAAGGCTTGTCAAGCTGACGAAACACAAGGATGCGAACGATTATCTCAAGGCTGGTGATGTTGGTGAGTTCAAAAGAGCCTGGTATAATGCAAAGGTTTACAGCCCTGACAACCTTCTGTTCACCTTGGATGATTTTCGTGAAGTCCTTGACAACGTTGTCTCCAAACCTTCGGTATCGTGGCCTTGGCCCAAGCTTCAGGAGATGACATACGGCATTCGTCCTGGTGAAATCCTGTTGTTCACGGCACAAGAAGGTATTGGCAAGACGGAAATTTTTCGTTCTATTGAGTATCATCTGCTGAGGTTTACCGACAAGAAGATAGGCATCATTCACCTTGAGGAAACAGCAGACAGGACTCTTAAGGGGTTGGCTGGTTATGTCATGGAACGCCCAATGCATATCAACGGGGCAGACACCAGCGAGGTTCTTAGCGCCATCGAGAAGTTGACAAACAATGGTGAACGCCTGTTCATTTACAACCACTATGGTAGTGCCGAACCTGATGACATTGTGAACATTATCCGATATCTTGTTTCCGTTGTCGAGTGCGACGTTGTGTTCCTTGACCACATCACGATGATTGTCTCAGGGTTGCTTGAACTTGATGAACGAAGGGCGCTTGATGTTCTGTCAACACAACTTGCAACCATTGTCCGAGAGCTGGACTTTACCCTGTTTCTGGTGAGCCATGAAAACGATGAGGGCAAGACACGTGGCAGCAGAAACATCTCCAAGATTGCAGACCTTCATGTCAGACTGTTGAGGGACAAGGAAGCAGAGAACACAGAGGACAGGAACACAACGAAACTTCTAGTGGTCAAGAACAGGTTTGGAGCAGAGACCGGATACGCTGATGACCTGTGGTTTGATACCAAGACATTTATGATTAGACCGAAGGAGATATACGATGGGCACGTGCACACACCAGAAGAAAGAAAAGAATCGAGTTAACAGGTTGATTAAACCTGAGTTCAAGAAGGGGTTGAGGTGGTGCGTCCTCGATATTGAAACAGATGCACTTGTCAAACCTTCTGTGGTGCACGTTGCTGTTGTTCTTGGAGATAATGGTCATGTTAGCGTGTGTCTGGACAGGGACCAGCTTATCTATGCTCTAGCAGAATATGATGTTATCGTGGGACACAATGTGATTGGCTTCGATGGTCCTGTATTGAGGGAGCTGTGGGACATTGACATATTCGCTTATCGTGTTATTGATACTAATGTTCTTAGCCGCGTTTATTTCGATAATTCTGACGGACAGGGACATTCGCTAGACGCTTGGGGCAAACGACTTGGTTACCACAAGATAGAGTTCAAGGACTTTGACAAGCTGACTGATGGGATGGTTGAATACTGCATCAGGGACACGGAGGTAACCAAGAAACTCTTCAAGCTGTTCAGGCATCATGGAGTCCTTGAGGGAGAGGCGTGCTATCGTATCAACTGGCTTGAACACAATGCTGCTGCTGTCTGCTCCGACATGCGTGTGAATGGCTTCAGGTTCAACACAGAGGCTGCTCGCGAGCTTCTTTCTCGTATTGTCAAGAGGCAGGAGGAGCTTCTGGCTGAGTTTCAAAAGGTGTTCAAGCCCCAGCTCAAGCTCGAAAGGGAGTTCGAACCTCGTGTCAAGAAGGATGGCACCATCTCAAGTGTTGGTTTCAAGAAGCTGGGGGACCCGGACTATGTGTTCAAACAGGGTGAAAGGATTATCCATTCGCTTGAGGACGTGGTTTCTGGAGAATTGGTTTCGATTTATCGTGTGGTGAACTTCAATCCCTCTTCCGAAAAGATGGTCATCGATGAGTTGTGGCGCTATGGGTGGCAGCCTGTGGACAAGACCAAGGGACACCAGAAGGCGCTCAAGGACAAACAGAAATGGAAGGAACGGGGAGAGGAGTTCAAGAGGTATGGATGGCAACTCAATGAAGCGAACCTGTCAACCCTGCCGGACGATGCACCTGATGAAATACAGCACCTGAAGGAATACCTTGTTCTTGTGTCTCGTCGCGGTTTGTTGGAAGGGTGGCTGGAGTTGGAGCGATACGGACGCATCCATGGGGATTTCCTGCATATAGGGACTTGGACACACAGGATGGCTCATCGCAACCCCAACATGGGAAACGTTCCTTCTCACGGTCTCTATGGCAAGGAGTGTCGTTCTCTGTGGATTGCGGATGAAGATTGCGTGCTCGTTGGCACCGATGCAAGTGGTATCCAGATGCGTATATTTGCGCACTACTCCGAGGACAAGGAGCTTATCGAGACCATTGTTTCTGGTGCTGATGTGCACGACATGCATGCTGAACGCCTTGGTGGTGTGGAGCGACAGAGAGCCAAAACGTTTATCTATGCGTGGCTTCTTGGTGCCGGTGTTACAAAGGTTGCGGAAATCCTGGGGTGTAATGTTAATGAAGCCAAACACAGAATGGAGTTGTTCCTGCAATCCTATCCACGCCTCAAGGAGTTGAAGACGGAGTTGTTTCCTAAGTGGGCAGCACGTGGATGGTTTGAGGCTCTAGATGGAAGGCGCATTCCTTGTCGTAGTTCACACCTGATGTTGGCTGGTATGTTGCAGAGTGGTGAAGCTATTGTCATGAAGCTTGCCAATATCCTGTGGCGCAAGAAACTCATGGAAACGGGTGTGTGGTTCAAACAGGTTAACTTTGTGCACGATGAATGGCAGACGGTGTGCAAACCAGAGGACGCGGATGTCGTAGGCAGGACACAAGTGGAAGCCATTATCGACGCAGGCAGGAGGTTGAACCTGTTATGTCCTCTGGATGGTGAATACAGGGTTGGGAGCAACTGGCATGAAACACATTGATGAGGTATGAACTATGGGTTCTTATACTGTAGCACTTTACCTCTTCTTTACACTCAAGAAGCTTTTCTTCCTACTTGTTTTAAGTGTTATCGGTTACATAGGCCTCAAGTTCTTGCATGTAGTCTCCAGTGTCATAGAAGAGGGCAGGGATGTTGCGTTTGAAGACATGTTTGATGCCCTAAAGAAGCCTTTGCTTGCGTTGTTCACCCTTCTTGGCGTCCTGTCCTTTATCCCAAAGAATCACGAGATGATTACTCTTGTTACGGTGGAGGCTGTGCAACGCGCTGCTACAACAGAGGAGGCCAAGGAACTGCGACAATTTGTCTTGAAAGAGCTAAAGATAAGGCTTGACGAGGAGTGATTTTCATGGTATAATGAAAGTGAGGAATGGGTGGAAAGGTGGTGATGTTAGCATGCTTTACAGACCAGCAGAACTAAGGCGTTTGGCCGTTGAGCTTGGAGAGCTGTATAGGGATGAGTCAAAGGTCATTGACCTTTATGTGGACAAAGTCCTGACAAGGCAGAAGGAGTATGTTGATTACCTTGAAAGGCACATTGAGGATAGACTAAGAACAGAACTTGTAAGGGAAGCAAACAATATTGCCAAATATTACGCAGAAATGAATGAACAAGTTCCCGAGGGTGTTGTGGTTAGTGCTAGTGTTACTTTTACCTATTCAGATATTAGTGATTTGTTCAGGAAGTTTAGGTCTGATTGGTATAACCTTGGCTTAAAGGCTCCCTTGATGAGGTTGGCTGATGTTACTAACGGGTCATTCGACATATCGCAATACGACTTGTATTACAACCTGTTCAGTTCGGTGGTGGCCCTTTACAAGAACAAACTTGAGTCCATGAATTACAGGTGTATTCTCAACAAGTCTCAAACAGAAATCATTTTGCGTGTTGAAACAAAGGAGTTGTGGTATGAGTGATGTTGCTATTCCAAAATGGTTTGTTGATAAAATGAAGGAGCTTGAGGGTGTGCGCCTTGAGTCCTATCGGGACCCTGTGGGGGTTTGGACGGTAGGTATCGGACACACGGCGGCGGCTGGACACCCTATTCCTGGACCAAACTTTCGTCTTAGGAGTGAACACGAAGCTGAGGTTATCTTCAAAAAGGACTTCCAGAACTTTCTCACAGATATCAAGAAGCATATTGAACCTCACATCTGGAACAAGATGACTGATGAGATGAAGCTGGCTCTCGGTTCCTTCGCGTTTAATGTTGGTGTAGGCAACTTCAAGAAGTCCACCTTGTTGCGCAAACTTAACGCAGAAGACTATGAGGGTGCTGGTGATGAGTTCAAGCGTTGGGTTTATGCAGGGGGACGTAAGCTTCCCGGTTTGGTCAAGAGGCGTGAGTGGGAGCGAGACCTGTTCATGTATGGTTATGACAAGATGATTAACGCGCCTGAGGAGGCGAGCATTCTAGAAGAGCAAAACAAGGTGGAACCTATTCCTGATGAAAAACCAAACCCGTGGATTGTTGGTATCCTGGGTTTCATCCTTGGTGTTGCAGCTTTCTTTGGTTACAGTGAAGGAGATATCCAATGGCTTTTGGAATTGGTGAACTGGGTTTCGTCGCTATTCTGATGCAGTTCATGATTGCTTCTGATGGCAGGTTCGATTTGAAATACACACCGGTTGGACCTTTCCCAGATTACGAAACATGCATGGTATTCAAGAAGATGAAGGATCGGCAACTGAAACTTAACAAGGATGGTTATGGTGTCGTCAAGTTCAAGGATGGCTCGATTCTGTTCATGAAGAGTTCTTGTAGGTTGAATCGATTTGCCAACGATGAGCGTGAAGGTTGATGGTTAACAAGAGGAGATAGAGATATGGCTAGTCAGAAGTATCTGTTCCGTGGCAAGGCTGTGTATCCAAAGGTGTTCAAGCCGGATGAGTATGGTGGTGTGAAGCGCTGGAAGATTGGCGTTGCTCTTGATGATGACTCTCTGCTGCTGTTCAAGAACACTGGTCTTAAGCTGAAGGTGGCTGATGTTGGTGAGTTCAAGAACGTGGTGAACTTCAGGCGTCCAACGGAGAAGATGATTAACGGAGAGCTTGTTGAGTTTGACCCACCCAAGGTTGAGGGTGTTCCTGATGGCGCTGCCATTGCTAATGGCTCCGAGGTGGAGGTTGTGGTTACCGTGTATGATACCCGCATGGGCAAGGGACATCGCCTTGAGTCTGTGAACGTTACTAAGCTTGTGGAATATGAAGGAGAGACGGAGCAGAGGCCAGCGATTATTACACCTGAAGACATCAAGAAGACTGGCGCAAAAGGCAAGAGCACCAAGGATTCTGGCGACATTAACGATGCTGTTCCGTTTTGAGGGTTGAGACATGATTGACACCAAGCGCTACAATGAGCTTATCGAGTGTGCGGCTGACAGCCGTATGAAGGACTTTGTTGATGTGCTCGTTGAAATCCTTAAGGATGAGGAGCGATTGATATGGCGCAGGCTTGAAACATGCAAGGATAGTAGTGAGGTGATGCGTCTTGCTGGAGAGAGCGTAGCTATGGGTAAGATGCGCAGGATGATTAACGATGCTATGGAGAGGGGTGCGAAACGAAGGATGGAGAGAGTAGATGATTGAGGAAGGGAGTGTAACGAACGAGGTGTTGAAGTGGGTGGAGTCTGAACGAAAGAATATATTAGAAGAGGAACGGAAACTCCTTGAGGAAATCCCTGAGAGAATCGGACATGTCTTGAAAGATGGCGTTGACTTTAACGATGAGCATAACAAAAGAGCCTTGGACAAGGCAGCCGAGGTTCTTAAGATAATCCTTGAGGAACGTCTTGATGCAGCCAAGAGATTGGAACAACGCAGAGGTTTGCGCCTTAGTGCTATTGGCACCCATTGTCCACGAAAGCTGTGGTTCTCTGTTAACAACCCTGATGCTGCCGAGGAGCTGGAACCAGAGGTTCGCCTGAAGTTCTTGTATGGTGATATCATTGAGGTGTTGGTGTTGTTCCTGCTTGAGCTGGCTGGTTACGAGGTGTCTGACCAACAGAAGGAGGTGGCGTTCGAGGGTGTTGTTGGGCACATTGATGCTATTCTTGAAGGTCGGTGTGTTGTTGATGTCAAGAGTGCTTCAACATTTAGCATGCGCAAGTTCAGGGATGGTATTTCAGACACCAACGACCCCTTTGGTTACAAGTCGCAACTCTATGCATATGCTAGTGCCTTGGACATGCCGTGTGCAGCCTTTATTGCCGTTGACAAACAGCACGGAAAAATAATTGTTGATACGCACAATGTAACAAAAAACGACACGGATGTCCTAAGGGAACGTATAGAGTTAATCAGGAACGTGTGCCAATCGCCAACACCGCCTCCTATCCCTTACAAGTTCCTGGGAAACACAAAAAAGCAGATACCTGTCGAGTGCCGTTATTGCCAGTTCAAGTTTGAGTGTTACCCAACACTGACTGTTTACCAGAAGTCTGACGGCTCCAAGGAATACTACCCATGTCCACAAAATAGGAAGAAGATACAGAACGTTACAAGGGAATTGAAAGAGAAGCTGTTGAGGGAGAAAAAGGAACGTGTCGAAAAAAGGAAGAGGCTCGCGCAAAAGAAAAAAGACCAAGAAGAATGAGACTAACAAGTGTGGGCCGCGCAACAAGTTTGAGGTCGTCGTGTATGACTGGTTGAAGCGCCGCTATGGAACAACCAACGTTGGTTACGAAACGCATAGAATCGAATATATCCTGGTCAAGGAATACAAACCTGATTTTGTGGTGAAGCTGCACGATGGCTCCCTGTTGTTTGTAGAGGCCAAGGGTTACTTTAGACCTGAGGACAGGAGAAAGATTCTTGCTGTTCTGAAGATGAATCCTGACCTGAAGTTTCTCATCGTGTTTCAGAAAGACAACAGGATAAGGCGCGGCTCAAAGACACGGTATAGCGACTGGTGCAAGAAACACGGTATTGACTACATCATATTGGACAAGGGATGAGACAAGATGAATACTAATCCTTTTAACCAGTTTCTGGATTACATCAACAAGGAAGGACGAAGGGACAAGGTGTCGTTCGTATTTGCGGAGCTTGAGGATGGCACTCAGTTGTCTTTTCCATTTGGAGACCCCACCATTACGTATTTTCAGCTTGGTATGGCCATGCGTAGTATCGAACAGAAGGTGCGGCTGGCAGAGCTTGATGTAACCGGGAGTGCCTGACATGAAGACGCATTTGTTTTTCACGGACACCCACATCGATGGACATTTTGACATGCGAAGGGTTGCGCGTCTTGCGACGCTTATCAAGAAGGTAAAACCGGATGTTGTCATTTGTGGTGGGGACCACTTCGATTTCCACTCTCTGAGTGATTTCAAGACACCATTTGACCCTAACACCTTTAAGGAGGAACTAGAGTATGGCCTCTACTGGTTGAACAGCTTGTGGCGGTCTGTTACTGCTACCAAGAAGAAGACTCCTGAGCGTGTATTTCTGTTTGGGAACCATGAGCACAGGTTGGACGCCTACCTTAACAAACACCCTGAGCTTGAGGGAGTCATTGGGGATGGCGTTCTGAAGAAAAAGCTCATGGAAATGGGGTGGCACGTTGTACCTTGGATTGGTGAAACACCCGGTTACAAGGAAATCGATGGTATCATCTACGCCCATTATATCACGTCTGGTGCCGCGTGCAAACCCATCAGCTCACAACATCTGGCTTCAGCCATTGCTGACCGCACCATGAAGAACACTGTCGTCGGGCACTCGCATCTTCTTGATGTTCACCACAGGTATTCGTTCGACGGCAAACCTGTTACTGTTGTTTCTGGTGGTTGCTATCTAGATCCTTATGAAATTGGTTGGGCAGGACAACACATGAAGCAATGGTGGAACGGTGTTATCGTTTTGCATGTGTATGAAAACGGTGCTATCGATGTGGATATGTGGAGTCATGAACGTATGGTTAGGGAGTTTGGAGATGGTTGAACAGGAGATTAACCTATGTGGACAAAGGAAAAAGTAGAGGAGTTGTTGGATACCAATGGTGTTTCATGGGATGAAGTTGTAGAGGTGCTTAGGCACATAGGATATATCAGGGTTCCTGTTGATTACGCTATCGAGGAGCAACTGGTTCTAGACTTTTTGGAGTTTGATGATGAATGAATTGTAGGAAAGCTGGTGTAACGATGAGCAGGGACGGTAACAGACAAGCCAAGGCTACAAGGCGCAAGAGGAACATCTATGCCAAGCTCCTGCGGGAGAACAGGGAATTCGTACAAAGTAGAATGGAAGGCAAGAAGAGAGCACCCAAGAGGCGCGGTAACAAGGGTAATCTGAAAAGGGAGCTTATTGACAATTTGTAAATTGATTTGGTGTTATGGCTAAATATGTGGATTTTCATAACTATAAGTCTCTTCTTGAAGACACACGCGAGGTAGTCGGTGTTCTTTTATGATGACAAATGCTTTAGTAGTGTTACCGCCATACTCTCAAAAAGTCATTTGACTAATGACACACATTATTCTTAAGAATAACAGGAAGGAGTGATGATGGTGTTCCGTTCTGACATGAAAGTAAAGCTTGTTGACTACCACGGTGATGACCTTCTTGTTGTCAATGCTGCCCGTGCCTCTTTCGCCAAGCGTAGTCAGTGGTGTTATGAGGAAGGACAGGGCTGGGTTGTTGATTATGAGGACGGGGAGATTGTGTACTTGCGCGAGGTTGACAACCTGAAAGCACTATGTGAGAAGGACAAGCGATTGGTTCGTTACCTCGCCAAGCATAACCACTGGACTCCGTTCGGGCACCCTCACGTTACATTCAACTTTGAAATCCCTGTGTTTGTAGCCCGTCAGTTGATGCGCCACAATGTGGGTATCGTATGGAACGAAGCATCTCGTCGCTATATCACTATCGAACCACAGGTGTATTGGCCCAAAGAGTGGCGCAGCAAACCAGAAGGTAACATCAAACAGGGTTCAGGCGCTCCCATGGAGCTTGACTTCAAGACAGAGGACATCATAAAGGGTCTTGTCAAGGAGGTCGTTGCATGGTATAATGAACTTGTAGAAGAGGGTGTAGCTCCTGAGGTTGCCCGTTCTATCCTTCCTGTTGGCCACTACACCTATATCTACGGCACTGGTTCTCTTTACGCATGGTTCAGGGTGTGGAAACTGAGGGCAGACAATCACGCACAAAAGGAAATCCAGGAGGTTGCAGAGCAGATTGATGACTTCATGAGCGTGTTGTATCCTGTGTGTTGGGAGGCACTGAAGGAGTATCAAGGTAATTAAGGATTGGCCATGAGTATTGACACCAATTACGACAAGGTTGTAGAGTTCAACGAGCGTATGGAACAGCTTGAGGATTTTGGTCTATATTCGCGCCTAATCGGTGAGGAATACGTAGAGTTTGTAGAAGCCATGACCAACTTTTGTTGCGACATGGGGGACCTTGACCTTGAGACCAATCTTCTTAAGGAGGCTGTAGACCTTCTTTATGTAACCTACGGTTTCCTGTGGGCGATGGGGTATGATGCAGACAAGCTGTTTGACATTGTGCATAAGAGTAACATGAGCAAGTTGGGACCTGGTGGCAAACCTCTCAAGGATGAAAAAGGAAAGGTGCTCAAAGGTCCTAACTACAAACCAGCTCTTGATGGTATCAGGGACTACATTATCGAACAGAAGAAAAAATATTACAGGGATTAAAAATGGCCGATTTCATTATTACAGTTAATATCAAGGAAGGGGACAAACGCAAGGAAACCTTGTTGGTTCATGAGCGAATTTCTGACAGTCCTGCGCTTGTCGACAAGGCTACGCTATCCAAGTTCCACATGTCGTATGACCCTCTTGTTTTCTCTGAAGATGAGATTCAGGATGTCGTGAGCAATATTCATAACGAGCTAGAGGAGAGTGGCTACGAGTTTGATATTGAGGTGGTGGAGTTGAAGAATGACGAGCAATAACAAGAATCCGTTCCGTAATAACCTTGGCAAGGCTATCTTCGAGGCCAAATACAAACACGATGGGTGTGAAACGTGGGATAGGTTGGCTCGAACATTGGCTGATGATATCGTGAAGGGGGCAGGTGAGCGTTCAGGTGTCAACCTTGATTCTCTTGCTGATGCGGCCTACGAGATTATCCGGGACATGAAGTTCATCCCAGGTGGTCGATACCTCTACTACGCAGGCAGACCAAAGAAGTTTATCCAAAATTGTGCCCTGTTGAGGGCTGAGGAGGATACACGTGAAGAGTGGGCGGGACTTGCGAACAGGGCGATGTTGTGGTTGATGTCTGGCGCTGGTATTGGTGTTGACTATAGTGTGTTCCGTCCATCTGGTGCTGTGCTTGCTTCAACTGGTGGTATTGCCTCTGGTCCCATCAGCGTGATGCACATGATTAACGAGATAGGTCGCAACGTTATCCAAGGAGGCACCAGGCGCTCGGCCATCTACGCATCTCTCAACTGGCAGCACGGAGACATTGACAAGTTCCTTGTGGTGAAGGACTGGGACAACATTCCTGTGGCTGGTACTGATGGTAAGACTGTTGGCGACCTGAAGAAGGCAGACTTTGATTACATTGCTCCTCTTGATATGACCAACATCTCTGTTAACTACGACACAAAATGGCTTATGGATTACATGAAAACAGGGGACGTTGGTGAGGTGTTCCGAAAGAACGTGGAAATGGCCATGCGTAACGGTGAGCCTGGGTTCTCGTTCAACTTCTTTGACAAGGAAAGGGAGACCCTTCGCAACGCCCCTGTTTCAAAGCACACACGTGTTCTGGTTACCGATGATGATGGTATCAATTGCTACTACACGAAGGTTGCCGAGATTGTCAACAAGGAAGTTACGGTGTGGACAGGCAAGCGTTGGGCCAAGACCGTGTTCCGCAAGACCAAGGATGATGCACCATGTGTGCGGGTAAACCTTAGCAACGGCAGGTACATTGTCGCAGACGTGGAGCACCCGTTCTTTGTTGGCACTTCCATGGAGAACTTCAAGCGTGTTCCTGCTGGTGAACTCAAGGTTGGCGACAAGCTGGTCTCTGTGTATCCAGGCACCACCGATTATGTCATGGTGAAGGTAATGGGTGTTACGGAGGTCCCCAACGAGGATGTCTATTGTTGTGATGTTGGTGTTTCTGAGCATTCGTTCATGGCTGAGGGTGTCATCATCTCCAACTGCACAGAGGTAACCAGCGAGGACGATAGCGACGTTTGTAACCTTGGTTCCATCAACCTTGCGAACATCGACAGTGTCGAGGAATTCAAGAACATTGTAGAGGTAGCGACTGCGTTCCTGCTGTGTGGTTCCATTGTTGGTGATATGCCTTATGAACGGGCGTATGTGGTGCGTGAAAAGAACAGGCGTGTTGGTCTCGGTCTTATGGGCGTACACGAGTGGCTACTCAAGCGCGGTTACCGGTATGAATGGAACAACGAGTTTGAGCAGTGGATGAGTGTGTGGAAGGGAGTTAGTGATTATGCCGCGCGCAAGTGGTCCTCGTTCCTCAACGTGAGTGAGCCTGTTGGTAAACGTGCCATTGCCCCGACAGGAACCATTGGCATGTTGGCCGGAACCACTACTGGTATTGAACCCGTGTTTGCCGTGGCCTACAAGAGGCGCTACCTCAAGAATAACAAGAGGTATTACCAATACAACGTGGACAGTGTGGCTCAATACCTTATCCATGAGCTTGGGCTTAAACCTGAGGATATCGAGACAAGCCACGACTTGGCTATGGACCCTGAAAGGCGCATCTCGTTCCAGGCCAGCATTCAGCGTTATGTCGACATGGCTATAAGCTCCACCCTTAACCTTCCTTATTGGGGTTCAAAATACAACAACGAGGATAAGGTAGATGAAATGGTGAACATCGTAGCCAAGTATGCCAAGGATCTTAGAGGTTTGACGTTCTACCCTGATGGATCTCGTGGTGGCCAGCCGCTCGTTCCTGTGGATTACAGCGAAGCGGTGGAGAAAATCGGTATAGAGTATCTGGAAGAAAACATGGAGTATAACGACGCTTGCAAGGGAGGTGTTTGTGGTGTTTAAGAGTGGCCGAGAAGTTGTCGAAGACCGTGATACTCGTTACAAAGGTGGTTATAGCTCAAGGGCTACTGTCTCTCAGAAGATGAAGGAAGTTGTGAGGGAAAGCACCTATTGGGGCGAGTTGTCCTATGTGGAGAAAGAAGCTGTTGACGAGATAATCCGCAAGCTGGCGCGTATTGTTGGTGGAGAACAGGACAGGTATGACAGTTGGGTTGATGCCGCTGGTTATGCACAGTTAGTCCTGAGAGAGAAAATAAAGGATATGAACATAGAAGAATAACGGCACATGATTTACCAGATTATGGTTTAGAACTGACGAAAGAGGCTGAGAAGCGGGGACTATATTACATTCGTGGTTACCTCGGCGTTCCGTCTGCTGTGGTTTAATTGAATAAACAGAAGGTATCGATATGGAGAACATCAAGGATTTTGTAGAGAATATCACCGATGGTGATGCCCCGGAGAGCGTAGAGAACAACCTCAAAGAAAGTAACCTGCTTGTATACAAGGTCAAGGAGTTTACGCTCAAGGATAAAAAAGACCATGTCGCCGTGATGCGCTCTGTCATGGAGGAGTTGTTTAACGTTCTTGAGGAGGAAGCTCCTGGTTGTCAGGGTGGCATTGTCGTGATCCCTCATGAGGACTTCATGGGTGGTTCAGTTATCCTTTATGTGGACGAAGAGGAATTCAACAGCAAGAAGAATAAGGATAAACCTGAACCGAAGCCAAAGAATAAAAGGAAGAAGAGCCAGAAGTAATTGAGCAATAAGAAAACCCCCAGGCTAGCGCCTGGGGGTAAACTTTTGGTCCCACATCTGTTGTGCTATTTACCATACTTCTTGTAAAGACGATTAAGGAAATTTTTCCAAAACTTTGGAGTTGAGCCACTTTTCTTTGTACTGCCCCATGTAACAGGCTTACCACCTTTACCTGCAGAGTCGATGTGTAGGGTCCCTGACCTATAGAAACCAAACCTGCGATAGCCCCTTTTGAACATCTCCTCAATGAAGCGCATCTTTTCTTTTGTGTTTTTGAAATACCAACTAGGGATGTCTATAGCTTTACCGTGCCTGTGTTGAGAACGCTTTACTCCACCAGCATCCTTGTTCACCGTGTCATCCCTTACAAGAGATGTAACAACAAGGTTTGGTTTACCCAAGGTCTTGGCTGCTTGCAAGGCGTCCTTCAACGGGCTTTTTCGCATTGCCACAGGTAACGTCGCTACATAGTATTTTGTTTTCCACTGAGGACTTAGCTTCTCGCCTTGCAAACCAGCAATAACTAACTGAATACCGTCAACATCACCGACAGCAATACGCCCATTTTTTCTGAACCTGAATTGATAATATTTGTTACCAACCTGTGTGTAAACAGAATCTCCCTTGAACTCAGACGCAAATTTGTGTGCTCTCTCAAAAATCTTTGGTTCATTCTTTTGAGCTATGATACGCTGGATATCCTCGGTGGGTTTTTCTCTAGGAATGGGGGCGTTAGGGTCGGGTGGACCAAGTTCTATGAGTTCAGATTTACGTTTCAGTCTTGGGGGATTCTTCGGAGGAAACTCTGGGTAATACCCTTCACGGCGTGGATTGTTTTTAAGGTATTCGTCAAGAGCCTGTTTCAACTCCTCTCGTTTCTGTGCCTGTTGTTGGATTTGTTCTTCGGGACGTGGTCTTGGAGTTTGGGCGGCGTTTTGCCTTTGGATATCGAACTCTGGTTTGGTGTTGACTGGAACAGTGGCCACATTGTTTATCTCCAGGAGCATCTGAGTAGCTTTCTGCGGGTTGACACCCAGCAAACGGAGAGGCTTGGTAATTTCATCAATGGTTTGTTGCACTGTGGGGATAAACCTATCGACTGTAAAGTTTCCTTTAGTTGGTTGGTCTGTTCCTTTATAACTCCAATCAATCCTGCCCTTTTCATCTACGGTGATTTCACCGCTCTGCTGCCACTCCTGAAGCATACCAATCTTGTCTCTGTAGAGAACACCAGCATTACCCAGCACCCACCTGGCGTATTGTTCCTTTGCCCCAGGGATTTCGTTCTCCAACTCTGCCACAGCCTTGCGCACGCTTGTGGAAATCATCCTCTTGAAGAACGCCTCTCTATCCTTGGGGTCAATACGAGACAGAATGTTTTCGTCCTTGTTGTTGAAGAACACTATGAAAGCGTTGCGTTTGGCCCTTGGGTCAACACCTTTACCCGTTAGCGTCTTGTAGAGAGTATCAATGAGGACGTTGGAAGCCACCGTTTTATCAGGTCCATCAATCTTTTCGTTCACCGCCTTGAGTACTTCGCTGAGAGCCTTGGGTTCCTTGACAGTGTCTCCATCCAAACCGAGAGCATCACTAATTTCACTGGCGGTCAGGAACTTGTTGGCTTCATCCATGAACTTCTTGTACATATCTGGGTTGCGGGTGAACACGAACTTGACGGCTTCCTGACCTGCGATTTCCCTAAGCGTGGCGATTTTCCTCATGGTTGGCAGAGCTACTGCTTCCATCTTGTTGTTGAGCATGAGGTTTTCCCACATCTTGGCGTTAGCCTTGAGAAGTGAGAGGTCGCCACCTGATTGAGCCACAGGTTTTACAATGAATTCATCGAAGGTCTTGACAGAGTCCTCCACAATCTTCTTTACCTCTTCAGTCCCAAGAACCTGCGCCATACTCTTTCCGTTCTCCCCAGGAGTAAACATGAGTTGCATGAGGCTTGAACGGAACTGAGACTTAAGGGCGTTGACAGTGGTTACCAACTTCTGGTGTTCTTCTGGGGTTACCTTGGCGTCTGCCCCTACCTGCTCCAACAAGTCGAAGTAGTTTGTCTTGGCATTAAGAACAGATTGGGTAAAAAACGAAGACATGTGTTGGGAAACAAGCTCCTTGGCCGTGGTCTGGACTTCCTCCTTGGACAGCTCTCCCAGCTTGGCTTTAAGCTCCATTTTGGTCTTCATGTAGTCAATTTTACCACGCTGGTTGATAAGAGACAGGAGCAGACCTTGATATTGCATTTGCTTCGTCGGGTCTGTTTCCCGCAGTATATTGGCTATGGTTTCGTTATCCAGAACACCTTTGTTGGCAGCCTGTTTTAGAAGCTTGAAGGTCTCCTTCTGTATTTCAGCTCCTGCTTCTTCACTAGTTTCAAGTTGCTTGAAGTATTCCCTCTGCAACACATTGGCAGGCTTGACACCCATGACACGAGAGGTAACACTATCAATGACTTCTGTATAACCAGGATACTTCCTCTTGGCGTCTTTCACGATGGTGTGGGCCTTGAGCCAATACTCAACCTCGGACATCTTACCCTGTTTCATGGCGTTAGCCGCACCACCAAGGTTCTGTTCAAGCTCCTTGATGAGACCTTCCTGCAAACCTGTGAGAGTCTGCTCTGTTTCCCTCTTGGCGGAAATGGCTTGTAGTTGGTCAAGGGCATCG
>Ga0256839_1003316_pt1 | contig 16747 bp, 13 predicted proteins | sample 354166metaG_FD_185968 | JGI IMG/M metagenome (GOLD analysis project Ga0256839, IMG submission 185968) | Hydrothermal vent microbial communities from Mid Atlantic Ridge, Atlantic Ocean - 354-166 | ecosystem: Environmental > Aquatic > Marine > Hydrothermal vents | place: Atlantic Ocean: Mid... | reverse complement strand
GCGGGAAAAAGCGGTGCGGGCTCCGTTAAAGTCGCTCGCGCAGGCGGCAGCCGCGGCCGGCTTATGTCCACCTGCAACGATCGTGATCGGCGATGTTGTGAGCATTGCGGAACGTACGGGGGTCCAACGGATGCAACCGCTGTGTGGCGTCACCGTGGTCGTGACACGGCCTCGGGAGCAGGGTATCGAGTTGGGTCAGCGGCTTGAAGAGCTCGGTGCCGAGGTGGTCTACATGCCGGCGATCGAAGTGCTGCCCCCGGAGTCGTTCGCCGAGCTCGATGCCGCCCTGCGGCGTTTGGGGGAATACCAATGGCTGGCGTTTACAAGTGCGAATGGGGTGGACGCATTCTTTGATCGGCTGTTCGCGATAGGGCTGGACGTCCGCGCCCTGGCCGGCCTACGGATCGCGGCCGTGGGCAAGAAGACAGCGGAGAAACTGCGCGCCAGGGGAGTTGTGGCCGACGCCGTACCCGAAATCTCAGACGCGGAACACCTGGCTGCCGTGATTGCCGCTCAGGGCCAGCCCGGCGATGCGGTACTGTTCCCGGCCGGAGAACGGTCGCGCGAGACGTTGCCCCGGCGACTCACTGAAGCAGGCTTCCGAGTCGACCGCGTTGTCTGCTACCGGACTCAAGATGTCGCGACGATCCCACCGGACCTGGCCCAGTTGCTGCGGTCCCGGGCACAGGTATGGGTGACGGCGATGAGTCCGGCGACCGCCCGTTCCGCTCACCGGCTGCTGGAGAGCCTCGGCGAAGCTCGTCCACGGGTGAAATGGATCTCGATCAGCCCCCTAACCAGCGCCGCCCTCTGCGAGCTGGGCGAGACGGATATCGTTGAAGCGGCCACTGCTTCAGCCGAGAGCATGGTAGAAGCTATCGTGGACGCCGCTAAGGATACCCGACGGGGGCAAACGAATAACGGCTAGCCGGGTGTAGCCGAACGTCAAACCGGCCAGGCATGTCCATTCGGCTCGCAGAACAAGGACCGAAGGCGGCGATCGCTACCTGCGCCGGCGCCTAAGCGGCACCGCCCGGGTCTGACGCACGACGAACCCGTTCGATCAGCAACGGGATGATCGGTTCGGGAACGTAGAGCTTAAGCTGTTCGGGTGTTCCCCACCGTGCGATATGCCGGATCAGGGTGGCAGAAACGTGTTCGAACTGGGGAGATGCGGGTAATAGGAGGGTTTCGACGTCGGGCGCCAGGGTGCGGTTTGCCTGTGCCATCAGGATTTCGTAGTCCACATCGGCCACGCTGCGTACTCCGCGCACAATGATCCGCGCTCCATGGCGGCGGACGAAATCGACGGTTAAACCTTCGAAGGACTCGACAACCACGTCCCAGGTGGGATCCAGGCAGAGTCGCACAAGTTGCTCGCGTTCCTCGGGCGGCCAGAGCGACGGCTTGTCCGGGTTCACACCGATCCCGACGATAAGACGCCCAAACAGGCCATAGGCTCGCTCAATGATGTCCAAATGACCCAGCGTTATGGGGTCGAAACTTCCGGTAATGACGGCAACTGGCATCTCGTACACTCGCCCTTACGGTCGGCTCTCGCTCCAAGCACCGGCGCGGCATTCCCGGCGCTCTGCTGAGCGCGGTGTGACGGGATAGCTCATCGTACCGGACAGTTCCGGCCACCGCAAATCTCGGCCTGACCGGGCGTCCTCGAAGTGCTCTACTCGTCGCGACGGTGCGCCGGAACTTCCACCGCGGGACTGCGGCCGCGTGGTCTGCATGGGCCACCGTTGACCGCAGCCCCCGGTTCCCGACCCGATTCGATTGGCCGACCGGCCAATCTGACACCCTTCGACGCCAGTTACGACCGGTTCAGCCTCGTTCTTTCTTCGCCCTCGGCCAGGGAGCCTCCCCCCTGTTTTTGGCGTTGTCGCTGCATTTGATGGCCGTTACGTGGGTTCTCGTCGCTCCAAGCCGAGTGTGTAGACAGTGAGGGGCACGCGATTTGCTAAACGTCCGATCGAGGCATTGTCAGGGAAAACTGGGTGACACGGCACTATGGGGGAAGGAGAATGGCACGCCAGCCGAGAGGATACGCAGATCCGTTCAGCCTCTTGCAGCATGAGATCAACCGTCTGTTTGAGGACGCACTGCGAGGCTTCCCTGAGGCGGGAGAGCGCCGGCGAGGCAGCTCGGTCGTAGCCCCTTCGGTCGACATGTACGAGGACGACCAACAGATCGTCGTGAAACTGGATCTACCTGGCGTTGATCCCAACGCGATTGACCTGACCGTTGACGAGGGGGTTCTGGTGGTACGCGGCGAACGTGCGGAGCAGGAGCCAGAGGAACGGGTTGCCTGGCACGCCCGAGAGCGATGGCGCGGCCGGTTCAGCCGAGCAATCCCGCTATCGAGCCAGGTGGATGTCGACCGGATCACGGCCAACATGAAGAACGGCGTCCTGACTGTCACGCTGCCGAAGAAAACGGCCGGGGGAGCGCGCCACATTAAGATCCAGGCCGGGTAAGCTCCTGCCGACTACGCCCAACCCGAAACGCGTGACGTTCGCACACTGTGCCTGCGGGGTGGCCTCGGGGGGTGCTGCCCCGCAGCTCGATTGGTTCTCTCCGCTCGAACCCGGAAACGAACGTCTTTTTCCTAGGCTGCCGCTTGGGGCGGGCCGGCCACGGTGCGTTGATCTGGCACGGCTAGGCTGGTGCGCGTACGATGGGAATTGGAGCGGGAATGCGTAAGCAAGCGATCTGTTTCCGGTCAGTTTAAGCGCATCACGCGGAGTGGCCCGTGTCGCTCAACAAGATTCTCACGATCGTCTCGATTGTGGTTGCCGGCTTGCTGGCTGTGGTTTTTGCCGCTGACCTCGCGCTCGGTGTACCGTTTCAGAGGGCGGCGCTGGTGCTTGACATTGCCGTCCTGATCGCCTGCGCACTGATCCTGTGGCAGGGCGCAGAGACGTACTTTGAGATGAAGCGATAAGCCGTGCCAGACTGCAGCAGCAGTTCCCCATCTCGGCTCAAGTTCGTTGGTGTGGGTTGAGGGAGTGTGCGCAGGGTGGATCAAGGGGGGTCACGTTTGCGCACATGCTGCGGCCCATCCCACGGCCGTGGGGGAGACAGGTAGCGGCTGGGCGTGATGAGATGTCTTGGGCGGGCGAACTGAACGGGATCTAGCTGCTGGGGGCGTGCCCAACGTTCATTCGGTCGGCGCCCGCTTTCCAGGTGCGGGCAGCACAGTTGCCGTCGCCTCGAACCGAAGGATCTCCTCGCTGCCGTCCTTCGTGCGGACATGGATCAGGAAAAGTTGGGTGTGGATGCCTGGCTTATCGGGTGCCTTGAACTGCACGGTGAGGGTGTGCAGGGGCTTTGCTCCTGGTGGGATCTGGAGTGTGAATGGCCCTTTGCCCGTTTCCACCTTGACGATTTCAACGGGTTCGGAGGCGCGCAGCAGTGTGCGTTTCCTCAGGGAATCGCCCGGGTAGGCCAAGCCCAGGTACAGTCGGCTCCGTGCCAGCACGGCCGTCCCCACGATGTTGGCGCGGACGGGCACCTCAATGAGCGAGCGGAGCTTATCGTTGGTCACCAGTTGCACCATGGCGTTGAAGCGTCCGATGGTGTTCGGTGCCACGAGTTGGACATCGATCACGTAGGTCTGTCGGTCGGCTGATCGGTGGGTGCGGTGGGGGGTCACACGCAGGTACGGACTGGTTGCCTTGGCCGTCGTGATGGCCCAGTCGTGCCTGCCGGCGTAATCCAGCGTAAGCTTCCTCACCACGGAAGTGCCCCGTCGGACGGGCCCGAAGTCCAGGATGCCGGGCTGCAGCAAAATGTCTGGTCGGCTGAAGCAGCGCAAGGTAAGGCGAGTCTGATCGTAGGAGGGGTAGTCGAACGTTACGGTCACGGCCACCGTGCGCTCCCCCGTAAACCCATAGGTTTGAATCGTCGCGACGATCTCGGTGCTCTCCCCCGGCTCGAGCCACTCCTTTTCCGGCATGGCTACCGAGCAAATCGGGCACGAGGGGCGGACGCTTGCGATATGGACCCGTTCGTGCAGCTTGTTCACGATGCGAAAGCGGTGCTTGAGCACGACGCCGCGCGCGACGTAGCCGAAATCGTGGTGCTGGTGGTCGAAGAGCTGTTCGGACCAGCCGCCATGGGCAGCCGTGGCTGACAGGATCGTTACAACGGCAGCGGCGATGGAACGCAGGAGGCGGGGCATAGTCTTCTCCGTGGCTGGTCTGCTCTCAGCGGCGGCCCGCCGGCCCGCAAAGGCCCGACGCTCGAAAAATCGGCGTTGCGCAACGCTCTCCTGGATTTTAGCCCCCAGAAGCCTCTTCTTCTGGGGCGCCGGTACCGAACGCGAGGTTGCCCGCGGTCAGCCCCCCGTCGACAACGAGGACTGCTCCGGTTATGAACGAAGCCTCATCCGACGCGAGGAACGCGGCTGCCGCAGCTACGTCTTCCGGTTTGCCCAGTCGTCCGATCGGGTAGAGGGTCTTGATCCGATCGAGCACACCCGGGCTTTGTTCTTCAATCTGCCGCCAAGCGGGTGTGACGATCGTTCCCGGGCAGATGCAATTGATCCGGATTCCATGTCTGCCTTCCTGGACGGCGAGGGACCGGCTGAGTCCGATCAGACCGGCCTTGGCGGCGCTGTAGACGTGTTCGGTTCCGAAGCCGGCCAGGGCGTTTACGGACGAGATGTTAATGATGACACCGCGGCGGTGTTTGCGCATGGTGGGGAGGACTTCCTGTGTGAGCAGCCACGGCCCCATCAACCCCACCGACATGACCGGTTCCCATTCATTGCGCAGAATCGCTCGGACGCTGCACATGGCGTTGTTGACCAGAATGTCCACCGTACCGAACCGGTCCAGGGCGGCGCGCACGATCCGCCGGGCGTCGGTTCGGTTCCCCACGTCGCCGCGGACGAAGATTGCCTGGATGCCCCGGGCCGTGAGCAGATCGACGGTCTCCTTGCCCGGGCCGTCCTCGACGTCGTTCACCACGATACTGGCGCCTTCCTGGCCGAAACGACTCGCGATTTGCCGACCGATGCCGCGGCCCGCTCCGGTAACGATCGCCACTCTGCCTTCGAGGCGCATGGAGACGTCCTCCCTGATGATGGCAGCAGCACGCAGTGCCGCACTTCGTTGTTGGCGTGAAGTCTGCGGTCGGTTCTAGTCGATTCTAACTGATGAGCACCGGGCCGAACCGGCTCGATCGTCCGCGTCCGTCCCGACTGGACAGCGCGGCATTAGGCCCCCCAAACTGCAGAGTCCATTCTCGCCGCACGCCACCGCGTGGCCGAGCCCACGGCGGTTGCTGTCCCCCCGAACCGCAGCGAGTGGTGGAAGGAATCTGACAGGGAAGTCGAAACGATGCGATCGCCTTCTGCTCAGGGTCCTCTCCGGCTTGTCCGGCTCGTTCTCCTACCGCTGTTGGCCCTGATGGCGGGGGGCTGCTGTGCGGTTTGCGAGCGTCCTTCGCCGGCCGACAGCGCTCTGGCAGAACGAGTACGCCAGCGGATTCAGCGAGCGGGCATCCCGGGGGTCAAGCAAGTTCAAACCTCCGCAAAAGATGGTCTCGTCACGCTCGGCGGAATCGTCGAATCGCCGATCGCACTGCAGCGCGCCGTCGTCCTGGCCAGCATGGAGCGCGACGTCCGTGATCTGTCTTACCTGGGAGTGAGGTTTGACCCACCTGACGTTCCTGACGAGGAGATCGTGCGGAGGATGAAGCGGGCTGCCGCGGGTGTGCTTGGCCCGGACCTAGCCGGTGAACTGGGCTACTACTGCGAGGATCACTTTGGGGTGGTTTATGGAACCCTGCCCAGCGCGGCGTTGCGGGATCGGTTGGACGAAGCGATCCGGCAGGTCGAGGGGATTGGTCCCTACTTCATCGCCGTAGATGTGCAGCTCGAGAATCCGCCTCCGGACGACGTGGTACAGAGGGCGGTTGAACGGGAGCTGCACAGCTTTTTCAACCCCAGGCGGTTACTCCTGATCGGCTCGCATATCCAGGTTGAGTGTAAGGACAACGTGGTCACGTTGAGCGGCACGGTGAAGAGCTACCTGGCGCGCATGGTCGCTGAACAGCAGGCACGCCAGGTTCCTGGGGTACGCTACGTGATCAACCGTCTGCGGGTGGAGGCACCGCGGGCGGAGTGAGGCAAACCGATCTGTTCCGGCGGATAACGCGGCGTTCCCGCGGCTGGTCGGCTCTGTCGCCCCCCGGTGCTGGTCCGTCCGTGGCCTGCTGTTTGCACCCCGTGGACGGCTCGCAAGGAGGGAATGGCGCATCGACGGCACCAGAAGGGGCGTTTGGCGCACCTGGCCGTGAGCGCATGACGCGGCCCGGGTTCGTCAAGCCGCGGACTCGGCCTGGGGCTGCCCGGCCGGTTCGGGTTGGAGCGGTGGGGCGGTACCTTCGGGGCCAGAAACCAGGCCCGGTATCGCCCTAGGGCTCGTGGCCCACTGTCGAGCGAGCTGTGTTGCTCGGCTGTTGACGAAACGCGATAATGGTAAGTGAAGCCGCGAGGAAAACGGGTGTTGAGGTGAAGGTCGTCTTGATGATGTTCTGAGGACTGGTTCGCTGAAATGGCAGTCACCAGGGAAAGGAAACAAGAGATCATCCGCAAGTTTCAGCGGGACGAAACGGACACGGGATCGCCCGAAGTACAAATAGCGATCCTGACGGCGCGGATCCAGGAGCTGAGTGAGCATTTGAGGCGGCACAAGAAGGATGTCCACAGCCGTCTCGGACTGGTGAAGATGGTGAGCCGGCGGAAGAAGCTCCTGGATTACCTGCGCCGCAAGAACTTCCAGCGCTATGTCGAACTGAAGCAGCAGCTCGGCATCCGCTAGCGAGCGTCCGGCGGCGAACGGACTGACGCCACGCGTGGCTTGCCCCTCACCGCACACCTGCACGTGGTGCCATACGGGAACCTCTAGGGAGTGAGTGCGCCCATGTCAGTCAGCGAGATTGTAGTAGAACGCATGATTGGCGATCGGACGTTTTCGTTGTCCACGGGTAAGCTTGCGCGGCAGGCCGATGGCGCCGTGGTGGCTCGCTATGGCGATACCGTGGTGCTTGCTGCCGTGGTGGCGGCGCCGTTACCGGAGGGAATCGACTTCTTCCCGCTCACGGTGGACTATCGCGAGAAACTTTATGCCGCCGGCAAGTTCCCCGGTGGGTTCATTAAGCGCGAAGGGCGGCCGACGAACAAAGAGATTCTCACCTCGCGATTGATCGATCGTTCGATCCGTCCTCTGTTTCCGAAGAGTTTCAAGCATGAGGTGCAGGTTCAGATCATTACCCTCTCGGCCGATGGTCAGAACGATCCCGATGTCATCTCGATGGTGGCCGCCTCGGCGGCCCTTGCCGTTTCTGGGCTCCCGTTCGAGGGACCGGTGGGCAGCCTTCGAGTGGGACGGATCGCCGGTGAGTTCGTACTGATGCCTCTGCACCAACAGCTCGGCGAAAGTGACCTGGACCTTGTTGTCAGCGGCACGCGCGACGCCGTACTTATGATCGAAGGCTTTGGGCGTGAGCTGCCGGAACAGGATTTCCTGTCGGCGATTCGGTTCGCACACGAGCAGTACATGGCGCTGATCGAGATGCAGGAGGAGTTGCGGGAGCGCGCCGGGGTGAGCGTACCGGAGATCAAGGAGGAGGAAGAGGAGAATCCGTACCTGCAAACCATTCTGGATCGTTATGCCGCTGCCATCCGTGAGGCGTACCGGATCCGGGAAAAGCGGCAGCGGCGTACCGCGGTGGACGAATTGAAGACGCGAATTCGGGAGCAGTTGGTCGAGGAGTGCACCGCCCGAGAGCAGGTTGTCGACGATCTAAAGCTCTTTGACGCCATCCAGCTCGCCGAACGAGCGGTGGTGCGTCAGATGATCTTGGAAGGAATCCGCCCTGATGGACGGGGGCATACGGATTTGCGCGAGATCTATTGTGAGGTCGGCGTGATGCCCCGTACGCATGGGTCTGCCCTGTTCACCCGCGGGGAAACGCAGGCCCTTGTCACGACCACCCTGGGCACCACCGTGGATGCCCAGAAGGTGGACGGCATCATGGGCGAGTACTCGAAGAAGTTCTACCTGGACTACAACATGCCCCCATTCTCGGTGGGGGAGGTGCGGCCGATCCGCGGGCCGAGTCGGCGAGAGATCGGCCATGGCGCTTTGGCTGAACGATCGCTCAAACCGCTGGTGCCCGACCCGACCGAGTTTCCGTACACGATCCGAGTCGTCTCCGACATCCTTGAGTCCAACGGGTCCAGTTCCATGGCTTCGGTCTGCGGTGGAAGCTTATCGCTGATGGACGCAGGTGTACCGATTCGGAAGGCAGCAGCGGGGGTATCCATCGGTCTGGTCTATGAGGGGGATGATCGCTATGCACTGCTGACCGACATCCTGGGGGACGAGGACCACTGTGGAGACATGGACTTTAAGGTCGCCGGCACGGACCGGGGGATCACGGGTATCCAGCTTGACCTGAAGATCAAGGGCCTGCCCGACAAGCTAATCGCGGAGACACTAGAGCGCGCTCGCGAAGCGCGGCTGAAAATCCTCGAGATCATGAATCGGACGATCGACCGGCCACGGCCTAGTGTCGCCCCCCATGCTCCGCATATTGTCCAAGTGCGGATCAATCCGGAGAAGATTGGTCTGGTCATTGGTCCGGGCGGCCGTATGATCCGTCTGCTCGAGCAGGAAACGGACGCTTCGATCGAGATCGAAGAGGATGGCACGATTACGGTAAGCGCCGACACAGACGAAAAAGCGCGGGCCGCGGCCGAGCGGATTCGTTTGATGACCGAGGACGTGCAGGTGGGAAAGATCTATACCGGTCGGGTGGTGGACATCCGCGATTTCGGTGCGATCCTCGAGATTTTGCCGGGCAAGGAGGCATTGTGCCACATCAGCGAACTGGACACCGGCTATGTGCGTGACGTGACGGATATCTGTCAAATTGGTGACGAAATGCAGGTGAAGGTGATCTCCGTTGACGAGAACGACCGGGTTAAGGTGTCGCGCCGGGCGGTTCTGGAGGAGCAAATGATCGGTGACGATCTCGGTGAATCGGTGGTCGCCGAACAGCGGCCCCATGCGAGGTCGGGCCGCGACCATTCCCGATCAGGTGGACGGCGGCATCAGGGACGTTCCGGCGGGGGCCACCGCCGCGGGCATCATGGGTCGCGGGGTGGCAACCGTGGCGGTCGGCACAATCGGTGATCTATGACCTCAGTGCCGTGTTGGCACCTACGATGCCAATCGAGCGCGTCAGGCGGACAAAGGGGGAGCCTGAACCGGCTGCCCCGGATACATCGACCCGCGAGCGGATAGAACAGGACCTTCGGGACCAATATGCGGAATTGGCCCTGATCGCGGGCGGGCTGGCGCACGAGATCAAGAATCCGTTGAGCACGATTCGGCTCAACCTGGCGTTGCTCCATGAGGATCTGACGGACGCAGAGTTCGCCGGAGAAAGTCGCCGCCTGAACCGCGTGTTACAGAAACTGCAGGTCGTCCAACGGGAATGCGAGCGGTTGGAGGGAATTGTCGAGGAGTTCCTCATCTTTGCGCGCACCACCGAACCGCAGCTTGAAGTCTGTGATTTGAATGCCCTCATTGCCGAAATCGCCGAATTCGTGGGGCCGACGCTGAGCCAGCACAAGATTGAGCTGCACGTGTATCCGCGCTCCGACCTACCCCTTATCCGTGTGGATCGGGACCTACTCAAGCAAGCCCTGCTCAATCTGATCCTGAACGCGCGCGATGCCATGCCTGAGGGGGGAGAGATCATCGTGACGCTCCATGTCACGCCGGACGGTTGGTGTATGATCAACGTGATCGACACCGGTGAGGGGATCCCACGCGAGATCCAGGAGAAGATCTTTCGCCCGTTCTATTCCACGCGCCGTCATGGCACGGGTCTTGGACTGCCCACCGTTCGCCGCATCGTAGAGGCTCACGGAGGGACCGTCACCTTCGAAAGCGAACCGGGAAGGGGGTCAAAGTTCACGATTAGTTTGCCCCTGAGGGAAGCAGAGAGCGCTTAGCGGGCGCCCGTCTGCGCTCCCGGGCGAGGCCGACCCGACTGCGAGCTGGAGCTTCCTTTTCGGCCCGCTGTAACCCCTGGGCCCCACAGGTCCCCTGGCAAGCCTATCGGGGCCATCGGCGAGTGAACCGTGCAGCGCCTGAGCGCACCTGGTCGGCCCGACGTCGAGTTCGGAGCCAGGCCGAAAGGCGGTGTGAGATCGATTGCCTCACCCCCTCGTTGCCTTCCCCGCCGCGTCCGTGGCGAAGCTTTCCCCCGCGGTCCCACCCGACTTTCTCAAGCACCCTGGCAGCGGTCGTACGGGTTGATCGAGGCCGGTATGCTGATTGCGGTGTTGTCTCGCAAACGCACCCTTTTCCTAGAATTGATGAACTGCGAGAGAAGGGGGTGACGGTCACCCCGGTAGGTGCACGGTGGTGCCGAGGGGCAACTCATTCCGATGGCATCGGATCGAAGCACAGCAGAAAGCATCCGGATCCTCGTGGTCGACGACGAGGAGAGCCACGCTCAGGCGATGGCAGAGTGCCTGGAGCGGGTGGGCTATAGCTGCACCGTAGCCACATCCGGCACTGACGCAGCCAAGCTTCTGCAGACGGACTGCTTCGACATCGTGGTCACCGATCTTGTTATGGACGGCGTGGACGGCCTTGAGTTGCTCCGGAGGGTGAAGGAAACGTCACCGGAGACTGAGGTAATCCTGATTTCGGCGCACGGCACATTGAGACATGCGGTCGAAGCGATGGAGCAGGGGGCGCTGACGTACATTACGAAACCTCTGGACGTCCGAGAGCTTCGAGCCAAGGTGGCTCGAGCAGCCGAGCGGATTGAGATGCTCCGCTCCAACGTCGAACTCCGCCGTCAGCTCGATGAAAGATTCGGTTTCGAGGGGGTCGTAGGCAACAGCCCCAAGATGCGCCGGATCGTGAGCATCCTTCAGCAGGTGGCCCCCACATCGGCCACAGTCCTCATCGAGGGTGAGACCGGAACCGGCAAGGAACTGGTCGCTCGCGCCATCCATAACAACAGCCCACGCAAGAACAAACGGTTCGTGGCCGTCAACTGCGCCGCGTTTGCCGAGTCGCTGATCGAAAGCGAGCTGTTCGGCCACGAGAAGGGTGCATTTACGGGAGCCGATCACGTGCGCATCGGCAAGTTCGAGTACGCCAACGGAGGGACACTCTTCCTGGACGAAATCGGGGACATGCCGATTTCCACCCAGGTCAAGCTGCTTCGCGTGCTCGAACATGGCGAGATCGTACGGCTGGGCAGCAACGAACCGATCCCGGTGAACGTCCGAATCATCTCCGCCACGAATCAGAACCTTGAGGAGCTCGTGCGCCAGGGCAAGTTTCGCCAGGACCTGTACTATCGCCTGAAGGTTGCCACGGTCCGTCTGCCTCCGCTCCGCGAGCGGCTGGAAGACATCCCCCTGTTGGTGGACCATTTCGTCCGGGAGCTCAGTGCCAAGCACGGGCGAACGGTAAAAGCGGTCCAACCGGCGGTTCGCCGCGCTTTCATGCGGTACAACTGGCCGGGGAACGTCCGGGAGCTCCGCAACGTGATCGAGACCATGATCGTTGTCGACGCCGACGGCATCCTGGGCGAAGACGACCTGGACCAAGCCGGTTTCCAGTTACCGAAGGGTGGCGTGGAGCTGGACGAGTCCTCTCTGATTGGCAAGCCCCTTGTGGAGGTGGAACGCTGGTACATTCAGAAGGCGCTGGAGCTGACCAACGGAAACCGCGAGGAGGCCGCCCGGCTGCTGAAGATCGGCGAGCGCACGTTGTACCGCAAGATCAAGCGGTTCGGGCTGGGTAGGAGCAACAATGGGCGTAATCAAGCAACTGCCGCCGGAAGTCGTCAATCAGATAGCGGCGGGGGAAGTCGTTGAGCGACCCGGAAGCGTCGTTAAGGAGCTGCTCGAGAACGCGATCGACGCCGGTGCCAGCCGCGTGGAAGTCCATCTCGAACGGGGCGGCCAGGATCTGATCCGGGTCATCGACAACGGCCGCGGCATCAGCCCCGAGGACCTTCCGCTCGCGCTTGCTCCCCACGCCACCAGTAAGCTTACGACGCCCGAGGACCTTTACCGCATTGGGACGATGGGATTTCGCGGAGAGGCACTCGCATCGATTGCGTCGGTGAGTCGGGTGCGGATCGAATCACGGCTTCCCTCGGCTGACTCAGGGTACGCCATCGAAAGCAACGGGGGGCAGCTTTCCGAAGTTATGGCCTGTGGATGCCCGCCAGGCACGATGGTCGAGGTGCGCAACCTGTTCTTCAACACGCCGGTCCGGCGTAAGTTTCTGAAGACGGTCCAGACCGAGCTAGCTCATTGCGTGGACGCGTTCACCCGGGTGGCTTTGGCCTACCCTGAGCTGGCAGCCGTTCTGAAGCACAACGATCGCGTCCTGTACGACCTCCCCGGAGGGGGCAGGCTCCTGGAACGGCTCGCCCTCTTCTTCGGCCGCGAACTCGCTGAGCATCTGATCTGGGTTGAGGCGGAGTTCGAAGGCTATCGGCTGTCCGGTTACGTTGCCCATCCCAGTCAAACGCGGCCCACGACCAAGGGCCAGTTTTTCTTCGTGAACCGCCGTTACGTGCGGGATCGCTCGCTGAGCCACGCGCTCGCCGAGGCGTACCGGGGGCTGGTGATGTCCGGTCGCCAACCCATCGCTTTCCTGTTCATCGAGATGCCCGTGGAGGACGTGGACGTGAACGTCCATCCGACCAAGGTGGAAGTTCGTTTCCGTGACACCCATCGGGTGTACAGCCTCGTGCTCGGCACGCTCCGCGACCGCTTCCTCCGAACCGATCTCACCACCCACCTGCGGGTCGGGCCCGCAAGCACCGCCGAGGCAGAGGTGGAGCGAGTGCCCGCACCACCGTCGCCAATCGAGCTTGGCTCCGCCCCACCACACGCGGAGTCGGTAAAGCGCGGGCTGGAAGCGTTTTACCGGCGGCAGCGAGGCGCCCCCGCGGATCGCCCCGACCTCAGGCTCACCCGCGGCCCCCGCCCCCAGCGCCGACTCGACCTCCCCGCGCCGGTCGGTACAAGCCAGAACCGTTCCCCCCTGGCACAGAAGGCAGACCTGGGAACCGGTGACACCGAGTCAACCGCACGCGGCGGCGAGGAGCTGCGTGCCCTGCAAATCCACAACTCCTACCTCGTCGTGGAATCCGACGAAGGCCTCATGGTCATCGATCAGCATGCCCTGCATGAGCGTATCCTCTACGAGCAACTCCGCGATCGGGTCCGCAACGGGTACCTCGAATCCCAGCGCTTACTTGTCCCGGAACCGGTCGAAGTGGGCGCGGCCGAGATGGAACTCGTCCACGAGCGGGCCGACGTACTGCGCCGCCTGGGGCTGGAACTGGAACCGTTCGGACCACGTACGTTGCTGGTCCGGTCCTATCCGGCAGCCCTGGCGAATCTGCCCGCGGCCCAACTGGTCATCGACCTGCTCGAAAAGCTCAGTGGCTACGGGGGCGACGTGGAAGAAGAACACGTGATCGACGACCTGCTCCATATGATCGCATGCAAGGCGGCGATCAAGGCGGGTCAGAAACTAACCCAGGATGAGATCGCCGAACTCCTTCGCCGTCGCGAACTGGCCCGCGATCATCACCATTGCCCCCACGGCAGACCCACCGCTCTCATCCTCACCCGCGAAGAACTGGACCAGCGGTTCGGCCGCCGCTAGCCCCTGGATCGTCTACAGCCCCCGACGCGCCGCCGATCACACCAGGCAGGATTCAGCACTCAGCCCCCGCGGCAACAGCCCCCGCACCAACGCCACGCGAGCCGGTCCGAGCCCCCCATACCAAGCCCACGGACCCGCCCGCCGGCACCATCGGCGGCGGTTCGCTCAGCCCACCAGGGGAGCATCCTATCGCGAGTTCGGAACCGGCTCGAAGCGCACAGATTAGCAAGCCAACCGATCGGCCAGCGGAACGTCCTACTGGATGATCTCCAGCTTGGGAAGCCGCGCGTGCTTGGCCGCTTCCACCGAAATCTGGGCCGCCAACTGCCGACTGATCTCCAGCAACGGCTCGCGTGCCGGATGGTCCGAAGAGAAGACCTCCGCAATCCGTCCCTGGTCGCTCAACTCACGCAAGCTTACGTCGATCGGAATCCCTCCAAGGAACGGAATACCTTGCTGCTCGGCAAGAAGACGGGCTCCCCCCGTGCCAAAGATCTCCGTCCTCTCACCACAATGGGGGCACTTGAAGTAGCTCATGTTCTCCACCAGCCCCAGAACAGGGATGCGCAGCTTGCGGAACGCCGTGATGGCCCGAATGGCATCGGCAAGAGCAACATCCTGGGGCGTGCAGACCACCACCGCACCGGTCAGGGGGATGAGTTGGGCCAGGCTCAACGGCACATCGCCTGTGGTGGGCGGAAGGTCAATCACCAGGTAGTCCAGCTCCCCCCATCGAACCCGGTGCAGGAATTGCTGGATCGCCCCATGAAGCATCGGCCCCCGCCAAATCACGGCCTCGTTCTTCGGCAAGAGAAACCCCATCGACATGACACGGATGCCGCCCGCCTCCAGGGGCTGGATCATCTGGTCCTCGGTGACCGCCGGTTGGCCCGAGACGCCAAGCATGACCGGGATGCTCGGACCGTAGATGTCCGCATCCAGCAAGCCCACCGCCGCTCCGTGCTCCTTTAACGCCAACGCCAGTGCGGCCGCGACCGTGGACTTGCCCACACCCCCTTTGCCGCTGCCCACCGCGATCGCGTTCTTGACGCCCGGGATCTCTCCTTGCCGCCCGGCCATGCCGCTCCGCACCTGGGCGGTGAAGTGAATCTGGATGCCGTTCACCTCAGGCACGCGTGTCTTCAACGCCGCCGTGATGTCCCGTTCGATCTGGCCCTTCAGCGGACATGCCGGCGTCGTAAGCTCAACGTGCAACACCACGTCGGAACCGTTGATTTCGACGCCTTTGATCATGCCCAGCTCGAGCAGGTCGCGGCCAAGCTCTGGGTCCTTGACCCCGCGCAACGCCTCCAGGATCTGTTCTCGCGTGATCGTCGCAGCCATCGTTTCCTCTCGCTTCGCGTGAGTCGCCCCCGGTTCTTTGCCGCATTCTACGCTCGTGGCCACCCTGCGCGTCCGTTCTCGAAATCCGTTTCCTAGCCGGCAGTCTCGCCGCGCCAACCCCATACTGCCGGACGTGTCCGTTTCCCCGTCGCCGCCACCGGCCAACCTGGGTACTGTTCGGCAGCGGCAGTCAGCCACGGCCGCGCCCCCGCCAGCCCAGCAGCCGCCCCACCACCATCTTGGCCACCTGCATTCCGCTCATTGCTGCAACCGGTAAACCTCCAGTCGACCAAGCGGCGCAACGGCCATTTGGGTCACCACCCGTTCCGACGTCGTCGAAACCGTCGCACGCCAACGCGTTTCATATAGGTAAGCAAAAAAGACACGCTCACAACCGCTCCTGGGCAACGCTAGGACGGCGAGGTAGCCGGGGGTCGAGAAGGTTGCTCACCGGCACCGGATGGTTCTGGCATTTCGAGCGCTTGGGTGGGGCAGACCACCGCGCAGACCGCGCAAAACGTGCAATCGGCCGGACGTACGATCTCGGGAAGACCGTTCGACTGGGCAAGACAATCCGTGGGGCAGACAAGAACGCACCACCCGCACGTGATGCAACGGTGAGCGCGCAAGATCGGCAGCAGCCTCAACCGCTCTTCCAGATCGATCGTCTCGTTCTCACTCATGCTCGGCTCGCCTATCCCATCTGCCCATCGTCGACTACGCACCGGCCTCGTGTAGGCCAAGCAGGGCGGTCATCGCTGCGGCCACAGCCTTGCGCGGCGCCGTGCTTGGCGTCTGCATTACGGAGCAGCGTGACCGCCACACGATCCTGCCTGATCAGCAGCCCCGGCATCACCTCGCCACAATCCGGGGTTCCTGCAGCCGTGGAACCTGTTCGGCCAGCCGATCACCTCGGCAGCCGTGTGCCAAACAACAGCTTCGGACCAGCTCGGCCACTTCCGGGGGAACAGGACTAACGAAGACACGGTCTACACCGGCACAGTAAAGATAGGGGGCGAGCCAGTTCCGGCCGTAGGGCAATAACGCCAGAATGCGGACCGTGTCGCGTCGCCGACGTGTCTCGGCCACCAATTCCAGGCACTTTTCCGCCGATCCAGCTCGTGCCAGATCAAGAACAGCGACGCGAAGATACGGGAGCGCCCCAACGGTCGAGAGGAACGCCTCGCGGTCCCTCGTCCACGCCACCCAAACAGGCAGACGGCCCAATCGCCCAGCCAACTGGTCCGCCCACCACGGCTCTGGGCTATGCACGAGCACTCTGAAGCGGACGGCGTCCGTTTGCACGGTTTCAATCGCCATGGATAACCCCCTACCGGTCTTCGTGCGCCGGTGCCACCGCCTTCGCGCCGAACACACCTCTGTGCCTTCCGGCTGAGACGTTCCCCCTACCACGTTCACAGCAGCGATGGACGGCGCTGCAACCCTGTCCTCCTCTATTGGCCCGCGCCGCACATAATCGAGTGGGCTCCAGGACTCAGGGTTCACCCGCACGCTTGGGGCACGTCTCACCGGCAGTCTCCGATATCCTGTGGCCGTTCCTGCCCGGACGCATGGCGAGAGGTTCCGCCGCGAGCCTCTTTTCTATGGTTTCTCTAATCGCCGGGTCGGATTCACGGGGCAGGTGGGCATGCAAC
>Ga0256839_1003315_pt1 | contig 16749 bp, 13 predicted proteins | sample 354166metaG_FD_185968 | JGI IMG/M metagenome (GOLD analysis project Ga0256839, IMG submission 185968) | Hydrothermal vent microbial communities from Mid Atlantic Ridge, Atlantic Ocean - 354-166 | ecosystem: Environmental > Aquatic > Marine > Hydrothermal vents | place: Atlantic Ocean: Mid... | reverse complement strand
TGCCGTCCATCCTTGCCGCATTGATGCACCAGCCACGGCGGCTGCGTTTCGCCATCGAACATGCCTTGAACTATCTGGCCAACAATGCCACAAGGGCTCATCCGAAACGAGACAGGAAAACAGGTCGTCTAAAACTTGGATTGGAGCACGTTTTCGAGGGGCTTAAAGACTAACCTATGAGCGCACTCTAAACTGCGATATTGATATTCTGCCCCAGATTGGCGGGCAGGGCGGCGGAAGATGTTGGTTGGGGAATGGAACTAATCAGTTGTTCCATCATCTGTTGTTCAATGGCCATCGCCTTGCGTGCCACAGATATGCTGACTGCATCCCCTGTTTGTGCACTGCCTGCACTGTTCACTGATGCGGAAGAGGTCCCCGTGATAGCCATTATTTTTTTCCTGTCTGAAAAGATTCCGGATTTAATTGCACTAGCGGTTACCCGGCAAAAAAACTTTAGGGCACCTTTAATTCCACAATAGCGGCGTAAGCTTTGTGCTCGAATCCTGATGTATTCCTAATACACTGCGGTTCCCGGCAATTGCTCCATGCGTTGTTCTCTCGAAAAAATTCAGATATGCCCTAAAGCAAATTAATGTGCCTGGCTAACATCAACCGGCTAAGAAGTTAATCAAGCAAAAGCAAATCTTTTTTGCAGGACTGCCAGTTGCTTTCAGCTGACATAAGAGTAATAAAAAAACGCCAAATGGCTCAAGGGTTCTTGCAAGCGATGCCTCCGCCAATATTCTGGGTGGCCAGGTCTTTGGTCCCCAGAGTAATGGTGTTTCCTTCTACACGCCCTATAAACTGTTTTCCGGCAGCATCGAAACTGAATCCACCACCAGTAAACAATATATCTGGAATGTTGAATTCGATATTTTCAGAGTACAGGAAACCTTTTCCGTTTAGCGTGTTGCCATCGATTATCAGCAGAATAATTCCTACGTCAATCAGGTTGTTTTTTATTGTAAAGTCGCCATCGATTGTTACATCGCCCAACTGCAAGATGCCTTTATAGATCTCTCCTTTAGTGCCTGCAGGCACGGCCAATATTTTCCTGTTGCCGGCCAAGCTTGTTATCTCCCCTGAGGAGCTGTTATTCCAGCTACCTATAATGCTTCCTGAAGGGTAAATATTTCCCTCCCATTGTGTTGTTGATTGTGTTGCGTTGTCTGGATAAAAATCAGCCCGGAAAGAGCCATCACTATCAGCATTCATCCTGCCTTCCAGTCTGAACCCGGTGCCACTGCTATCTTTCCCGACACCGGCAATAATTCCTTCTTCATCGACGACCAGCATCCACTCGCCCCTTGATGAAGCGCTTGAGAAAATGCCGGAAAAACCTCCACCGTATGCGCAGAAAATGGTTCTCTCCAAGTGCTCCGTTGCTTCGGCAGGGGCGGGCATCTGTGCTGTTCTGCCGTCAACGCTACCCGCTTCTGACAAAAGGGCTGTTACCAGGCTGTCAAAATCACTGGCTGAAAAATCAATTGATGGCCAGTTTTTCGCCACAGATTTGACTGCCGGTGAAATAGTAATCCCGTTGCGAGGATCATCATCCCGATCCAGGGCCAGTAAAAAACGGGTAATATTCTGGACTTCAGGAGTGGAGCTGGTGCTGTTTGAAACCAGATTTAGCGGCGTTACTATGGCCCGTCCCGGGGCCGTTCCCAGAGTGACACCGCCTACAGAGAAAGTGACCGACTCGTTCTTCTGGTACTTGAAGCGTCCGGTGGCATCAGTTGTTCCTGATTGTGTAGAGGAGCTGTAATCCAGATTTGCCACGGCGCTGTCCAGAAACTGCCCGCTGTATATCTCTTCTTGCCCATTACCGAAATAGGGCAGGTCATTTCCGTCACACCCTGCAGTGATAATCAAGGCTGCTGTCAGCCAGAAAAATATCTGTTTGCTTTGATTCATGTAAAAACTGTTTCCAGATAGCAGAAGCTTGTTTAAATGCTTGTGGCCTGACCACAACAACGGGCTGTGGTTGATTGGTTCAGAGTATTGTATAGTATAGCGCAGCGGTTGAAACCCAATCTTTAACCTGAATCGTGTTGCGATTGTGTTTTCGCTGGTTTGAGCTATGGATAAAATATAATTATCGGGAGTAAGTATGAATAAGAGAGTTCTGCGTGTTTTGCCTGCATTAGTCATGGCCGGGGCTTTTGCCGCGCCGGTCAGCGCCGATGTTGATAGCCGTACCTATATTGTTCCGGCGATATCGTACGTTGGTGCTGACGAGGATCGGTTGGCCGATGATAATGCCGGATTACAGCTCGGCTTTGGCAAGGCTGTCAATGATCGCTGGAACATGGAGTTCAGTCTGGTGGGAGATATTCTCGAGCGGACTGAAACTGAAGGAGATCTCAAATATGAGCAGGCAGGCGTGCTGATTGATGGCCTGTTTTTCTTTACCCGCAATCCCGGGTTTGCACCTTATGCCGTAATCGGTGCCGGTGCGTTGAACACATCTTATGGTGGGGACAATAATAATAATACCAATCCGATGGCGAATATCGGTCTGGGTTTTTTTCGCCAGTTGACCCAGGGTGGTACCCAGTTACGTCTCGATGCCCGATACCGGATTGATGAGGATAACAGGCAGGTTGATGGCGGTAAGGAGCATGAGCGTTTTGAGGATTGGCTGGTGAATATTGGTCTGGCCATCCCCTTTGGTGCAGCTCCGCAGCCAGAGCCGGAACCTGCTCCCGAGCCGGTAGCCGAAGCGGCTCCTGCACCGGCACCTGCGCCTGTAGTAGTGGATAGCGACGGCGATGGTGTTCCTGATGATCAGGATGCCTGCGCCGGAACGCCGGTTGGCGCGAAGGTGGATGCAAGAGGGTGTGAACTGGACAGTGATGGTGACGGTGTTGTAGACAGCAAGGACAAATGTCCGGCTACCGCCGCGGGCATCAAGGTGGACACCAAAGGATGTGAGATCCCGGAGGTTGTTGTTCTGCATGGTGTAAACTTTGTCAGTGGTTCTGACAAGTTGTTGCCGGAATCTCTCGCTATTCTTGATGAGGTGGCGGCATCTCTTCTCAAGCATCCCAATATGGTAGTCGAAGTAGCAGGCTATACTGACAGCACCGGCTCCAAGGCCTTTAACGAGAGACTTTCATACAAAAGGGCCAAATCGGTGCGCAGTTATCTGATTACTAAAGGTGTTGCGCCCGAAAATCTGGTTGCGAAAGGGTATGGTCCTGCCAATCCGGTTGCCAGTAACAGCACTGCCCAGGGCCGTGCGGAGAACCGGCGGGTTGAGATGCGTATTTTGAGCAAGTAACCCCAGAGCGTTGGAGTAACCGGTCGGCCACGGTGGCAGTATTGCTGCCACCGTGGCCGTTTTGCTGTTCGGGATTCGGGCGGCTTGCCATCTGTTTCTGAATACTTGGTCAGCAAATCTCTTCTCTTTTTGTAATGGCGCCTCTGAAAATACACTTTTCCGTGATAGCAGCGTCAGCCCCGTGTCCGAATCATTGTGTATTCCCTTATACCCCGTGGCTCCCGTCAATTGCTCCATGCATTGCTCTCGACTCTGGTTTCCTGCTTCGTTCTATCCGGTCCATCCATGGACTCGTACCTCCTGTGTCCATGCAGGCATGCGCGCAGAGCTTCCTGGTTATCGCGAAAAAACCCCGGTTTTCAGAGATCCCCTAATGCTCTTTTTCCATTGGTCGATGAGAAGTTAGTCAAGTGAATCAAGCCGATATTCAGCCTCGAAAAGTGCTGCTGGATATCTATGCCGCTGCACTGCATGCTGTCAATGGCCGGAATGTTGTCCGGTGCTATCTGCAACATAATCCCGTTCATCCAAAGGTAAACCTTGTAGCCATTGGCAAGGCAGCCGCCTGTATGGCTGAGGGTGCCCTGGATATTCTTGACAGAAACATAAATCGCGCCCTGATTGTTACAAAAACCGGGCATTGCAGCTCTTCATTGCCCTTCGCGTGCCTGCAGGCAGGCCACCCTGTTCCGGATGAAAACAGTCTGGCGGCAGGCAGACAATTGCTTCGATTTGTAACCTCCACCCCCAGAGATACAAAGCTTCTGTTTTTAATATCCGGTGGTTGTTCCTCGTTGGTTGAGGTGCTTCCTGAGGGGGTTGGCCTGAATGAGCTGCGTCAAATGAATAGCTGGCTGATTGGTTCCGGACTGGATATTTCAGCAATGAATGCTGTTCGAAAAAGGGTTTCATGCATCAAGGGTGGGCGTCTGGCTGAGCAGTTGCGGGGCTGTAGTGCGTTAAACCTGATGATTTCTGACGTAGTGACAAATGATCCGGCCACTATTGGCTCCGGTCTGCTTGTTCCTGACGAAGGGGGAAGGATTCCCCCGGGGGATCAGCTCCCCGGATGGCTGCAATTATTGTTGCACCGGGCACCCGTGGCTCCCGAAATTGATGCTGTCTGCTTCCAATCCATCGAGAACAAAATTATCGCCGACAATCGGCAGGCGATTCTCGCTGCGGCGAGAGCGGGAAGGGCTATGGGATTGTCCGTTTACCAGCATCTCGAACCGTTTTCCGGTGATGCCCTGGTGGCTGCAGCGCGGTTTGCCCGGCAGGTACTCGATGGTCCCGCCGGCCTCTATCTTTGGGGAGGAGAGAGTACACTAATGCTGCCCGAATCACCTGGACGAGGAGGGCGCGCCCAGAGCTTTGCACTGGCTGCTGCCCGGGTGCTGGCTGGCGATAACTCTGTCTTTTTCCTGGCGGCGGGAACCGATGGCACGGATGGTCCTACAGAGAGTGCTGGCGCACTGGTAGATGGTGGTACACTCCGGCGTGGCCGGAATGAAGGTTTGGACCCGGATGAATCCCTGAGCCGGGCGGATGCAGGTACATTTCTTGAAGCGAGCGGGGATCTCGTTTGTACGGGTCCAACCGGAACCAATGTTATGGATTTGGTGATGGCTCTGAAAATATAGGTTTATGTGATATGGACAATCTGTTCGAAGCTGCACAACACTGCCTTGCTGTTTGCGAGCCGGATGAAAAAACGGCATTAACACACGGCACCGCAGCCGCCTGGCGTAAGGGACGGTTGCTGCCTGAGTCGGTGCGGGCACCCGATCCGATAGCTGAGCCGGGACGGCCCCGGCGCCTGCGGTTGGTGGCGCCAAAAAAGTTACCCCGGCGCAGAGTAAATTCCCGGCAGGGACATGCGGCACTGCTTCACGCCATTTGCCACATTGAGTTCAATGCTATCAACCTGGCCTGGGATGCTGTGTACCGCTTTCGTGATATGCCGGTAGAGTTTTATGATGACTGGGTCAGAGTTGCCGACGAAGAGGCGACCCATTTTAATTTACTGCATCGTTGTTTGCAGAACATCTCCTGTGAATATGGCGATTTCGAAGCTCATAATGGTCTGTGGGAGATGGCACAGAAAACTGCGTTTGATCCACTGGTGCGCATGGCTTTGGTACCACGTGTACTTGAGGCTCGCGGTCTCGATGTTACACCGGGGATCATGAAAAAACTGGAAATGTGCGGCGACAAGTGCGCTGTAGCGGCACTGGAAATTGTATTGCGTGATGAAATAGGCCATGTAGCCATCGGTTCGCACTGGTTTAAGTATCTGTGTAAAAAAAGAAAAATAGACCCAGAAACTACATTCCGCAGCCTGCTTTCACAATACATGACGGGACGGGTGAGGGGGCCGTTCCACAAACGGGCGCGCCTCAAGGCAGGTTTCAGCGAGGATGAGTTGGCTTATCTTGAGTCTGTTGGGTAATTTTTGGTCTTGCAAAAACAGAGCTAATCGCCAGAATTCAGTTGATACCTTTTTGATTTGATCCGATTGTTTTTGGATAGCAAATCCCAGTTTGGTTCGTTGTTCAAAAGATTTATTCGTACAGTCGGTGTTTTCTTCGGGATGCCTCCGCATGGAAATACTTGAAGCGAAAGATGGCGTCCATTCCGTGGCAGTTGGCGCAAAGATCAACATTGCGCGCATCGCGCAGGAAGCTGTTACGCACGTCCCCCTCCACATTCTTTCCTGTGCCGGGTCTCTGTTTGATATCTGACCATTTATGAGGATTATGACAGGTAGGGCAGGTAATCACGCCCGAACGAGCCTCTTTTCCCGAATCATCGAACACTGGCCGGTGACCCTTTTTGCCTTTGGTTGGTTGTCCTGCTCGCATACTGATTCCCCGAATTTCGACGGGGTGTGTGATGCGCTCCGGCAGCTTGTTGCCGGCAAAGCGATCCTTGTTATGGCAGCTGCGGCACAACTGCTCTTGCGGGTTTTTACCGGGGCCGAATTCCCGGGCCCAGAGCCTCAGGCGGTTTGGCGCGTTGTGCACCATATGGCACTGACCACAGATGCCGGTTTTATCGACCGTATCACCTGATGCGTTGGGTTGATCCGGGCCAGTGACATGAAGGTCGTGATCGGTTTTCCGGATAAAACGTTTTTCGGTATGGCATTCAACACAGAGAGATTCACCTGGCGCGGCGGGAATACGCAAAAAGCTGTTTTGACCATCACCTTCGATATCCGGAAAGCTTCCCTCAATGCTATCCGGATCTTTCGGATCCCACTGATGTGGATTATGACAAGATCCACAGCTGACACGCCCCTTTCCGTAGCCTAATTTGCCTTGTTTGCTGAACAGGGGAAGATCCGGTTTCGGGTTGTAAACCAAACGTTCAATGTCAACACCAACCGGATGGGAATTTTTGCCTGTGAGTTTGTTGCCTGCTATCCCGTTTTCTCGATGGCAGTCCCGACACATTTTCTCGATAGTATCGTTTCCTGGACCGAAACTCCTGGCCCAGAGATTCGGACCCTTCCCTTCATGCGGTTTGTGGCAATCCCCGCACAATCCTCCACTGGTGGTTTTTCCCGCGTTTTTGGGGGAAGATATCTGCAGATTGTGCTTGGAGAGCGCTACCATTGCCTTGTCCACGTGACAGTTGGTGCATATGGCCCCCTTGCGGTCAAAGGGAATGCGCAGAAAGCTGCCTCGTCCATCCCCTTCCGCAAGCGGGTCAGGACGTTGTTTTACCGGTAGTGTGGACCAGTTATGGGGATCATGACAGGTGGTACAGGCGACTTCTCCCCCTCTGGATACGCGGTTTCCATGCTTGTCATACAGGGGGAGGGGAGTAAGTGACCCCTTGACATAAACATTTTCTCCAACCGCTTTCCACTGTTTTCGTGTGGCGGAAATTCCCACTCCTTCTATTGATACGCCAATGGGGTGAGAGTGTTTTTTGCTGATAACTTTTTTCTTTGCTACACCTTTCGGATTATGGCAACTCAGACACATTGCGGTGATGCGGTTTTCCCCCTTCTCCAGCTTGAAAGCCCACATCCGGGGGCCCTTGCCATAATGAGCCTTGTGACAGGCAGTACACAGCCCGGAATCCGGTTTGATCAATCCTTTTTTGGACATGATGGCGGCATCATGTTTGGTACCGTCAACCCCTTTTTTATTTGCATGGCAGGTTGTGCACAGATCATGTTTGTTGACCGCCAGCAGCTTTTTATCTGCTGCACCGTGAATCCGGTGACAGGACTGACAAATCACTTTGTTATTGTTTTTCCCCCCAAACTTGGAGCCTGCTTCACGTAGCTTAGCGGGAACCTTGCCGATGTTTTCAATATTCTTGAACATGGGGTGGTTGCCTTCCTTGACTCCAGTGGCACGATCCACATGGCAAGCAAGACACAAACTTGAATTTATGTTGTCAACGCGAAGAAACAGGGGTGAAAATTTTTCTTCCCAGTCTATACCATGGGCGCTGTGGCAGGTTCCACAATAGATTTTTCCATCTTCGTTAAGGGGGAAAACGGTTTTTCCTTCCAGGGTCGGGATTTCAATTTTTTCAGATGGCCGGACGCCAACAGGATGAAAGTGCTGTCGGTTTGCCCAAGCGAAACGCGAGTCAAGCACAAAGCCGTCATGACATGAAAAACACATGCGTTCTGTACTCGCCACGTCCTGTTTCCCGGTATCGACAACCGGTTGTGGTTCGTAAGGAATCAGAGTCGGCGTGTCTTTGCGGGTGAAGGTAGTCAACCACATAACGTGGCAGATAGAGCACTCCCGTTTTGGAGAAATATCACGGGCAGCCCAAGCATCATTGTCCGGCAAAAACAGCAGGGCTGAAAATATCAGTATAAGTACTGCCGGAGCATTATGATACATCGGCGGAAGTAATTTTGCGGTCGTCATGGCAGGCTGTAAACAGATACTTTATGTTTCAGCATTTCGGTGACATACATCCGGTTGGAAGCGTTAATTGCCAGCCCGGCCGGAGCGGTAAACTTTTGTGGTTTGCCCGCATTGCCCAGTACATGGGAAAACTGGTATGAGCTGTTGAATACCTGTATCAGATCCATGTAACTGTCGGTTACGTAGGCTCTGCCGCCGCTATCCAGAGCGATCCCCTTGGGGCGGAACATCTGTCCTGGAGCGACACCCCACTCCCCGATATGGAAGCGGAGCTTACCCGAGGACTCAAATACCTGCACACGCGTGTTCAGCACATCCACCACATATATCAACCCATTCCGGGCCACCAGGGTTGCGGGATAACGGAACTGTCCCTCGCTTGTGCCTTCTCCTCCCCACTGGTTGAGGAGCTTACCCGATTTGCTGAAAACCATCACCGTATGATTAGTATTTCCGGTTACATAGATATTGCCATTTTTTGCCACAGCAACGTCGATCGGTTTCACCGGCCCTTTTTGTCCCCTTACCGGAAAGCCGAACCTGAACTGGCCGGTGGCACTGAATACCTGAATTCGCTTGTTCCCCGCGTCGGCGATATAAACCATACCCTTTTGGTCGATACCTATTCCTATGGGGTTATGCAATTCACCTTTTGCCGAACCCATGCTTCCAAATGCGGTTATCGGTTTTCCATTCCCATTGAAAACAGCAATTTGGCTATTACCGCTGTCAACAACGTAGACGTGGCCCTCTTTGTTGACAGCTACATCGGTTGGTAACAGCAGTGCTCCGGTGCTGGATTGATTTATGTCAAACAAGTGTTTGACTGTTTTGGTCGGGATGGTTGCTGCATGGGTGGGGGAGCATAGCAGCAGGGGGGCTACCAGCAGCAGGAGATCTTTTACAAGCGATAGACGCATTATTGTTCCGGTTGTCTATTCTTTACTTTCAGAAATCGTACGGGCGCAGGAATTACCTCTGCGCCCGAAATTGTATCCTTTATAAAAAATTACTGCTTTTGATCATAAGTCTTTCGCCACCATGCACGAGGATCATCGATCATTTCCTCATCCATTTCCGGAGCCGGTTTGTCTTCACCCAACAATATCTCCTGCTCCTGTTTGCTCATATCTCCCCTGAAAATAGTGGGGATATAAAATTCCTTGTATTTCTGAACCAAGCCAACGATATTCAGGTTTGTGAGGGCGGAAATCCGTTTTTCAGAAAAACCCAGTTCACGGAACGGAATGTAACTTTCATCTTCCGCTGCATGGCAACGGGTACAAAAACGGCCCACCGGATTAACCAGTGTATGGAACATCCTTTTAATGGCTCCCTGTTGCTGGGTGGTAAGTTCGCCACGAACGGTGATAAATTCGCGGGCCTCATCGCTGTTTTCGGTGATTTCCAGCAGTTCTTCCTTGCCATCGGGAAGTTGGCGGTAGGGGACAATTTTTGAAAAATAGTCATCCGTCTCCAGCAATCCACCGGTTTCGGGATCTATATCAGTACCAAATGGTTTGCCTTTTGTCGGAATTCCCGAATAGTTCAGCCATTTCAGCTTCAGCGTTTCTTCCGGAACCTTTTCACTGTCTGTATGGCAGGTCATGCACCCGATAAACTGGGTATGCATATTCAAAAGGGTTCTGACCATTGGTTTTTCTGCATGTGGATATTCACCGTGACAGAAATAACATACCGGTTGTTTGCCCTTCGAGTAGGGCGATTCTTTGGGGGAGTTGTGAAAGTGACGCAAGCGTTCGGCTCCGGCCTCCGCGTCTACCCTGCCAAGAAACGTTTGATCTTTTTCTTCCTCAGAAACAAACAGGGGCTTGGTCATGTTATAGGTCACGATAAGCAACAGGCTGCCAATTACAAACCACAAAAACACGGATACCATCCAAGCCCAGATCGGGTGACCATAGCGGATGCCGGAAACGCTAAAAAGATCATCAGTTTCCGGGCCGGGTATTTTCGCCTTGTGGTCGATAATAACAAGCACCGCGATGGCGAAAAAAACGAATAGCACCACGGCAAGCGCTATAAACACTGCATCAAGTTCTACTGTCTGATTCATAGCAAACCTTTATTAGGTAACGTGAACATTGAACTTCAGTCTTTGACCAATATCAGTCCGATAGCAAACAAACCAAATATAATCCAGAAAATGATGAAAACCAGAGAGCCATAGGCGATAATTTTCTGCTTTGGTGTGAGCGGGCGTATCATTATCTATGTCTCTTCCGGTAGCGGCCTGGTTACCGTTTCATCATTTGCCCCGACAGCTTTCCGGTAGTTCTCGAATACACTGTTCTGAACGGGGTGGGAAACAGCCAGGCCTTTTTCTATCAGGTTCTCGCGCATATAACGACGCTCCTCGGGAAGCTCTACGAGGTTGCGCAAATATTCCAGAAAATGCTCCTCAATCTGATGTTCCCGGGTCAGTTTCCCGGTCAGATATGTCCACTGCATGGGAAAACGCCCAGGTGCAAGGTGGACGTTGTACCAGTGCCAGAATGCGATAACCAGCAGTGCCAGCAGTGCTTCATGCGGGTGTGACAGACGCATCATCTCTTGCCAGTGAGAAGCGTATGCCGCCGGCAGAATGCTGTTCCAGAATTCGGGAAACAGGAAACTTGATCCGGATACCACCATCACGGTATTTCCGAAGGCAGCAGCAAAGTAATGGATCTTCTGCTTGTACATGAATTTATCCATATCAGGACGGTTGTCCCGCTTTCCTGCGAAATAGGCCATATCTGCGGAAAAATCACGGGCATCCTTCCATAACGGAATGATGGTCTGTCTGATGTCAAATTTGCCAGCAGAGATTTTTCTCATGGTGCCGAAAAGGAGGGTCAGTCCGTGATAGACCATGGCAACCACAAATGTCAGCGCCAAAGTACGGTGAATAACACGAGTAACTTCAAGACCGCCCAACACGCTGTTGAAGGGAACTGCCCAAAAAGCCTCGTTATAGTAAATAGGCAAACCGGTAAAGGCCAGCAGCAAAAAGGTTGTAAAAGTCAACAGGTGCTGAATGCGGATATGAACCGAATAGCGAAACAGATCACCTACCGGGTTGGATTCTACATTTTGGTAAATAACCTTTTTGTCGTCTGGCATCATTGCCACCAGCTCTTCGAGCTCACGACACACCTCGGCCGAAATTTTATTCTGGCGCATGCTTGTTTCGAGCACTGCGCTTGCGTCATTGGACAGCTTCATTCTGCTATTACCCTCATGATTTCGGATGACAGTTGGTAGGGGTTATTTTCCACGGCGCTTCCTGCGGGCGCGGTGCCAGCTGGTTCCGCGACGCAGTATCCAGTTTGCACCATCACGCATACGGCCGAATGTTTCAAACATGGCCATGCCGACCAGGCCAATCAGTGCGATATTTCCCACTATGCCGTAAATTATTTCAGCATAATAATTAAATAAATTATCCTCTTTGTATTTGGTGGGGTGTGGATCAATGGCTGCATAATTTTCATCAGCGGCCTTATGGCATTTTCGGCAGGTGTCAACACGGTTAGCCTCATTGGTCGGCGACTTTGGATCGCGGGAAGGTCGCAGCTCATGCACGCTCATATAATAATTTTTTGCTGAGGCGTGGCAGTCCAGGCAGTTGGCAGCATCTGTGTTGCCATATTTCGTTACCTTGCCGTGAAAACTCTTCTGGTAAGCGACTGCGGCATAGGGGAATTTCCGTCCCAGTTCACGGCCCTCCCTGGCGGCAGCGGTTACGTGCCTTTCTATAAGCTCTTCGTCAGCGTGACAGGAAGAGCACAGGGCGACAATTTCCCTGGATGAGCGTTTTACCTCTCTGATACGCCGGCTGGTATGGTTGTACCACTTGGTGGCAAAGGCTTCGTCTTCATGGCAAACCACACAGCGATCCACAATCTCCTTGGGTGGAGCTTCTTCCGCCTCATTATATAGAGGGTTGGTATGACAGGTGATACAGTAGGGTTTGTCTGCGTCCAGGCCCTCGGCTATTTTCTCGCGTCCGTGAACGCTTTCCTTGTAGGTGTTGTAGATGGGGGCGTGACTGAAGGGTTTTCCGGTAGAGGGGTTTTCGATGGAGTGGCATTCGCTGTCGCAGGTTACTCCCTCCTTCACCGGTTTGTGCGGCAACTCCTTAATATTACTGTGGCAATCCCGGCAGGGAACGTTGCGATGCACGGTACGGGAAAACACATTGGGCATCACGTAGTAGGACTTTTGTATCCCCTCATCTGTGACCCGCCCCATTTTCGGGTACTTGTGGCACATCAGACAGGACTCATCATCCTCGAAGGCATTCGAGAGTGCAGGCAGGAACAAGACGACCCCAAACAATGCGGTGATCAACCGTGTAATGTTCATACTGTTTTGCCCTTGTTTAATTTGTCTACGCTAACAGTTGATGCATCCGGACTCTTTACTTTTACTTCCCCTGGCCTTTTACACAGAACAGTAAAGAGGGGCGGACTGTTTCAACAAAGTAAAATTCACTGGCAGAGTATTTATACCATAAAGACTGGGGGAAAAAAATAAAATTATGCTTGGTGGACAAACATAACCCTCTGAAAACACGCATAAAAATTAAGTATATATGGTTTGTAAAGAGGTGTATTGAATATTTGCTAGTCCTTAAGCTCTTCTGCTGTCCTGCCTTGGGGCGATATTCAACGCGAGCTGAGTAATGGGCTAAACCACTTTAGTTTCATGACGTTACAAGGAATACATACACCCAAAAACATTTTTTTGTCACCATAATTAATGGTGTTTACCAATTTTAGCTGCGGAAATACCCATACTGAAATCATGGTTGAATCCACGGCTTTTCGGTGTCACAATCCATTACAATAACAAGGGAAATTATTCGCTGCATACTGTTGCAGTTCAAAAACCGGCCAAGGGATGGTTGGTGTGTTCATTCATCCGGAAACATAGAGCGTTTGTTGACTGCTGTAGCCATAAACAGGAGAACAGTTGTTGAAAAATATTATTCTAATCTTGGGGTTTGCCTTGCTCAGCAATCTGGGTGTTTCAGGTGAAAAGGTATTTGCCAGTGATGAACTGAATTGTGTTCTTTGCCATAAGCACCGGGGGTTGAGCCGGGTAGATGAAAATGGTGAATTTCGCCTGTTTTTTATTAACGAAAAAATGGTCAAAAAAGGCCCTCATAGCAAGGTGAAATGTATCGATTGTCACCGGGACATCGACGAGATTCCTCATAAACCCGCAGAAAAAGTGGACTGCACAGTCGAATGCCACCTCGAGGAGCCGTCCAGCAAGCAGAAATTCACTCATAAACCCGTTTCTGAAGTCCTCTCCAAAAGTGTTCACAGCAAATATGATGCTGAAGGAAATTTGAAAGAACTGGCCGTCAAATACCCCGATGATTACCCCGATTGCAAGGATTGTCACGAGCAACCATTGTATCGGCCGCTTTCTTTCTTCAAAGGGCATGCTGCGGGTATCTCTGAAAGAGGTCTGAGCCGTTGCAAGAGCTGTCATACCAAGGGGGATTTTGCGGAGTCGTTCTACGCTCATGTGACCTCTCGATTACAAAAGATGAGAAGCCCGAAAGAGATCGTTGGTATCTGTGCCAGGTGCCATGGTGATCCGCAGTTCCAGAAGCGACACGAACTTGATGCGGTGGTGACATCATATATGGAAACCTTTCATGGCAAAGCTGTTCATTTTGGTTCCGAGGCTGCGCCGGACTGTGTCGACTGTCACGTGGTATCGGGTGAAAGTGTTCACTTCATAGAAGGCCAGGACTCTCCCACCTCGTCCGTTGCCAAGGGGAACGTAGCCACTACATGCAGGACATCCGAGTGTCATGCTGATGCAGGGGAAAATATTGCCGGATATCAGGTGCATGTTACCTATGACAAGGACAAGTATCCGCTACAGCACTATATGCTCAAGTTTTTTACTGCGCTGATGGCGGCGGTACTTTATTTCTTCGTCATTATCATCTTCCTGGAGTTGTTGAGAAGATTGTTTCCGAATTTTTCCTTTACCAAATCATCCGGTGCGGATGAGCAGGGGCACTGAGTGAGGCGTGTAGTATGAAATATCCAAAAATAGCCTACCGTAACGGCAAAAGGTACTTTTACCGGTTTTCTCTCGTTCAGCGGGTTCAGCATGTTATTTTGTTTACAACGGTTATTACGTTGTCGCTGACGGGTTTTCCTCTTCGCTACTATGATCAACCCTGGGCCGAGCCGTTATACAACTTTATGGGTGGAATTGAAGTAGCCCCGTGGATTCATCGTATAGCCGGATTGATCCTTTTGGCTCTATTCGTATTTCATACCGGTTACTGGATCTATCTGTTTTTTAAAAACCGTATTGGTCGCCTGAGGCGGGAAAATCAGCTTACCATGAGAAATGCCATTCGCGAGTTTTTTTCGCAAGAGATGATTCCCAATGCAAAAGATGGCCGGGATCTGGTTGATATGTTCAAGTATCTGCTCTATTTCACCAACCGGCCGCCGCGTTATGATCGTATATCATGGAAGGAAAAGTTTGATTATTTTGCGCCGTACTGGGGTATTCCCATTCTTGGACCGGCGGGTGCCGCGCTCTGGTTTCGGGACGAAATCACCCATTACGTTCCTGGTATCGTATTAAATGCATTTTACATCATGCATACCGATGAGGCGTTGCTGGCAGCATTATTTCTGTTTTTTGTCCATTGGTATAATGTGCATTATTCACCGGAAAAGTTTCCACTGGGAACGGTTTTTTTAACTGGATACCTTTCCGAGTCGGATATGATTCATGAGCACTATGCAGAATATGTTCGGACGATGAAAGAGCAGGGTCTTGAACATGAAATCAAACCTCAGGGTCACCACTGAAAGGGCGGAGAAAACGAATGCTTGGTGCTGTAAGAAAAACGATATATATTCTATACACTATCGCCTTGATGGTATTTACCGTCTGGTACGCCAATTTCATTTATCCCATTATTTTTGCACACAGCGACTCGAAGCATGCTGAAGTTGTTGATGCGCAGGAACAAGGAAAAACAGAAGAAGAACAAATGTTTGAGAAGTTCCTCCGTGAACAGGGTGAAACCAGCACAACCGACCTGGGATACATGGTTGTAAAGGAGCAGTATGTTAAAGGGCATTTTCACCATGTCGGAATGACTATAGAACCTGATACCAGTAACGCGTGTATAAAATGCCATGGCGCTGTTCCGCATGACAAGGCCAAGACCATCAGGGGATTTTTGAACATGCATGCTTTTTTCCTGTCTTGTGAGCTGTGCCATATACCACCAAAAGAGGGGCAGCCCAAATGGGATTTCCGCTGGTATGACAAGGCGGACGGGGAAGTTGTCAGCAATCCTCCCGGCCTGGTTACTACAGAGATAGACAAGTATGGGAATTATGGGGCAAAAATCTCCCTTGGAGTTCATCAAGATGGAACCTTCCGGTTTATCAATTCAAAAAAGGAACGCGATTTTGTTGATGAATATCTCAAGAAAAAAGATCTGCTTGGAGAAATGGAACAATCCAAGATGAAAAAAGTGATTCATCGAAAAGTTGCGGAAAAACCGATATTATGCGAGGAATGTCACACTGAAGATAAGGAACCCTATTTGCCGTTTGCTGAACTGGGGTATCCGCCACGCAGAATTAGTGCGCTTACCAGCACAGAGGTTGTCGGAATGGTGAAAAAATATAGAAAATTTTATATTCCCAACTTCCTGATGCAGGATGAAAAGTCAGACGACTCCAAAATGAATAAAGCAAAAGAGGAAACCGGTTCGTTGTAATGGCCTGTTGATGGCGAAAAAAACTGAATGGAAAGATCATTGATAAACCGTCAGGCAAGTATCCCCCGGCAAAGCCGGGGGGGGTAATTCTGTGAGTCGCTCAAAACGGTAATTTCAGGAACCAGCTGAAGGCGGGTAGCCAGTGCAACAACTTCATTTGTTCCAGTTGCCTGTCTTCTTGTTTCTGGTGCCCGATGTCATCTCGTATCAGATCTTCATGTTGGCCCACTGTCGATACTAAAGTATCCCCGAACCCCAAAATACTGACCGGCAAAGTTTCGCTTACGTTCCCCATAATATACCCCGGGCAGTTTGGAACGCGCTCTTGCCCCGGCCCGGTCGACTCGACTGCTGAATGGGATTCCTCCGGGTCTGTCGGCGTTGTGTCGAGGGCTGTGCAGTTTCTGAAAGGGAAGAATTCTCGCAGGATGCTTTCGAAGTTCCCGAAGCTGAAAAAGCAGTACCGGAGCCAGCATTTGTGGTCGAAGGGATATTGGGTGGAATCCAGTGGGAACGTGGCAGACGAGATCTGGGGGGAGTACATCAAGACTCAACGGTCGAATGAACCCGATGATGATTTCAGTGTGTAGATTGCCTTTAGACGAAATGACAGGCTTTCAGCCGCAACTTGAAGCCACCGGCTTTTGGCCGGTGGCCGTTCACCTACTACCCACCACCGAGACATCCAGCACCGCCCCGAGCAGCAGCAGCACCAGCTGCAGCAGAGAAGCAAAAAAGCTGGCCATGGCGGTTTTGGGCGTGGGCTG
>Ga0256839_1003314_pt1 | contig 16753 bp, 16 predicted proteins | sample 354166metaG_FD_185968 | JGI IMG/M metagenome (GOLD analysis project Ga0256839, IMG submission 185968) | Hydrothermal vent microbial communities from Mid Atlantic Ridge, Atlantic Ocean - 354-166 | ecosystem: Environmental > Aquatic > Marine > Hydrothermal vents | place: Atlantic Ocean: Mid... | reverse complement strand
CATGACGACCAGCTACCGGGAAGAAGGTGACGCGCTTATTCTGAATGGCTGCAAGACATGGATTTCTAACGGCGGCATTGCGGATTATTATACGGTTTTTGCCCGAGAAGAGAAAAGTGAAGGCACCAAAGGCATTTCGGCGATCATCGTGGATGCCAAAACCACAGGGCTTGCCATTGCGGAAAAGATCGAGGTCACCGCCCCCCACCCTCTGGCCAAAATTACCTTCACAGAATGCCGGGTGCCAAAATCGGCCTTGATCGGAGAAGAGGGGCGCGGCTTTAAATATGCCATGGCGACGCTGGATGTGTTCCGCACCACCGTTGGCGCGGCATCCATGGGCTTTGCCAAGCGGGCCATGGACGAAGCCATGAAGCGGGCCACAAGCCGGAAGATGTTCGGCGGGCTGATGACAGATTTGCAGATCATACAGAGCAAACTTGGCGATATGGCGCTGAATATTGATGCCAGTGGCTTGCTGATTTATCGGGCCGCATGGGCCAAGGACTGTGCGGCGGACCGCATCACCCGCGAGGCGGCCATGGCGAAGCTTTACGCTACGGAAGCCTCGCAAAAGATCATTGATGACGCCATTCAGATTTTTGGCGGGCAGGGCGTGGTTTTTGGCGAAGTGGTGGAGCGACTATACCGGGAAGTCCGCAGTCTGCGCATTTATGAAGGCGCGTCGGAAGTACAGAAAATAATTATTGCAGGGCAAGCCTTAATCCCTTATCAATATGCAAAATAAGCTGTAAAATTACGGCAAAAGGCGGCGGATCAAAAAAACGGCAGTATCAGCAAAGAAGGAGCTTGATATATGTCTGAGCTAACGGCCTATGCAGATCAATTCGCGGCGGATAATATGCCGGATGAGGATGATCTGCCAGATTTCACCTATGATTTTACCGAGCTTGAATTTCCGGGCAGGCTGAATGCGGCTTGCCAATTGCTGGATAAAAATATGGCGGCGGGGCGCGGCGATAAAATCGCGATCAGAACCCCCCATGAAAGCTGGACGTACCGCGAGATTTTCGAAAAATCCAATCAGATTGCCCATGTTCTGGTTGAGGATATGGGGCTGATCACGGGCAATCGGGTTTTGTTGCGGTCCGCGAATAATCCCATGATGGTTGCCTGCTGGTTTGCGGTTTTAAAAGCGGGCGGCATTGCCGTGGCCACCATGCCTTTATTGAGGGCGCGGGATTTGATCCCTGTGATCACGAAAGCTGAAGTCGCCCTTTGTTTATGTGACGCGCGCTTGGCAGAGGAACTGGAAACGGCAAAAGCCGCTGCACCGTTTTTAAAGCAACTGTTATATTTCAATGGCCAAGATGCCGCGCTTGATAAGCTCATGAGGGGTAAATCCACAGAATTTGACCCTGTGGATACCGCCGCCAAGGATATTGCCCTGATCGCCTTTACCAGCGGCACCACGGGAAATCCCAAAGGCACCATGCATTATCATCAGGACATCATGTCCATGTGTCATTGTGTGGGAGACCGCTTGCTTGGCATTGGGGAAGATGATGTAATCATCGGCAGCCCGCCCTTGGCTTTTACCTTTGGGCTTGGTGCCTTGCTGGCCTTTCCGTTTCATGCAGGGGCGACCACGGTTTTGCTGGAGGCGGGCACGCCGGATGTTTATCTGGCATCCATCGAACGTTTTCGCGCGACATGGAGCTTCACCGCGCCGACAGCCTACCGCGCCATGCTTGCGAGTGCGCCGGATCATGATTTATCAAGTCTGAAGGCCTGCGTATCTGCCGGGGAACATTTGCCCTTGCCGACGTTTAACGCCTGGGAGGCGGCCACGGGGCTGCGGCTTATTGATGGCATCGGGGCGACGGAGATGATTCATATTTTCATATCGGCGGCGGGGGAGGGTATTCGCCCGGGCGCCACGGGCAAAGTCATTGCCGGTTATCAAGCCTGTATTCTGGATCAGGATGATAACCCCTTGCCAGCGGGCGAGATCGGACGTTTGGCGGTAAAAGGCCCGACAGGATGCAAATATCTGAATGATAATCGCCAGTCGGTTTATGTCAGGGGTGGATGGAATGTGACCGGTGATGCCTATAAAATGGATGAGGATGGTTATTTCTGGTTTCAGGCCCGGGATGACGATATGATTGTCTCATCGGGCTATAATATTGGTGGGCCGGAAGTGGAAGAAGCCCTGATGGATCATCCGGCCGTGGCAGAATGCGCCGTTGTGGCCGCGCCGGATGCGGATCGGGGCCAGATCGTCAAAGCTTTTATTCTTTTGGCGTCCGGTTATGAGGCGGGGGATGATTTGATCAAGGAATTGCAGGCATTCGTCAAGCAGGCCATCGCGCCCTATAAATATCCGCGCGCAATTTCATTCGTTGATAATCTGCCAAAAACCGAAACCGGCAAAATCCAGAGATTCATTTTGCGCCAGCGGGCGTTGAATATGTAAACGCCCCCTGCTCTATAAGGAAATATCTTCGGCTTCGTCCAGCAGGAAGCCTTCCATTTTTGCGCGTATGTCATCCGGGATCATGGCGGATTTGATTGTTTTATGATTGACCCAGACAATGCTCTGGCGGGTGAGGAAGCGGACTTCATCCTTGCAGGTCGTGACAATGGACAGATCAATGCGGCTGCGGCCAATCTTGGTAACCCCCAGAGCAAATGTCAGCCTGTCGTTAAGGTAGCTGGGGTTTTTAAAGCTGCTTTCCAGATGAGCCAGGGGCACGGCCCAGCCCTCGGCGAACATTTTTGGATAGGGATAAGCCAGGGCTTCTTCAAACCAGATTTCACTTGCCTGATTGATCATTTCATAATATCGGGGGTAATATACAATGCCCGCAGGATCGACATGATTGAAACGAACGACTATTTCTGTTGTGAAGCGTGGCATTACTCTGTAATTTCCTGCATAATAGAATTGATGATAAAACCATAACCTTAAAGACGGTAAAGATGAAGAATATTTTCGTACAGATTAAATGTGAACTTGGCAAGGTTTATGACGTTGCTGAATGTATAGTGGACAGCCTTGAAGAGACAGAAGAGGTTTATTCGGTCTCCGGCGCTTTTGATTTGATGATCAAGCTTCATCTGGAAGAAGACGAAGATATTGGCCGTTATATCAATGACCGGGTGCAGACCATTCCCGGCATTAAAGATACTTTCACAATGATGGCTTATAAGGCCTTTATGTAGCCCCTTATCCTTAAACTTGTGAAACTTCAGGGAATTTTCTTGATCTGGATCAGGGTTTTCTGCGTCAGTCGTGGCATATGGATCAGTATGACAATAAACCGTAAAAAATCACAAACAGCGAATGTGCCGCGCCGGTTGCCGCGTTATACCAGCTATCCGACGGCGCTGGAATTTGATGGGCTTGACCCCGGGCTTTATGCGCAGTGGCTTGAGAACTTGCCAGAGGGCCAGCCGGTCAGCCTTTATTTTCATATTCCTTTTTGTGAAAAGCTCTGTTGGTTCTGCGGCTGTTTTACCAAGATTTCCAATAGTATGGCACCTGTTCAGCAATATCTGGAGGTTTTGCGCAAGGAAATTCACTTGATCAGCGGCATTGCCGGCCAAAAGAAAATCAGCCATATTCATTTTGGCGGCGGCTCGCCAACCATCATTGATGCCGGCTCTTTCACGAGCCTGATGAATTTGGTGCGGGAGTCTTTTGATATTTTGCCGGATGCAGAAATTGCGATCGAGGTTGACCCGCGCACCTGCTCTGAAGACAAGGTAAAGGCCTATGCAAAAAGCGGCGTTAACCGCGCAAGTTTTGGCATACAGGATTTTAATCCTCATGTTCAGGAGGCCATAAACCGGGTTCAGCCCGATGCGCTTATTACGGATAATATACGCTGGTTCAAGGCTGCGGGGATCACGGATATTAATTTTGATCTGATTTACGGCATGCCCCGGCAGACTTTGGAGACCATCGAGGAAACCGTGGTTAAGACCAATGAATATCGCCCGTCCCGCATCGCGCTTTTCGGCTATGCCCATGTACCGTGGATGAAAAAACATCAGCAGATGATGGACAGGCATCACTTGCCAGAACAAACCGAGCGGCAAGCCATGTTTGAACTGGCAAGCCGGAAATTACAGGAATTTGGCTATCAGGCCATCGGACTGGATCATTTTGCCTTGCCGGACGACAGTCTGATCACCGCCCGCAAGGAAGGCCGCATGAAACGTAATTTTCAGGGCTATAGCGCGGACCCCGCAACGACGATGATCGGTTTTGGAGCCTCTGCCATTGGTTCCCTGCCGGAGGGTTATGTCCAGAACAGCCCGGATATCAAGTCTTATGTGGGTTCCCTTGAGAAGGGCATTCTTCCGGCGCGGCGTGGCCTGAAAGTTGATGCCATGGATATTATGTACCGCGAGATTATATCCACCCTGATGAGCGTTTTTGCTGTTGACCCGTGGGCCATTGCCGAAAAGCATAATATTGCGCATGACTTTGCCGCTGAGAAAGTTGATTTGGAGAGGTTAGTATCCGTGGGTTATCTTGACCGCGAAGGGAGGGAATATGGCCTGACAGAGGCCGGACGGCCTTACCTTCGGGCTATTGCCACCCTGTTTGATCAGTATTTCCCGCAGAATTCAGATATTGTTGATCGCTGCGTTCACGAGAGCGAGGGTTAAGGTTTAACCGCTGTCACATGGCGGGTTAACTTGTCGAGGATCTGGCTGAGCTGCCCCTGCTCTTGCTTCGTTAATATGGCCAGCAAGGCATTTTCATAATCGGTGACCAGCGGGGCGATCTTATGGAATAACTTTGTGCCTTCGCCCGTAAGATTCAACATGGAACGCCGTTTGTCCTCTGGGGAGAATATTTTGTGAAGCAGGTTTTTTTCAGATAATCCTTTCACGGCCCGGCTGACGGCCACCTTGTCCATGGCGGTTTTTTCACCGGCATGGGCCGCAGAAATATTAGGGTAACGATTAAGAATCGCCAGAATTTTCCATTCATGGGGCGTGATATCAAATTGCGTCGTATAAAGCCGGGCCAGCTGATGGCTGATAATATTGGTGAGATATGACAGCCGGTACGGTAAAAAATTTTCCAGAACCAGCATTTTATCTTTATGATCTGTCATATGGGATTACCCGCCTTTTTATATTTTAGTTCTTAAATATCTTGAAATAAGTTTCATTTGTAACTATAAATATATATTATATTAAAGCCAAAGTGTAAAATAACCTTAGTTTGCGCTTTGTGTCACCTGATTTTTAAGTCATAATTCCCAATTGACGCGGGAAGATATTTAACGGAATGGAACAGAGATATGAAATTAGCCTCATTAAAGCATGAACGTGACGGGAAATTGGTCGTGGTTTCCAAAGACCTGAGCCGTTATGTATCCGCAGAAGCCGTCGCCCCCACCCTTCAGGCGGCCCTTGATAACTGGGCGGAAGCCGAACCAAAGCTGATCGCCATTTATGATGATTTACAAGCGGGCAAACTGGACGGCGAAGCTTTTGTCCCGGCGGCCTGTGATTCACCGTTGCCCCGGGCCTATCACTGGGTTGATGGCAGCGCTTATGTGACCCATGTGGAGTTGGTGCGCAAAGCGCGCGGCGCGGAATTGCCGGAAAGCTTCTGGAATGATCCCCTTGTTTATATGGGCGCGTCCGATGCCTTCATTGGTCCGCGCGATGATATCGAGGTGGAATCCGAAGCATGGGGCATAGATTTTGAGGCCGAAGTGGCCGTGATCACCGATGATGTTCCGGCTGGTGTGACCACGGAAAACGCCAAGGGGCATATCAAGCTGATCAGTATTTTGAATGATGTTTCCTTGCGAAATTTAATCCCTGCGGAATTGGGCAAGCAATTTGGTTTTTACCAGTCCAAACCCTGGACGGCTTTTTCACCGGTATTTGTTACGCCCGATGAATTGGGCGACGCCTGGGATGGGACAAAATTGCATCTGCCGCTTCATGCGATCCTCAATGGTACCACTGTTGGATCCCCCAATGCCGGGGTGGATATGACTTTTGATTTTGCCCAGCTGATCAATCATGTGGCAAAAACGCGCTCTCTTATGGCGGGCACAGTGATCGGCGGCGGCACCGTATCCAATGAAGGCTCGAAAGACGGTTCTTGCTGTCTGGCGGAGGTGCGCTGCCTTGAAACCATCAAGGACGGCAAGCCCTCTACACCCTTTATGAGCTTTGGCGACCGGGTGGAAATTGATATGTTCGACGCTGAGGGCAAGACCATCTTTGGCCGCATTGATCAGGTCGTCACGCAATATACACCCTGAGGGAAAAAGCATGGAACTTTATGGATATTTCAGATCTTCAACCGCCTACCGGGTGCGAATTGCCCTGAATGTCAAGGGGCTGGATTGCACGCATATCCCCCTGTCCATTTTGGCGGGCGAGCATAAGGCGGCGGCATATCTGGAAAAGAATCCTCAAGGATTTGTGCCGTATTTTACCGATGGTGATGTGGCCATGGGCCAGTCCATGGCCATGCTGGAATATCTGGAAGAAGAATATCCGCACCCGGCCCTGCTGCCGGAAGATGCCGCGGGCCGCGCGCGGGTGCGCCAGCTGTCCGGCATCATAGCCTGTGATATTCATCCGGTGGATAATCTGCGGGTACTGAAATATATCACGGCTGAACTTGGTGCCAGTGACGCGCAAAAAACCGCTTGGTACCACCATTGGATTCTGGAAGGATTCAAGGCCTTTGAAATCCTGCTTCAGGACGGAAAATCCGGTGACTTCTGCCATGGCGATCAGGTGACTTTTGCGGATTTATGTCTGGTGCCGCAGGTTTACAATGCCCGGCGGTTTAACTGTCCCATGGATGATTTCCCCAATATCAACCGCATTGTGGATAAGTGCAATGAGCGGCAAGCTTTCATTCAGGCCCTGCCGGAAAATCAAGAGGATGCCACATGAAAAATCTATTCGATGTTTCCGGGAAAATAGCGGTGGTAACCGGTGGCTCGCGCGGTATCGGGGCCATGATTGCGGCGGGATATGTGGAAAATGGCGTTAAAACCTACATCTGTTCCCGCAATATTGAACAGGCAGAAGAAACCGCAAAAATATTATCGGAAAAGGGCATATGTATCGCCCTGCAAGCAGATTTGGCCACAAGCGAGGGCATTGAAAAATTTGTCGCCGAAATTTCCAGCCGCGAGGAAAAGCTTGATATTCTCGTCAATAATGCCGGCGCGGTCTGGGCTGCGCCCATTGATGATTTTCCCGAAAGCGGCTGGGATAAGGTCATGGATATAAATGTCAAATCAGTTTTTTTCCTGACGCAGAAACTCTTGCCCCTGTTGCGGGCATCAACCACAGAAGGAAATACAGATAAGAATTTGGCCCGTATTATCAATATCGCCTCGGTTGACGGCCTGTCGGTTCCCCGTTTTGAAACCTATAGCTATTCCGCCAGCAAAGCCGCCGTTATCCATATGACCAAGGTTCTGGCCAAGCGGTTGTCGCGCGATAAAATCACGGTAAATGCCATTGCGCCCGGGGCATTCCCCAGTGAAATGACCAAAGTTGTTTTGCAGGATCATAAACAAATGATGCTTGATCAGGTGCCTTTGGGCCGCATTGGCGAGGCCGAAGACATGGCGGCCGCCGCCATTTATCTTGCCTGCCCCGCCAGCAGTTATGTCACGGGCGTTACCTTGACCGTTGATGGTGGTTGGGCTACGACTCTATAATCTTTTCCTATAATCTTTTCCTATAATCTGGTAATGACCGCCGCGATAGCATCCAGATTTGCGTGGCCTAATTTGCGGCAGCGCTCCGGTGACCAGCCGGTTTGTGGGTTTGGCGTATCAACGGTATCTTTAAAGGGCATCTCAAGGGTCAAAGAAACCGCCTGATAGCGATGTGCCAGCTGATTGGTCCCTATGGTCATATTGGCGGTGCCTGCGGGGGGCTTGGGATAGCCTTTTTCTGTTTGAAAATCCGGATTTAGCTGCATCAGGCATTGTTGATAGTCATAGGCAAGATCAAGGCGGGCAATATCTATATCAGGAATGCCTTCAAAACAGGCGATGAAATTATAGGGCAAGTCTTCGTCACCATGGACATCAAGGACAAGGTCAATCCCCGTTTCATCCATTTTTCCGCGCACGTAAAAAACTTCGGGACAATTCTCGACGGAGGGATTTTCCCATTCACGATTTAAGTTTGCGCCGGCCGCATTGGTGCGCAGATGGCCGCGCCGGCTGCCATCCGGATTCATATTGGGCACCACATAAAAGACCGCCTTTTCAAGAAGGCTTCGGCTGAGGGCGTCTTCGTGATCCAGCAATCTTTCAAGGAAACCTTCCACAAACCATTCTGCCATGGTCTCTCCGGGATGTTGGCGGGCGATGACCCAAATGACTTTTTTGCCGACCGCCATTTCCCCGATGGTAAGCAAGTCCAGATCCTGACCGTCGAGCGTTTCACCAATAGCGTTCAGATGGACACGTTCATCTACTGCGGCCTGAGAGACCAGGTCATGATGACGTTCCATGCTATAGGGCGCAAAATAGGCGTAATAGACGCTGTCGCTTTCCGGAATATGCTGAATGGTGATCTCGCCATCATGGTAAATCGTGCTGACTCTGAACCATTCTTCGCGATCATAAGAGGCGACGGCCTGATAATTTTCCCAGCCATCCGGATAGGCGGCACCAGCAGCATTTTCAATAGTCATGGCGCAGAGCTGGCCCCTGGCCCCGCTGAGGCGAAAATAAAACCACTGGTAAAAATCTGAATTATGATCCTTGCGAATACGCAGCCGGATATTGCCCGTATTTTCTGCCTCAATGACCTCTATATTACCCGCATCAAAATTACTGCTGATCTTAACCATTATGTTATCCCTATTATTCTTTCTTATTATTTGGCTTATTATTTGGCCCATTATTTAGACCGACAGTTTGATGGCCATTTGTATATGATCTTTTATATGGCGGTTTAAGGGGGGTGTAAATTACTTGCAAAATAAAAATACTTTGAAAAACAAAGTTATTTGTGTAATAAATGTTTTGTCATGATTCGCAGGTGAATATGGCGGTAAATTAAGAAGCTGATTTTAAGGAATTTTAATATGACACAACAGAATTTTACAGCCGAAGAAAATTTGGCCTTCATCCGCAGCGTTATGGAACAAACCCGCAGGAAAACCACTCAGGCCGGATCATTCCTTGCCGTATGGGGCAGTTTAAGTGCCTTCGTAACCTTTTTTCAATATCTTGCCATAGCGGGAAACTTCCCATTTGCCTATATGCCCTATCTATGGGCTTTCTTTGTTATATCAGGGGTGTTCTATACGGTTGTTCGGGGGAAACAATTGTCCCGGGAACAAGGCGCGGCTTTCGGCAATGAATTAATTACATCAAATCTTTTTTCCGGGATAGGCATAACGCTTGGGGTGTATTTTTTTGCTAATATTTTGGCGATCATGACCGGCTCACTGGATTATATAGGGATAGAAGTCTGTTACGTGATTTCTCTGGTCATGGCCATTGCCTTTTATGGGGCCTCTTATAGCACGGGGATCAAATGGTTTCGTCTTGTGGCTGTTGGTTGGTGGGCGGCGGTGATTTTATTCGTCACAAAACCCTTTGCCGATGAATATCTGTTGCTGACCATTGCCATACTGGATTTTCTGCTGCTTGCCTTGCCGGGCTTTATGTTGATGGCCCAGGCTAAAAAAGATCAGGCTAAAAAAGATCAGGCAAAAAAAGATCAGGCAGAAAAAGAAAGCGCATAGGGAGGAAAATGTGTCCAATTTTGACCATAAAGAAATAAATGATGTTATCCATGGCAGGGTGCGGCTCGCTATTATGTCTTGTCTTGCCAGTAATATGGCCAGTAATATGGCCAGTAATATGGCCAGTAATATGACCAGTAATATGACCAATGACCCTGATGATGGCGAAGGAAATACGATTGATTTTACTCATTTGAAAAAATCAATCAATGTATCCGACGGCAATCTGTCCACGCATCTGAGCAAGCTGGAGGCGGCGGGATATCTGAAAGTGATAAAACATTTCAAGGGTAAAAGACCTCAAACATTATGCCAGCTTACCGCAGAAGGACTGGCGGCTTTCAAGGCATATCTCAGCCATTTGGAAAGTATGCTGCCGTAAAATAATGACCAAAGTTTAAACGATTCTGGCGGCGGCAAAAAGAAAATACAGGAACATAGCATGAATATGATAAATAATATTTCCGTGAAGGGCGGTTCCGTAGAATATTCTGCTTTTTTTAAATGATGACCTTAACAAATGATGACAGATGTTTCCTTTTCTGCCAGACTGCACAACTTTATAACATAATGATAAAAAACAATGTGAATAGTTAAGGGGACAATCATGTCTGATACCGCAATGGCCGCCAAAGCCGCGCCCGAAGAATTTCTTGGTCATCCAAAAGGGTTATTTGTTTTGTTCTTCACAGAAATGTGGGAACGTTTTAGTTACTATGGTATGCGGGGGCTGCTGATATTCTATCTGACCCAGCATTTCCTGTTTTCCGATCAAAAAAGTTACGCCATTTACGGGGCATATACCGCGCTTGTTTATCTTGCGCCTGTATTGGGCGGTGCTTTATCGGATCGCTATCTGGGGGCCAGAAAGTCGGTGACTCTGGGGGCCATATTACTGGTTCTGGGTCATATTGGCATGGCGGTCGAAGGCTTGCCCGCCACCATGGCCATGATTAACGGCGTTGAAACGGTGGTGCGCGATGAATTTTATCTTCAGATATTTTATCTGTCACTGGCCTTGATTATTACTGGTGTCGGCTTTTTGAAAGCGAATATATCGACAATCGTTGGATCGCTTTACGAACAGGATGACCCAAGGCGCGACAGCGGGTTCACCATCTTTTATATGGGCATTAATCTGGGGTCTTTTGCGGCGGCTTTGCTGTGTGGTTACCTTGGCCAGACCGTTGGCTGGTGGGCCGGTTTTGGCGCGGCGGGCGTTGGCATGCTCTTTGGCCTGATCGTATTTCTCAAATGGCAGGGCCTTCTTCTTGGTAAGGCAGAGCCTCGTAATCCGGCGGAACTGAAGGAAAAGATTTTTGCCGGACTGAGCCGCGAAGTCATGATTTATATTGGTGCCGCAGGCGCCGTATTGGTCTTCTGGCAACTGGTTCAGCATCAGGCGCTGGTCGGTCAACTGCTCGGGGGCTTTGGGGCCATTGTCCTGATCATCATTCTGGCCTATTCCTTCCTTAAATGCAGCAAGGAAGAGCGCGATAGAATGTTTGTGGTGTCCTTCCTGATCTTCATGTCGGTCATTTTCTGGGCGCTTTTTGAGCAAGCGGGCAGCTCCTTAAATCTTTTGGCGGACAGAAGTGTTGACCGCGATGTATTGGGCATGACCGTACAGGCGTCACAATTACAATCCCTGAATGCGTTATTCATCTTTACGCTGGCCCCGTTTTTCGCCATGCTCTGGGTGTATTTGGCCCGTAAGGGATGGGAGCCTAACACGCCCATGAAATTCTCCCTTGCCATCGCGCAGGTGGGGCTTGGTTTTCTGGTTCTGGTTTATGGCGCGGGTTTGGCAGACGGCGGCAAAATCGCCCTGATCTGGATTGTGCTGCTTTATTTACTGCATACGACAGGTGAATTATGTTTGTCGCCTGTTGGCCTGTCCGTGGTGACAAAATTGTCTGTGGCTAAAATGGTTGGCTTTATGATGGGCGTGTGGTTTCTTGCCTCCGCAGCGGCCAATTATATCGCCGGCATGATCGCCAAAATGACCAGCAGCGCGAACGGCGTGAGCAATGCCGAGGCTTTGTCGCTCAAAATGGATGTCTATACCAATGTTGGCCTTTTGGCCCTTGGTATTGCCCTGGCCCTTGCGGTGCTGTCACCGCTGCTGAAAAAAGGCATGCATGGGGTTCATTAGGATCTGAATATCAGTCAGGTAAAATGCCGCATAAGATGACTTATGCGGCATTTTTCATGGAAAAAACAAAAAATATTACCCCCTTAAAAATATTAACCTTGTATTTCTTCACGCAATAGTTCCAGCTCCAGCCATTCTTCTTCTTTTGCGGCAAGATCCGATTGGGCCTGTTCCATGGCGGCATTGATTTTGTGAAACCCCTCAGGGTCTTTATTGTAAAAGCCTGTTTCCGCCAGCTTTGCCTGATATTTGGCAATGGTTTTTTCCAGCGCCGCAATTTCCCTGGGGATATTCTCCAGGCTATGCTGATGCTTAAAGCTCAGCTTTGCGCTGCGCTTCTGAGGGGCCGCGACCTTGCCGGCTTTTTTTTGCGCAGAGACGAGAGCTTCTTCGGTTTTACGGCTTGCGCGCTGGCGGATATAATCTTTATAGCCGCCGGGATATTCAGTGACCTTGCCGTCGCCTTCGAGCACAAGGGAAGAGGTCACAATCCGGTCGAGGAAATCCCGGTCATGGCTGACCAGAATAAGGGTGCCATCATACTCGCCGAGCATATCCTGCAATAAATCAAGGGTATCCATGTCCAGATCATTGGTCGGTTCGTCCAGAATCAGAAAGTTGGTGGGCAGAGCCAGAGATTTGGCCAGCACAAGGCGGTTTTTCTCGCCGCCGGACAGGGAGCTGATCGGGCTTCTGGCTTGTCCCGCATCAAATAGAAAATCCTTGAGATAGGATATGATATGTTTGGAATGACCGCGCACCATAAGGTGATCGCCGCCGTCACTAAGGAAATCCCACAGGGTTTGTTCTTCATCAAGGGAGGTGCGCTTCTGGTCAAGGAAGGTGATCTTCAGGTTGGTGCCGTGGGTTACGGATCCCGTATCAGATGTTAATTGTTTGGTCAGCACTTTTAACAAGGTGGTTTTACCCACCCCGTTCGGCCCGATGATGCCAATACGATCCCCGCGCATGATCCGCAGGGAAAAATCATCAAATATTACTTTGTCACCAAAGGCTTTGGAAATATTTTTGGCTTCAATGACTTTTTTGCCTGCGGCCTTGCCGCTTTCCAGCCCAAGCTTTGCCTGACCGGTGACGGCGATCTGGCCCGCCCTTTGTTCACGCAAGGCCCAAAGCGCGCGCATACGGCCCATATTTCTTTTGCGCCGGGCGGTGATGCCCTTATGGGACCAGTCGGTTTCTTTATCAATCAGCTTGTCAAGCTTTGCCCGCTCTACCCGTTCTTGTTCAAGGATTGTTTCTGACCATTCATCGAAATGCTTAAAGCCTTTATCCAGCCGCCGAACCCGCCCCCGGTCAAGCCAGAAGGTGGTGTTGGTCACATTGGCAAGGAAGGTACGGTCATGGCTGATGATCACAAGGCCGCCGCGATAGCTTTTCAGGCTTTCTTCCAGCCATTCGATGGTTGCAATATCCAGATGGTTGGTGGGCTCGTCCAGTAAAAGTATATCGGCATCACTGATCAAGGCCCGGGCCAGGGCGGCTCTTCTGGCTTCTCCGCCTGACAATGTCATGGGGTCAAGGCCCGGGCGCAAGAATATTTCTTCCAATATAATATCAACGCGGTAGCTCTCGTCTTCGGCGGCGAGAGTCAAGCCGCTGGCCACATAATCATGAAGGGTCGCAAAGCCGGACAGGTCTGGTTCCTGATCCAGATAGGTCACATGACAGCCGGGTTGCAGGAACCTCTCCCCGCGATCGGCCTCGACACTGCCACTGATCACTTTCATCAGGGTGGATTTGCCCGAGCCATTGCGCCCGACAAGGCTGATCCGATCCCGTTCACCAATGGCAAGCTCCATGCCGTCAAACAGCGGGTTTTCGCCGAATCGCAGAGCCATATCGGTTATTGTCAATAGGGGAGGCGCCATGTTGTTCCTTAATATATTTATATTTCTTTATATTTCTTTATATTTCAGGCATGTGATAGCGGATTCTCTCGTAAACGTGAAGCGCTGTTATTGGATTCTTTCGAACATGGCCTGTATGGTTGCTAAAGATCAAGGAGCAACAGGGCCATGTTATTTAAATTTTTAAAATCATCGGATGTGAAAACCCGCGAGATCACTTCAGAGAAAACCTATAGGGGCCGCCGGACATTCCTGCAGGATAGCGTCAAAATTGGTGCAGCTGCGGCCAGTCTGGCGGCCTTTGGCGGCGGGCTCATTGGGGCATCCCCTGCCAGAGCCGCCAGAGTGGATGGCCGGAAACTGGAAAATATCACGCGCAGCGGACTCTATGACACGGATGAGCGGCAAACATCCTATAAGGCGGTGACGAGCTATAATAATTTTTATGAATTCGGCACGGGCAAAGATGACCCTGCGCGCTATGCCCATCGTATGAAAGTGCGGCCATGGACGGTCAGGGTCGATGGTCATGTGGATCATCCGGGCGACTATGATCTGGATGATTTGATCCGGCCCCATGCGCTTCAGGAACGGATATACCGTATGCGCTGTGTTGAGGCATGGTCGATGGTGATCCCGTGGGTAGGTATTCCGCTATCTGATATTATCAAGCGGCTTTCCCCGACCGCAAAAGCCAAATATATCCGTTTTGAAACTCTGGTTGACAAGAAACAAATGCCCGGCCAGTCGCGCGGGACGATCAAATGGCCCTATACCGAAGGGCTGCGCATGGATGAGGCGATGAATCCATTGACCCTGATGGCGGTGGGGTTATATGGGGAAACGCTGCCCAATCAGAACGGCGCGCCGCTCAGGCTTGTGGTGCCGTGGAAATATGGCTTCAAGGGGATTAAATCCATTGTCCGGATAAGTTTTGTCAGCAAAAGGCCTAACAACAGTTGGCGGCAACTTGCGGCCCATGAATATGGTTTTTATGCCAATGTGAATCCGGCTGTGGATCATCCGCGCTGGACACAGGCCAACGAACGGCGCATCGGCGAATTCAGGCGGCGGGATACCTTGATGTTCAACGGCTACGGCGATGAGGTCGCCCATATGTATGCCGGCATGAATCTGAAAAAATATTATTGATGAGAATTTTTCTGCATATATTGGCGATGTCGCCGGCCTTGTGGCTCATGTGGCAAGGCTGGTTGCTGTATGATTTTCAGGATAATATGCTGACCGCCAATCCCATTAAATATATTCATCATTATACGGGCGAATGGGCCATAAGATTCATTCTTATCGGCCTTGCCATTTCGCCGTTACGTCACATTATAAAATGGCCCCATATTATCAAATATCGCCGGATGATCGGATTATACGGGTTCTTTTATGTGATGCTGCATCTGGTGAATTTTGTGGCGCTGGATTATTATTTTGACTGGGCGATTATTTTAAAGGAGATCATCAAACGGCCCGCCATAACGTTTGGGATGGCGGCGGCGGTGTTATTATTGCCGCTGGCCCTTACATCCACCAGGGGCTGGATCAGGCGGCTGGGTAAAAATTGGCGGCGGCTTCACAGGGTGATATATGTGATTGCTCCCTTGGCGGTGATTCATAATTTCATGATGGTCAAGGCCGATATTCTTGTGCCGCTGATTCATCTGATAATCTTGATTCTATTGCTTGGATACAGACTTGCCCCCAAGCCGGGTTTTTCCTATACTCGCGCCTAAATGATCCTGACCTTAAGGAAAATACCATGGACTATACGTCATTCACCCTTGAAATTGCCGACCATATTGCGAAGATCACCTTGAGCAATCCGCAAAAAGCCAATGCCCTTGGCGAAGAATTCTGGACGGAATTTGCCCAGGTGTTTGAACATATCAATGACGACCCGGATGTTCGGGTTGCGGTGGTGGCGTCCATGGGCAAACATTTTACCTCAGGGATTGACCTTGGCTATTTGCAATCCACCATGCCTTCGCCGGATGTGGATCCCGCCCGCGCTATGGAGAAGCTGCGCCGGCATGTGAAGTTTTTGCAGGCCCCGTTTGTGGCCATTGATAAATGCCGCGTGCCCGTTCTGGCCGCTGTTCAGGGGGGCTGTTTCGGCGCCGGCGTTGATCTGGTATCGGCCTGTGATGTGCGTTATGTGAGCCGGGATGCGTTTTTTATTATTCAGGAAATCAACATTGGCATGGTGGCCGATCTTGGCACCCTGCAACGTATGCCCCGCCAGATCCCCGATGGCCTGATGCGGGAATTGGCCTATACGGGCCGGAAGTTTCTGGCGGATGAGGCGTTCAATAGCGGCTATGTCACCCATGTGGCCCCTGATCATGACACGCTTTTGGCCCATGTTATGACCATTGCCGGGCAAATTGCCGCCCAGTCACCCTTGGCCATATCGGGCAGCAAGGAGATGCTCAATCACACGCGGGATCATGCTGTGGCCGCGGGTCTGGATTATATTGCTTCGTGGAATGCAGGTATGTTGTCCTTTCCGGATGTGGTCAAAGGCGCAACAGCCGCCCTGACCAAAGGCAAGGCAGAATTTGATGATCTGTTATGATGATGTAATATTTTTATAAATAATAAATAAAGGGAAGAGGAAAATATGGAAATTGTGACGATTGTCATCGCATTGGCTTTGATGGAATATGTTGTTTTTAGTTTTTTGGTCGGCATGGCGCGCGGTAAATATGGCATTGCTGCCCCCGCCGTCACGGGGGACCCGATTTTTGAGCGCTATTACCGGGTGCAGGAAAATACGCTTGAACTGTTGATTTTCTTCATTCCCGGCATGGTGATGTTTGCCTATTATGTCCGGCCTGATGCGGCGGCTGGCTTGGGGGTGATTTTCATCATTGGCCGGGTTTTATATTTTAAAAGTTATATTGCCGATCCCGAAAAACGAACCCTTGGGTTTTTCTTTAGTTTTTTCCCGTCCCTGATTCTCGTTCTGGG
>Ga0256839_1003313_pt1 | contig 16755 bp, 17 predicted proteins | sample 354166metaG_FD_185968 | JGI IMG/M metagenome (GOLD analysis project Ga0256839, IMG submission 185968) | Hydrothermal vent microbial communities from Mid Atlantic Ridge, Atlantic Ocean - 354-166 | ecosystem: Environmental > Aquatic > Marine > Hydrothermal vents | place: Atlantic Ocean: Mid... | reverse complement strand
CGAAACAGAATCCAAACAAACCATTGATAAGTTTGTGGCAGCGATGGCAGATATTCTCAAACAAGCAACAGATGATATTGAGCCAATAAAGCAAGCACCGCATACCGCACCAAACCGCCGCCTAGATGATGCAAAAGCGGTTAAACAACCCAATCTTGTGTGGCAAGAAGAAGCATAAAATGGCAAGCAAACAACGCAGAGGAATCAAGCAAATCTATGCCGCCTTTTTATGGTCAATGCAAGGATTAAAAGCATCGTTTAAACACGAAGCGTCTTTTCGTTTAGAAGTTTATCTTGCCTTGATTTTAACACCGTGTGCAATATATTTAGCACAATCACCAATGCAACTATTGCTGTTGCTATCGGTGTTGTTGTTGGTATTAATAATCGAAATCCTCAACTCCGCTATCGAAGCGGTGGTTGATATGGTTTGCGGAGAAAAATACCACGACCTCGCCAAACGTGCCAAAGACATGGGTTCTGCAGCTGTCTTTTTAGGGCAACTACTGGTCGTTGGCACCTGGGCGAGCGTTGTTTATATTAATTATTTTGTTTAAAAGCCTTACTTGTAATTGAGGGGGCGAAAGATGCGGTTGTTCCTACAAGTCATTTGTGGTAATTTTCACTACTGGATAAAAATTGACTTACTCAAATTCCATCGCACGAAAAATACGACCGATATTTTGTTTAGCTAAATCATTAAAGGTGTCTAGCTGCTCATAAGCGGACAAATCCATTTCGTAGGCTTGTTGTAAATCACCGTCATCGTTGAGGATTTTTGCCACTTGTTGGCGAACGTATTTTAAATAGTCTACGGTGTACTTACGCACTTCTTGCATGTTTGTGGGTGTGCCATGTCCAGGGATAACAGTTTGTGCACCTAATGGCTCAAATTTGGTTTCCCATGTGTTTATCCATGCGGCTGTATCGGTGTGTTCGGTGACAGGTAATAGGCGTTGGTGAAAAGCCATGTCGCCTGAAATAACCAGCTTTTGTTGCGGTAACCACACCACAATATCGCCAGGTGAGTGAGCAGGGCCCAAGTGCAGGGCTTGGATGGTTGTGCCGCCCATGTTTAATTCAAACTTGTCATCAAAGGTTATGTCTGGGATGGTGGGCTTGGTGAATTTCCCTTTGTCTTTTTGCCTTTCTTGCATGCGTTTTACCGAGGCTTTGGCGTAACGTTTCATAACAGCGGCAGCGTCTTTGTGAGCAACGATTTTTGCCCCTTGTTCTTGCCAATAGTTTGAGCCGAGCATGGCGTGACCTTGGGCGTTTTCTAAGATAGCGTATTTTACGGGTTGTTTGGTGAGTTTTTTGATTTCTTGGTGCAAGGCTTTAGCGAGTAAATAACTGGCACTGGCATTTACCACCACCACGCCATCGTCGGTGATGATAAAAGATAAATTGTTGTTGTGTCCTGAGTTTTCATAAGTCGGTGCAGCGGTAGCTCCTATGGCAGACCAAACGTTTTTAGTTACTTGTTGTGGGTAGTTGTAAAGCAGTGAGTCAGGAGCGAGGTACGATTTGGGTTTATCAGAATCGGATGGTGGAATTTTGACATTAAATTCACAGGCTGTTAATAACAGCGTTAAGAGTGTTGTAGTAAGTGTTTTGTTCATAGCGTGAGAATAACACATTTTAGCCTGAATACTTCATGCAAAAATAGAATTTATGGAGAAAATGGCAAAAGAGATTGGATTTCTATATCGGGATTTGGGTAAAACGTAAATAAGACTATGGTTTTTATCGGGTTTGAACCTTAACAAAATTGTTAGCATAACATTAAATTTTCACAGCTTTGTCACAAACTCTCATTTACCTTGTGAAAAGCTATTTGTAAAGACGGTTATTAGAGTAAAATGACCCTTTATTCTCAAACTTATTACATTTATGCAATTTAAAAACGCTCGAATATTTCGTCTCCCTGAAGATTTTGCTATCGATTCTGGAAGCTTTTCAGAAAAATTAGAACACGATGCACTTAAACCTTGCGGTCCACAAGATATGGCGTCGCAAGGGTGGATTTCGCCATTTAATCGTGAAAGTGAAGTGTTTTGTTGGCAAAGTGGCAATGCTCAATTGCTTATGTTTGCCATTGAAGAAAAAATCTTGCCCGCAGCAGTTGTTAATCAAGAATTGCAAGAAAAAGTCTCGTCTATCCAAAGTGACACCGGCAGCAAACCTGGACGTAAAGTGCAATCGGATATGAAGCAAGAGATTTTATTTGAGTTGCTTCCTCAGGCATTTACTAAGTTGAAAAAAATGGGTGCCTATATTGATAATGAGTTGAGTTTATTGGTGGTGGATTCTGGCAGTCAAAATCCAGCTGAAAATCTGGTATCGCAACTTCGTCAAACCCTGGGTTCTTTTAAAGCCGAGGCATTTGGTGAGTCATCCGCCATGGCAACAGTGTTGACCAAATGGGTAACTGACGGTCATGCCGAAGGTGGGTTTGAATTTGGTTCTAGCATTGTTTTGGAAACATTGGATGAAGCCAAAAGCGTTATTCGGGCGAAAAATGTCAATTACCTTACTGATGAAATGCAACGCCACATTGAAAATGGTTATTTAGTCACGCAAATTGGTTTAATCTTTAATGACCGTGTTGAATTGACATTGACTCATGATTTTGCGGTTAAAAGCATTAAGTTTACCGATGTAGTTTTGGATGAACTGGATCATGAAACTATCGAATCTGAAGAACAGTTGTTGGATTCGCGATTTACCTTGTTGTCTTTGGAGTTGCGCGAACTTTACAAAGCTTTATTTCATATTTTTTCTCAGAATAATTAAATAGGAAAGGCAATGAAAAAATGGATTGAGGTATTTAGTGAATATATTCACAATTTAGAATCAGCCGATGCGGCACACGATGCCGCGCATGTTGGACGTGTGGCAGTCAATGCCAAAAAGTTTGCTATACTTGAAGGAGCTGATTTAAGCATTGTCATGCCTGCGGTTTGGTTGCACGATTGCGTAAGTGTCTCTAAAAGTTCCGAACTACGCAAAAAAGCTTCACAACTATCGGCTGAAAAAGCCCAAGAGCTATTAACTGACTGGGGTTATCCACAGGACAATATTGAAGCGATAAAACACGCCATTGCAGCACACAGTTATTCTGCCAATATAACGCCAACAACATTGGAGGCAAAAATTGTACAAGATGCCGATAGAATGGACTCCATCGGAGCTATCGGTGTGGCGCGTATGATGATGACTGGTGGTAAAATGGACTGCACTTTATACAATGAAACCGATCCTTTTTGCAGCAAACGAGAACCCGAAGACAGAAAATGGACAGTGGATCATTTTTATGCAAAATTATTAAAGTTGAATTCAGGATTTCACACCCAGGCAGCACAAGACGAAGCGCAAAGACGCCATGATTATATGGTTACTTTTCTTACCCAATTGGAATCTGAAATTAGTTGAAAACTATTATTGCCACCCTTTTTTTTCTCTTTGCAGTTAATGCAAGTGCATTAACTCTAGAGCAATTGGCATTTAAAAAAGCCTATAAAGAGGCATTAAAAGGCGATGATAAAATTGTGGCAACATTTAAAAAGAACAACCCTTCTTATCGCCTTAACCACTATCTGGATTATGCTTTACTCAAAGCGGATATGAAAAGCCTGCCTGAAAAAGGCATAGAAAGTTTTATAAAACAGAATCCAAAATCCCCTTTAAATGACCGGCTCAATAACATGCTCACCTATGAGTTAGGTAAGCAAAGAAAGTGGCAAAAATACTTAGCTCGGTATAAAAACAATAAAGGCTCTCAAACTAAACATTGTTGGTATTTAAATGCTCGAATCCAAACGGTCGATACCAAAGGTTTGCCACAGGCAATTCAAGACTTTTGGATGAATGGGCTTTCATTGCCCGATGCCTGTAACCCTGTTTTTAACTGGTGGGAAAAACAAGGACACCTTAATGATAAGTTGCTCATTAAACGCTTTAAGTTAGCCTATAAAGTCAATAACGCCTCAACTGCACGCTATTTAGCCAGCAAAATGAAAAAGCAACCAAGCTGGATTAAACATGCGCTGTTGTTAATGAAACAACCCATCAAAACCCTAAAAAAATCGCTGCGTTGGCAAGACAATAAAATTCACCGAGAATTGGTTTATGTTAAATCCAAAGAATTATCATCAAAACAACCCGATGTAATGTACAAGCTGTGGAGTGCACTAAAAAAACACTACACTTTTACCGCCAAAGAAAAAGCCACTGTCGATAAAAACATTGCCTTATTTGCAGCCACGGACTATTTGCCCTTCACCATTAAAGCCATGAATGATTTGCCACCCGCACAACAAGATGGCCAAATCAATGCATGGAAAGTGCGGTATTTTTTATACAAAGGGCGTTGGAAATCGGTATACAAAACCATTAAAGCGATGCCTGCCTATCAGCAAAACAAAGACCGTTGGCAATATTGGTTAGGGCGAGCCAGTGCGAAAACCAACCGACAAACTAAAGCCAAATCCATTTTTGTTAAATTGGCAAAAAAGAGCAATTATTATGGTTTTTTGGCCGCTGATCACATGCGGTTACCTTACCAGTTTTGCAGTCATGACATCGCGGCAAGCCCAATAACAAAAATGCCAGAAAATCTTGAAAATGCCTTTGAGCTGTTTGCACTAGATAGGATTGCCTTAGCCAGAAAGGAGTGGATTATTGGCTATCGCGAGCTCAATACGGCTCAAAGAAGGGCCTTGGCCGATATTGCCTACCAAAAAGGCTGGTACAATAAAGTAACTGCAATTATGGGTGCTTTAAACTTATGGCGAAACTACCAAATGCGTTACCCGTTAGCCTACAAAAAAGAAATCGCAGAGTTGGCTAAAAAACAGCAACTCCAACCGCAATGGATAATGTCAATTATCACCCAAGAAAGTGCTTGGCAGACCGATGCCATCTCACGTGCCGATGCGCGCGGTTTAATGCAACTTATTGACCCAACCGCCAAAAGATTGAGTAAAAAACTCGGTTTAAAATACACAGGCAAACAACAGCTGCACCAAGCTTATTTTAACTTACAACTCGGAACCTTTTATCAACGCGAACTATTTGATCGGTTTGAAGAACATCCTTTGCTAGCCCTTTCTTCTTATAATGCAGGAGAAACAAAAGCCAATCATTGGCTGCATGAGTTTCCAACCTCTCCAGATATTTGGGCAGAGACCATTCCTTACCGAGAGACGCGCGATTACATGGTTAAAATTTTAACCAATGTGACCATTTATGATTGGCTAATTAACAAAACACCCAAAAGAATTAGTTATTGGCTACCGACTCTTCCTGTGGATGGTAAACCCATTAAAGCCTGGCCTAACAAAAAAGTCTCCACGCAGACAACAACTGTCAGGTGTGCCCAATGAAAGTTTATTTAGTCGGCGGAGCTGTTCGTGACAAGTTATTAAAGCGAGAAATTAAAGACCGAGACTATGTTGTGGTTGGTGCAACGCCACAACAAATGGTTGAAAAAGATTTTCGACCTATTGGCAAAGATTTCCCTGTGTTTTTACACCCAAAAACGCACGAAGAATATGCCTTAGCACGCACGGAGAGAAAAACAGCCCAAGGCTACCATGGATTTGAGTTTAATACCGATGTCACTGTCACACTCGAGGAAGATTTAGCCAGGCGAGATTTAACTATCAATGCCATGGCAATAGATAATGAAAGTGGTGAAATAATAGATCCTTTTAATGGTCAAGAAGATTTAAGCAAGCGAAATCTTCGTCATGTATCTGAGGCGTTTGCAGAAGATCCTGTTCGGATACTTCGAATTGCACGTTTTGCTGCGCGATATGATTTTACCGTTGATAGAGACACGAATGCTTTGATGAAAAAGATGGTTCAAAATGGAGAAGTTGATGCTTTGGTTGCGGAACGTGTTTGGCAAGAGTTAAGTCAAGCATTGAATGAAACCACGCCTTCAAATTTCATCAAAGTTTTACGGGCGTGTGGTGCTTTGAAAGTGTTGTTTCCTGAGTTTGAAAACCTTTTCGGAGTCCCTCAAACACAAAAATGGCACCCGGAGATTGATACGGGAGTTCATTGCATGATGGCAATGGATCAAGCAAAAGACTTGGATAACGATACCGCATTTGCCGTCTTTACTCATGATTTAGGCAAAGGCATAACACCATCCGAAATTTTGCCTTCTCACAAAGGTCATGAACGCGCAGGAATTCCTTTAGTGGAAGCAGTGTGTAATCGTTTAAAAGTGCCAAAAATCCATAAAAAATTAGCGTTAAGTGTCTGTCGATGGCATTTGCATTCACACATGGCGTATGATTTACGGGCAGGAACAATCCATAAATTATTTGAAAAAACGGGAGCTTATCAACAATCTGAAACTTTTGATAAATACCTGCAAGCCTGTAAAGCCGATGCCACAGGGCGTTTAGGAATGCTTGATAGCCATTACCCACAGGCAGACTTTTTAAAAGGGTGTTTAAAAGCGGCGTTAGCAGTAGATGTGCAGCAGTTGATTGAAAAAGGTTTTAGCGGTGAAAAACTTGGGGATGAGATAGCACAACAAAAAATTAAACTAATAAAGCATTATAAAAGTCACTCTTGTGTTAAATAATTGTGTTAAGCATTAAACAATACTTTAAAAAAAGCTATAATGCCCCCATCTAAATGAAAGTATTTTTCGGAGAATGTTATGTTAGGTGGTATTAGTATTTGGCAACTGTTAATTATTTTGTTAATAGTTATTATGTTATTTGGCACAAAAAAGTTGAAAAACGTAGGTGGGGATTTGGGTGAAGCCATTAAAGGATTTAAAAAAGGTCTTAAAGATGAAGACAAAGCTGAACTAGCCGAAGACAAACCTGAAGTAAGTGCACAGAAGGTTGAAGATAAAGCAGAATCTAAAGATTCAAAAAAATCATAAACAAAATTTGTAAGCACAGTGTTTGATATAGGTTTTTCTGAATTATTTCTTGTTTTGGTGGTGGCATTAGTTGTTGTTGGTCCAGAACGTTTGCCTGCACTTGCCCGGAAAATCGGTCGCTATGTCAGTAAAGCCAAACAAACCTTTGAAAATGTAAAGCGAGAAGTTGAAAGCGAGCTTGAAACCGAAGAACTTAATAAAAGGTTGGCAGAAAACAATATTATACAAGAAACAAAAGAATTAACCAACGAAGTCACTCAAGAGCTCAATCAAATAGCCAAAAATGCAGGGGAAGAAATGCCTCAAAGTAAAGACTGGAAGTCCTAGGTTGCCTAATGTCTGAACCTCAAACCTTTGTTTCTCACCTTATAGAATTACGCAGTCGGTTAATTAAAGCAGTAGCCGCTATTTTAATTATTGTTATCGTGCAATTACCCTTTGCTGGCAAGATATATGCTTTGATGGCTAGACCTGTTATGGCTTATTTGCCCGAAGGTAGCAGCATGATTGCTACGGGCGTTTTATCGCCATTTTTGACACCTTTTAAAATGGTGTTTATCCTCGGAATAATTATTGCCATGCCTTTTGTCCTCTATCAAATTTGGGCTTTTATTGCTCCTGGCCTTTATAAAAGTGAAAAAAGAATTGCACGGCCTTTATTGGTTTCCAGTATCTTTTTGTTTTACTTGGGGTGTCTGTTTGCTTATTTTGTTATCTTTCCGATTCTTTTTCAGTTTATTCCTTCAATAGCTCCAGCAGGTGTGAACTACATGCCTGATATTAACAGCTACTTGGATATTGTTGTGCGATTATTTTTTGCCTTTGGTTTGGCTTTTGAAATGCCAATTGCTGTTATCTTGATGATACTGTTAGGCGTCACCACACCAGAAAAGCTGGCTAACAATCGCCCCTATGTGGTCGTTACTGTTTTTGTTATTGGCATGTTGTTAACACCACCTGATATTATTTCTCAAACTCTGATGGCATTACCAATGTGGTTGTTATTTGAAATCGGAATTATAATGGGAAGAATACTTAAAAAGAAAAAAAAGACTAGCCTTGAAGACGAATAAAGTGAAAGTGACATTGGAGCTAACCTATACAGACTTGGGTAGGCAAGTCCCTTTTTAAAAAAGCTAGCTTTTTACTTAACTTTCCAGACAACGGGGTGCCAATTGTTTGAGTTGTTATCACTGGCATCATAACCAACATAATATTTTTTACCTTCTTTTACATCTATTTCAATAGATTTGTTTCTAAAACTAGTGATTTTTTGTCTTGCAGTGACAACACCGCTGCGTGCAGTTAAGTTGATTTTGGAGTTAACTTTAATTGTGTGCTTTCCAGGAGAGAGCCACACGGCATTTTGTCTTGTTATTACTTGTTTGCCATCAATAGAGTATAATGACACAGGAAACACATCTTGTGTGGCATGACTAACATTAAAAATCAACATGCCATGAGGCTCTGAAGGTTTAACAAAGGGTGCCGAAAGAGAAATCGAAGTAAATAAAATCAAAATGGGTAAGAATTTTTTCATTGTTTTTTTCTTTTTTAAGACTGTGATTGATAATATTACACTAATTCTCTGATTTGTCAAATCTCATGAGTACCGCATTCAGTTTCTGTTCAGGTTTGTTGCTGGCAAAGCACCAGTATGAGGTTCTGAATTACGCTATTGTGTAGCAGACTAAACAAAATAAGGTATAATACGAGCCTTGTTATTAATTTATGAAGTTTTCTATGAAATCAGAACAAAATCAGGTTATATTCCGTAAAGACTACCAACAACCAAACTATTGGGTTAATTCAGTATCATTGGGCTTTTTGATTGAACCAACTTTTACTATGGTGCGTTCGAAAATACAATTCAACCATAATACAACAAAACAAAACAAGTTGGTTTTAAATGGTGTTGACATTGATTTGATGAAAATTTCCATTGACGGAAGGGTTCTGGATAAATCAGACTATGTTATTGATGATGAGTCATTAACTATTGATAACACACCTGAAAATTTTGTATTGCAAGTCGAAAATAAGATTTATCCAAGCAAAAATACGGCTCTTGAAGGTTTATACCAGTCGGGCGATTTTTTTCTGACGCAATGTGAAGCAGAAGGTTTTAGAAAAATTACTTATTATCCCGATAGACCCGATGTAATGGCACCATTTGAAGTCACTTTGATTGCTAACAAAAAACAATACCCCGTGCTTTTATCCAATGGTAATTTAGTGCAATCTGGCGATTTGAAAAACGGTAAACACTTTGCTCGTTGGTCTGACCCTCACCCAAAACCCAGTTATTTATTTGCCATTGTTGCTGGTGAGTTGTCCTTTATTGAAGAAAACTATGTCACCAGTGAAGGCAACGATGTTAATTTGCGTATTTATGTTGAAGAAGAAAACCTCGATTCCTGCCAATACGCTATAGACTCGCTTAAACGTTCAATGAAGTGGGATGAACAGCGATATGGTTTGGCTTATGATTTATCGCAGTACAATATTGTAGCCACCAATGATTTCAATATGGGCGCTATGGAAAACAAAGGCTTAAATATATTTAATTCCAAATATGTTTTAGCGCGACCTGATACGGCAACTGACTCCGATTTTATTGGTGTTGAGGCGGTCATTGGACACGAATATTTCCATAATTGGACAGGAAACCGCGTGACTTGCCAGGATTGGTTTCAACTGAGTTTAAAAGAAGGTTTGACCGTTTATCGCGATCAAGAATTTACCTCAGATATGCAATCTGCAGCGGTTAAACGCATTGAAGATGTGCGTATACTAAAGTCTTTTCAGTTTGCTGAAGATGCCGGTCCCATGTCTCACCCAATTCGTCCGGATTCATTTATCGAAATCAACAACTTTTATACCTTAACTGTGTATGAAAAAGGCGCACAAGTTGTTCGCATGTATGAAACCCTGCTGGGCAGAGATGGTTTTAGAAAAGGCATGGATTTATATTTTGAACGCCATGACGGTCAAGCGGTGACCTGTGATGACTTTAGAAAGGCAATGGCTGATGCTAACGGTGCCGATTTGGAGCAATTTGGTTTATGGTACTCTCAAAATGGAACCCCAAGGGTTAGTGTTAAAGAAAGTTATGACGCTAAAAATAATGAACTGACCTTAAAAATCAAACAAAAGCACCCTAAAAACACGAAAAAGAAAAATTACCAGGCCATGGTTATTCCAATGCGCACGGCCTTGTTTGATAAAGAAGGCAATCAATTGAGTTTGGATGAGTCTGGGTTGATTGAAAAAGTGTATGAGATTAATGAATTTAAGCAAACCTTAGTCTTTAAAAACATTAGTTCTGCTCCAATAGTATCTTTGTTTCGAGGATTTTCAGCTCCTGTTATTGTTAAACACAAGCGTGAGAATAAGGACTTATTGCAATTAATGACTTTTGACTCTGATTCTTATAATCGCTGGGATGCGGCTCAAATCATTTCAACACAAGTGATTAAACAGGCTTATGATGCTCTTTGTCATGATGAAAAGCCACACTGTCCAAGGTTTTATGTTGAGGCAATAGCCAGAGTTTTAACAGACGATTCAACAGACCCTGCCTTGCTTGCCGAGGCACTTTCTCTTCCAGAGTTAAAAACTTTAATGGTATCAATGCAAGACATTAAGATAAATCATTTACACCAAGCCAGAGAATTTATTAAAAAATCTTTAGCAGAGACTTTAGAAGTGGAGTTTTTATCCATATATAACCAAAACTTTGTCACCGGTGATTACCAAGTGCGAAGTGAAGATGTGGCAAAAAGAAGCCTGAAAAACACCTGCCTAAGTTACCTCATGTGCACCAAAAACCCTGATATTCTGCGGTTATGTAAAAAACAATATTACGACGCAAACAACATGACAGACAGTATTTCAGCGTTAAGCTTTTATGTACACCACCAAGCAGAAGGATACCATAACTTACTTCAAGACTTTTTTGAAAAATGGCAAAACAATGCATTGGTTATGGACAAGTGGTTTATTGTGCAAGCCACATCACCAGCAGAAAACACATTAAATATCGTCAAACAATTGATGGAGCATCACTTATTTAGTTTAGAAAACCCAAACAAGGTTCGTTCTCTGGTCGGGGCTTTTTCATCAAACAACTTGATTGGTTTTAACACACAAGAAGGCTATCAATTTTTAGCCGATCAAGTCTTGGTATTAAATCGCTTAAATCCACAAATGGCATCTCGCATGGTGTCTATTTTTAATACGTGGAAAAAACTGGACAAGCCCTTAAGAGACCTGGTTAAACCAGAACTTAAACGCATACATGCCAGTAAAGACTTGTCTCCAGATGTGTTTGAAATTGTTGACAAAGCCCTAAAAGGCGATTAATTTGTTCAGGAAACAATAACTTCACACTGTTTAACTTTACATTTATCCTGCTTTTATTAATAATAAAGTTTGGAATGGGACATTTAAAAGAAAATGAATAAAAACAGCAAAATTAAAAATAAAGACAAAAACAAGAAGCAATACACCAAGCCGGTTTTAAAACCGCTTGGTGATATTAGAGATGTAACGATGGGTGGCTCACCCGGCATTGGTGATAGTGGCAATGCTGGTGCAGAAAAGCCATTTATTTAAATTCATGTGCGCTATTTAACAACAAAAGAAAAGCCAACTACATCAAGCACAAGTTTTCAGTACGAAATTGCTGACGCTATTTATTGCAGCGATTTTTTAATACCTGAACTGCAACCCTTTTTTATTAATGAAACTTGTGCAAAGAATCAATCACCACCATTAAACCCAACCGTCAATCACTTGTTTAATCAGCTCGTTTATAAACAGCGTATCGGTGTCGGTGAGTGCATATATAATTTGGAAGTAAAATCTAACATCAATGGTTACCATTTAAATGCAGACGGTGGTCATTACCAAATCTTAAATCATACAATAAATACACCAGTAAAAACAGACGCAACCATTCTATTAGGCCCTGCTTTGATATTAAATTTAGCCATGAATAATGTCTTTTGTTTTCATGCATCGGCGTGTTGTATCAATGACAAAGTTTTTATCTTTCTTGCTTCATCTGGAACAGGAAAATCAACCATCGCCCGTTTTTTCAATGAATTTTCAAATAGCTACCGAATAGCCGATGACATTATCGCTGTTAAAATAATTAATAAGCAATTAACCGTTTTACCCAATTTTCCGCAATTAAAACTCAACGACAAGCAACAGTATTCAGGTGAAAAAATAAAGCAAAAAACGCACTTCCTCTTTATTAATAAAGATAATAGAGCCAAAACTTCATTCACTCAAATAAACCACTTAGAGTCAATAAAAAAACTTATTGCACATACCGTTGCCACCCGATTATTTAACCCTTTGCACCTCGAAAAACATTTAGTGTTTTGCCATAATCTTTTATTTCTCTGTGAAAGTTATCAAGTAAGTTACCAACACAGAGCTCACAGTCTATTTGAGTTGAAGGAGCTGCTTGATGAGCTTTAAGGAAAAAATTATGGCTTTGTTGTTGTTGCCATCTAGCCGGGCCTATTTAAAAAAAATTATTTTTGAATTAAAAAACAAGGACTACAAACAAGTATTAGAACAGACACCAAATGTAAAATTTAGAGCTGCGAAGCAAGAAAGTCTAGTTAAAAGCTATTTTTGGGCAACCCGCACCATAAAGGATTGCCGTTGTTTGCCACGTTCCATTGCACTTTATCATCACATGAAAGCTTTGGGTTATGATGTTAAACACAAAATTGGCGTCAATAAGACAGAAAAACTCAACGCCCATTCATGGGTAGAGCTCCACGACAAGCCCCTAAATGAACACCCTGACTTGTATCAAAGGTTTACTGTTCTAGAATTAACCAATGACACAATAAAAGCAACAAAATTGACCTAAATCATATTTAAGTTTATAGTACAAAACTATCATACTCCTTTTATTAAAAATCATCGCATGAATACTCTTTTAGAATTTAACTTAGACCTGATTAAAAAATACGATAAAGCAGGTCCTCGCTATACCTCTTATCCAACCGCTGTCGTTTTTAACGATTCCTTTGGTGAAGAGGATTACCGCAAACAAGCCATCACAAGCAATGAGGCCAATAAGGGCAAGCCCATCTCACTGTATTTCCATATTCCTTTTTGTGATACTTTATGCTTTTTTTGTGCCTGCAATAAAATAGCAACTAAGAAAAGAGATAAAGCCGACACCTACCTCGATTACCTTGAAAAAGAAATGGCAATAGTCTCTAAACTTTACGACAAGTCCCGCTTAGTTGAACAAATGCATTTCGGTGGTGGAACACCCACCTTTTTAACCGATGAACAGTTCGAGAGAATGATGTCGTTGATTGCCGAATATTTTCCACTTATTCACAGTGAACAACGCGATTATTCCATCGAAATTGATCCACGCTCGGTCACTAAAGAAAGCATGAAGAAACTGGCAGGCTATGGTTTTAATCGTTTTTCACTGGGTGTGCAAGACGTTAATCCAGTAGTACAAAAAGCCGTCAATCGCATACAACCAACACAAATGACGCGTGACATCATCCAAGCGTGTCGCGATGTTAATGCCCGTTCAATCAGTGTTGATTTAATTTATGGTTTGCCATTTCAAACTTTAGAAAGTTTTGCACTAACCGTGGATGCGGTAATAGAAATGTCACCCGATAGGTTGTCCGTTTTTAATTATGCTCATTTACCGCATTTGTTTGCACCACAAAAAAGAATCAAAGCCGAAGACTTGCCAAAGGCCGAAGAAAAATTAGCCATATTGCAAATGACTATAGAAAAACTCACAGGGGCAGGCTATGTTTATATAGGCATGGATCACTTTGCCAAACCTGATGATGAACTGGCTATCGCTCAAGCCAATGGCACATTACAACGCAACTTCCAAGGTTATACCACCCATGCGGAACTGGACTTAGTGGCTTTAGGGGTTTCATCTATTAGCTCGGTCAATAACTCTTTTAGCCAAAATGTTAAAACCACCGAACAATATTATGCCATTTTAGATAAAGCGAAATTACCAATTTATCGTGGTTATTTATTAAATGATGACGATGTGTTAAGAAAAGCCGTAATTCAACACCTCGCCTGTCATTTTGCTTTGGATTTTGAAAAGATTGAACAAGACTTTTCCATCGACTTTGCAGATTATTTCGCACAAGAACTGGACGAACTTAAACAAATGCAACGAGACAAACTAATAACAATGAATGAAAAAAGCATCAAAGTTACTCCTGCAGGGCGTTTACTTATCCGCAATATCTGCATGGTATTTGATATTTACTTAAGAAAACAAAGAGGACAAAAGTTCTCAAAAGTGATATAAGTGCAGTGCAGCTTGCCTTAAAAAAGAGCATTATTTCAAAGTAATGCACCTTAATTATTGAAAAAAATGAAAGTATCTGAAATATTTATTGATGAACCCCTTCAATGGGGATTTAGGGGCGACCCTTATCTTTTTCGTGAGATGAAGGATCAACTAGAGTTGCTTGAAATGCCTGCACGTGCTACGGATTTACAAAAGTTAATCAAAAGCACTTACCAAGAGGTAACGGGGCATTCGATTCACGACAACAAGCCTTTTGTTGTGAGTCGATTTAAACGCGGCGGTATGTCAAGCGGTGCAATCAGTCCAGAATATTGGTTAAATAAAGCCATTCCACTGTTGATTGGGCGGCATGTTAAACCAGAATAAGCGACTTGCTTGAGTAGCGTATTGCACACAGTTCTCTATAAAACATTAAAGTCTTTATCCACCATATTAACCAATAACATTTCGCCATTTTTGTAACGAAATTCACCAAAACGGGCTTGTTGGTAGTGTTTTCTCATGCCTTCTTGAAAATAAAAGGCATTGGTGGTGAAGTGTATTTGGTGGTTTCGATTCTTAAAGGGAATCATGTATTGGTCTTGGGTTAAGTTGTGATTATTGTATAAGTCCACGAAAGCAACAATGCCCTTATCATCTTTTTCAACCACTGCAAATCCAGTATATTCTGGAATAGTGTTTTGTGTGTTGAGTTGTTGTAATTTTGCAGATATTTGGGTCGCCAAGTCAAAGCGTAATCGCATGTAGTCGCCTTGCATAAGTGAACGTGGGTCAACAGGAGCTAATGGAAACAACAATTTATCTCCGTACATTATCAAGTCTTCTTTTTTGTTAATATTAACTGTGACTGCAGCAAGTACTAACACAACTGTTGCCACGACCACCCATTGGCTTGTTGTTGGTTGAGAAAATTTAAAAGAGGTTTCTTTAGAACTTTTCTTGGGCGAATAAAGGTGATTTAACAACGCATAAGTGGCGAACATGGCGACACCAACAGCCATTAGTAACACAGATTTTACCAATAAAGTCACCTGCAGGTTATAATAATACCAAGAGATAAAACCCAAGGCAGAAAAAATACCTATTGCTATCAAGACTTTACGGTTGCGGATAAATCCCAATAGCATAAGCAGCAACCCTGTACTCATGCCAATAATGTAAAAGCTCATGGCAACAACAACGCAGCAAAACACCAATGCTAATACTGTTTCTTTTGACTTTAATGGCACCTTAAACTCTTTAAAAGTTACCCAAACGAGGTTAATAAACACCAAAGATACCAGCAAACTGCTGATTAAGGTGGCATGAGTCAGCAGCCAACTTTCGTCTTCAATGTATTTATAACTAAACATGTAACGTTGACTCAGTAAAAAAACTTGGCTATATACCAAAGAAATAGAAATTCCATAACCAATTGGCTCCCAAAGTTGCTGATATTTCCCCCATTTTGTATCTTTGAGCCAGATTAAGCTTAAAGCCACAGCACTCACTGAAGAACCTATTCCTGCCAATCCCAATTCGTGCAAGCCAGTGATAAATGCGATTAAGGCAAAGCCAGCAGTTAATAATCTATGCAGGTAATTCGGCAATAAAAAAACCAAAAGCATTTGATACAAGGCTAATACAAACAACCCTGAACTGCGTATATGAAATATACTTCCTAACACGGAAAAGGCAAACATAATCTGCCCTGCTAAACTTATCGCCAGTGCCAATTGATTTAGAAAGTCATTGTTCTTACTTTTAAAAATTAAATACGCAGCTATCGAACATAAAACACCTACTACCATTAACGCCAATCGAGAGTCTTTGTTAAATAATTCCGAAAACATGAGGGCAAAGAAGCCTAACATCAAAAACCCTGCAAACCAACCCGCTACCCCTTGCAATAAACGCAAGAACCAAGGTTTTTCAAGTGCTAAAGTTTCAGAAAAATCACCGTCAACAAGGTTGGCTTGGCTCAATTGTTGCCATAATTTTTTAATTTCTTTCATGACAGCTCTCCTTGCGATTGCTTGAGCAATTGCATAAGCCACTTACTGACAAATGCCGTCATGGCAATTAATGCAATACTGAAAAATAATAAGGTAGCGGCATTGAAGGCATCGGCAAATAAACGCGTGAGGGCAAACATGATGAAAGCTATTGCCGATAAAGACCAAGCCGATAAAACTAAAACATCAAGCGTTTTTACTTTGAATAAAAAATAATTCAATGCCATCCACAGCAGATATAGGCAAATAAACGCAAAGCTAAGTTTGCTATCAAACATAGCAGAAAAGCCAACCCAAGTAAAAGCAAAGAAAGCACTCAATATCGCAACGTAAAATGACAAGCTTTTGGGTGTTTTGAGAGCAAAATAAAACAACAGGGCTGCCAGCGAATTGATAAGGGCAAAAACCACTGAAGTGCCGTTAAAAGAAAACAAAAAACCAGAAAACCAACGATAAATATCGATGTATAAATACACAGTTAAATTAATTAATGCCAACCACAA
>Ga0256839_1003312_pt1 | contig 16757 bp, 12 predicted proteins | sample 354166metaG_FD_185968 | JGI IMG/M metagenome (GOLD analysis project Ga0256839, IMG submission 185968) | Hydrothermal vent microbial communities from Mid Atlantic Ridge, Atlantic Ocean - 354-166 | ecosystem: Environmental > Aquatic > Marine > Hydrothermal vents | place: Atlantic Ocean: Mid... | reverse complement strand
GAGACAAGGGCCCCTCACGGACTCAAAGGGCAAAGGTGCTCACTGTTAGCCATCCTCCCAGTTTTCAGTCAACAAAAAGGGAAACCTCAACTGACAACCTCACACAGTCACACAGCCTGTCACACACGCCGCCAGCTCATCCCATGTCACCTGTACCTCGTCGCCAGAAGTGCTCTGTTCTCCTTGCAAGTATGCTAAAATACACTCGGCCACACCTTGAGGCGTGCGCGCCCGCTCACCCCAAGATTGTCTATCCATAATCGGCACCCCAAACCCACGCGCCACTTGAATGGAACTGCTCCCCGTAACAGCGCGATGTGAAGCAACGAAGTAGTCAGTAGCCGCAAAGTAGTAGGGAACTTCCTCATCAGGAATGTATCGATTGTCAATGTACACGTGGTCTTGAAGCCCTAACTCCGCAATGAGCCTCTGGTATTTCGAGACAGGCTCCCAGAACTCACCAGCTACGATCAATTTCACACGGGGTTCCTGCCTTACGACATAAGGCAAGGCACGTATCAGGTCCTCCAATCCTTTATAAGGACGCACTATGCCAAATGAGAGCAATACAATGGCATCATCAGCTAGGTTGAGAACACGACGGGCCTCCGACCGGGTGACCCGCGAGTGTTGAAAGGCCTTCTGAACCGGATGAGGCACCACCTGTACTGCGCTCTCGGCAAGGGGCAGAAGGGCAAGAAGCCGCTCTTTCTCCTGGGCTGACTGAACAATGAAGCGCTCTCCCCATCTCAGAGTCATCTTGGCAAGCCACCGATCCCACGGGCGAGTTTCGTGAGGAAGCACATTGTGACAAATGTACACTATGCGGGCCGAAGACCGCCAGACCCGCAGAGCCACATGGATCACGTTCCACACCGGCGCCCAGAATGTGGTCCACCACTGGAAGACAACCACCTCTGGCCTCTCATGCACGATGCGACGTGCTACTCGGACCCACGAGGGAGGCCACAAGGAATCAAGGAGCATCTCGGCAGTTATGTCAACAATAGGGCGTCGGCTCGGATCACGGTCACTCTTCCCAGGAAACAACCACCTTGGGTACTGTCGTTTGAAGGAGATGACAGTGACCTCGTGGCCCCGATTTTGAAGGGCTTGTGCCAAACACATGGTGTAATGGGCAATGCCACCACGGTATGGATAGACGGGACCAAGAACGAGAAGTCTCATTCTCCTTTATCACGAGCAGGCCACAAAGAGTCAGTTCCACGACGTTGACGCCCCAGCACACCAAAAAGAACTGTTCCCAAGGAGGCGAAGTATATCATCGCTGCCCCTCACGTCAAACCCCCCCGTGTATACCCTGCACAACAGTCTCACCTCGCCAACACTTGGGCGATTTCGTAGTACTCCAAGTTCGCCTTGCGCTCGTGGCTGATGACCTCCTCGAGGGGAACAAGCGTGATTTCCCGGCCGCGCAGCGCCGTCATGACGCCACATGTGCCCCGGCGGAGGGCCTCCACGGCGGCCACGCCCATGCGCGTGGCCAACAGGCGGTCGAAGTGGCTGGGGCGCCCCCCGCGCTGGACGTGGCCCAAGATGGTGATGCGCACCTCGAAGCCCGTTTCCTGTTCCTCCAAGTACCGGGCAATGTCAGTGGTGCGGTGCTCGGCGCCCTCGGAGATGACCAGGATGGCGTGGGTTTTGCCCCGGATGTAGGCTTCCTCCACCCGGCGGGCGATCTCCTCCAAGGTGATGGAGACTTCCGGGATGTGGATCACCTCGGCGCCGCCGGTAATGCCGGCCATGAGGGCCAAGTAGCCACACTTGCGCCCCATCGTCTCCACCAGCAGGGCGCGCTGGTGGCTGCTGGCCGTGTCGCGCAGGCGGTCGATGGCCTCCAGGATTGTGTTGATGGCCGTGTCCACCCCAATGGCCATGTTCGTGCCCCACACGTCGTTGTCAATGGTGGCCGGAATGCCGATCACCGGGAAGCCCCGCTGCTGGAGCATGAAGGCGCCCCGCAGGGAGCCGTTGCCGCCAATGACGATGAGCGCGTCGATCTCGTGTTCGTGAAGCCGGCGGAGGGCGAGCTTCTGAAGTCGCTCCTCGCGGAACTCGGGCAAGCGGGCGGTCTGCAGAATGGTGCCCCCCCGTTGCAGGATGCCCCCCACATCCCGGGGCCCCAAGCGCTCCATGTCGCCCGCCACGAGCCCCGCGAAGGCCCGCCGAATGCCGTAGACCTCGATTTGATAGTTGAGCGCTGTGCGGACGACAGCGCGAATGCACGTGTTCATGCCCGGCGCGTCACCGCCACAGGTCATCACGCCAATCCGGCGCAGGTGTTGAGCGTCGAAGGACGTTTCCGTGCTCATGGTTCCCCTGTGCCCTTTGTGTTTCGCCACGTCGTATCAAGAGAAGCCACTTTTGCCCCGTCCAGATGGGCGTGGAACCTTCCCCACCCTACTCAGAACTCCCATCTCGTCAAATCTCGGGGACATCTTGGCAGGCACACGGCACCTCTCGGTCAAGTGCTCGGCGGTGAGAAGGCGGCACCCGTTGCCCGTGGGCGCCCTTGCCCGGCGAGGAGGGTTGGAGTTGTCGGGGTTCAGTGAACGGCGAAGGCCCGCTCCCGAACGGCAGCCACACGCCCTTTGCCGTCCGTCTCCAACGGGCGAATGCTGACCAGACAACCGCACGTCTCCGACTCCAACATCTCCTTGAGGTGACGGCTGTATCCTGTGGTGAGCCGGGGAAAGTTTAGCACCACCTCCCGGCGGTCCGGCAACACAACGGTGAGGCGGACCCGGTCCTGGCCGTGGGCCGACTGCAACACTTCCATGAGACGCCGGAATCGGTGGATGTCCTGGGCCTCGTCGCCTGTGCGGTGGAACGTGATGTGGACCACATAGGGGACCGAGCGGTGGAGCTCTTCTTGTTCCCTGTGCGGCAGTGCTTCGGGAACAGGCTGTTGATCATGGCGAGCAGCTCGGTACGGCTCCACCGCGTCGGCCAAGATGGCCGGCGTGTCGTTGCGCACCTCCACGCGGCCGCGAACCAACACGATGGTGTCGGGGGTCAGGTAGTCACGGGCCTCGGCGTAGGTGCGCGGGAAGACCACCACCTCGATTTCGCCCTGCAAATCCTCCAGCAGGACGAAGGCCATCACCTCCCCCTTTCTGGTGGTGATCCGGCGCACGTCCTTGACCAGGCCGGCCACCACCACAACTTGGCCCTCCTCCCGCACCGTGATCTCCCCACAGAAGGCCGTGATGCGCCTGCCCACCTCGGCGGCCACCTCTTGCAAAGGGTGACTGGAGACGTACAGGCCCAGGGATTCCTTCTCGTCGGCCAGCCGCTTCTTGGGGTCAGGCGAGTCCACGGAGGGCAAGGGGGTGAGCACCGACTGCTCCAACCGGGGTGCCCGTCGGTCACCTTGGGCCAGAAGGTCAAACATGCTCATCTGGCCCACCTCGGCGGCCGCGTGGACTTGGCTGCTGAGGCTCACCATGCGGTCCACCAGCTCCAGCAGCACCTCCCGCGGCGCGTCGGGCACCACAGGGCGCACGAGCTCGTCGAAGCACCCTGCCTTGATCAAGTACTCCAACGTGCGGCGGTTCACCTGGCGCAAGTCCACCCGCCGGCAGAAGTCGTCCACGTCCTGGAACGGGCCGTTGGCGGCCCGCTCGGCCAGAATCTGGCGGACAGCCCCCTCGCCCACGTTCTTGATGGCCCCCAAGCCGAAGCGAATGGCCCAGCGGCGCGGGTCCTCTGGGGGCAGATCGGGGGATGGCGGCTCGGGATTGGGCTCGATGGTGAAGGTGACGTCGCTCTTGTTGATGTCGGGCGGCAAGACAGCGATGCCCAGCCGGCGAGCCTCGGCCACGTAGAGGGCCACCTTGTCGCTGTTGTGGCGCTCCACGGTGAGCAGGGCAGTGATGTACTCGACCGGGTAGTGGGCCTTGAGGAAGGCCGTCTGGCAGGTAATGACGGCGTAATCGGCGGCGTGGCTCTTGTTAAAGCCGTACCGCGCGAAGAACTCGATGTCGGCGTAGATGGCGCGGGCCGTCTCCTCGGGGATGCCGTTCTGGACACACCCTTCCACGAAAATCTGGCGGTGGCGCTCGATCTCCTTGGCCTTCTTCTTGGCCACCGCGCGGCGCATCAGGTCGGCGTCGCCAGGAGTGTAGCCCGCCAACACGGAAGCGATCTGAATAATCTGCTCCTGGTAGACGATGATGCCGTACGTCTCGTCGAGAATTTCCTTCAGCTTCGGGTGGTGGTAAGTGATCTCCTCCTCGCCGTGCATTCGGCGGATGTAATTGGGAATGTACTCCATGGGGCCGGGACGGTAGAGGGAGATGGCCGCGATGATGTGCTCGAACTGCGTGGGCCGCATGCCGCGGAGCACCTCCCTCATGCCGGCCGACTCCACCTGGAAGATGCCCGTCGTCTCCCCGCTGGCCAACAGCTTGTAGAGGGCCTGCACTTGGGCATCGCGCTCGGGGTCGTCGGGACAGCGCTCGTAGGGGATCGTGTTAAGGTCGTAGCGCACGCCGTGGCGCTCTGCGATCAGCTCGCACGCCTTGCGCATGATGGTGAGCGTGGCCAACCCCAGGAAATCGACCTTGAGGAGCCCGATGGACTCCAAGATCTCCATGGGCCACTGGGTCACCACGCCCAAGCCGGACTCGTCCTGGTCCCCCTTGGTGGGGCGGTGGAGGGGACAATACTCCACCAGCGGCCTGTCGGAGATGATCACGCCGGCCGCGTGGGTGGAAGCGTGGCGGGCAATGCCCTCCAGCTTCATGGCCGTGTCCACCAGCTCGCGCACTTGGGCGTCCTGCTCGTAGAGCTGGGCGAACTCGGGGTTCTCGAAAGCGTCCTTCAACTTCACTTTGGGGCCAAAGGGCACCAACTTGGCAATGCGGTCAATCTGGCTGGTGGGCAACCCCATCACGCGGCCCACGTCCCGGATGGCCGCCCGGGCCCCCATGGTCCCGAAGGTGATGATCTGGGCCACGTTCTCGGCGCCGTACTTCTCCACCGTGTAGGCCATCATCAGGGCGCGCTGGTCGTCGGGGAAGTCCATGTCGATGTCGGGCATGCTGACACGGCCCGGGTTGAGGAAACGCTCGAAGATCAAGTCGTACTTGAGGGGGTCCAAGTTGGTGATGCCGAGACAGTAGGCCACGATGGAACCGGCCCCGGAACCGCGCACATTCCACCAGATGCCGTGCTCGCGGGCGAAGCGACAGAGGTCCCACACGATGAGGAAGTACGTGTCGAAGCCCATCTCGTGGATGATCTTCAGCTCGTGCTCGAAGCGCCGGCGCACCTCGTCGGCGTCGGCGCGGTCGCCGTAGCGCTCCCGCAGGCCCTGCTCGGCCAGGGCGCGAAGGTAACTCTGGGGCGTGTGGCCCGCGGGCACCTCGAAGTGGGGCAGGTGATACCCGTCGTTCTCCAGGGTGACCTGGCACATCTCGGCGACCAGCAGGGTGTTGTGGAGGGCCTCGGGCACCTCGCCGAAGAGGGCTTCCATCTCCCGGTAGCTCTTGAGATAATAGCCCCCGTCGCTCATGCGCATCCGATTCTGTTCGGTGAGGCGCTTGCCCGTCTGCACGCAGAGGAGCACGTCGTGGGGCACAGCGTCCTCGGGGCGCACGTAGTGGACATCGTTGGTGGCCACGAGCCGCAAGTCGTACTTGCGGGCCCACGCCACCAGCGTGCGGTTGACGGCGTGGAGCTCAGGGATGTCGTGGTGCTGGAGCTCGACGAAGAAGCGCTCCCGCCCGAAGACCTCCAAGTACCACTCCAGCCGGCGGGCGGCCTCCTCCTCCTGCCCTCGGTTGAGGAAGTGGGGCACCTCGGCGGCCAGACAGCCTGTGGTGACGATGAGCCCCTCGCTGTGGGCGGCCAACGCCTCCTTGTCCACCCGGGGGCGGTAGTAGTAGCCGCGCAGTTGGGCCTCGCTGGCCAGCTTGAGCAGGTTTCGGTAGCCCGTCCGGTTCATGGCCAGCAGGAGCAAGTGGTAGCGCTCCTTGTCCAGCTCGGGGTGACGGTCCTCCATGCGCCGGCGGGCCATGTAGGATTCCATGCCGATGATGGGCTTCACGCCGGCGGCCTTGGCCGCCCGGTAGAACTCGATCACCCCGTACATGGCCCCGTGGTCAGTGAGGGCCACGGCCGGTTGGCCCAGCTCGGCAGCGCGGTTGACCAAGTCGGGAATGCGGCTCAGGCCATCGAGCAGGCTGTACTCCGAGTGGCAGTGCAGGTGGACGAAGGGTTCCTCGGCCACGAACGCCTCCTCTTGTGGAGCTGAAGTGTCACGTCAGTGGGATTCAGGGCAGGAGACGGGGGTTACTCTTCCTCCTGCCACATGGCCAGCTCACGGCGCACCACCTGCTCCCGCCTGCGCAGGCTCCAGAGGTACCCGAAGACGAGGGCCCAGAAGGCCACGTATCCTCCCACCAGGTAGGGCCAGTTGTCGTCAAAGATGTCCACGCTCTCCCTCCTCCCGGTAGCGCTGGACGAGGCGGGCGCGCTCCTGTTCAAGCTGGACCCGCCGCACGAGGAAGTATCCCCAGAGCACCAAGACGGCCACCATGCCGGCCATCAGGGCCACCACCATGCTGGGGGCCAGGGAGAAATCCCCCTTGGCCTGAGGGTTGTTGCCGCCGAAGAGCACCGGGTGAATGGTGCGGAACCAGCGCGCGCTCAACCAGACCAGGGGCACGTTGGCGAAGGCGATGACTCCCATCACCGCGGCCAAGCGGGCGCGCCGCTCGGGGTCATCCACGGCCTCGCGGAGCATAAGGTAGGCGATGTACGTGAGCCACATGATGGTCACCGTGGTCAGCCTGGGGTCCCACGTCCACCACGTGTTCCAGACCGGGCGCGCCCAGAAGGAGCCGGTGACGATGGCCGCCGTGGCGAAGAAGATGCCCACCTCGGCGCCGGCCACGGCCCAGATGTCCCACCCCTGACGCCGGGTCTTGAGGTAGCCGATGCTGGCCACGAAGGTGACGAAGAACCCGGCGAAAGAAGCCAGCGCACTGGGCATGTGGAAGAAGAAAATGCGGTAGACATTGCCCATGGTGGCCTCGGGCGGCGCGTAGACGAAGGCCATGTAGAGGGCAAAGGCCAGCAGGGGAACACTGGCCCATCCCAACAGCCGCCGCACCGTGTCCAAGCGGCTCACACCGGCCTCGCCCTGCCGGCCCACAGGCGAGGTGATCGCTTCCATGAGTTCGTTACCTCCCGATCTCCTTGGTCCCGCTCCGCTCCACCTCCTGGAGCACGTCCTCGAAGCCGAGTTGGAGCAGCGGGTAGACGAACCAAATCATGCCGAACCCGAAGAGAAAGCCGGTCACCGTGCGCAGCAACCAGTTGAGCGTGCCCACGGTGGTGCCCACGTAGAAGTCGGGCGGGAACATGCCGCCCGTGAGCACGACGGCCCACGTGTTGGTGTCCCGGAAGCCCCAGCCGGTCACGTCGTTGATCAAGTGGCTGGTGCCGTCCACGGCCATGGGGAGCGTGAAGAGGGCCAACACCCAGAGGGGCATCTGGCGCGGCCGCCACCCGCGCCGGCGCCGCACGAGGGCGAAGAGCAGGCCGGCCACCAGGGCCCCCGTGTAGAGCCCGCTCAGCCGGTGGGCGATGGCCGCCTTGTAGCCGAGCTGGGGGTTGCCCACGAAGCGGCGCATGGTCAAATCGTTGGTGGGGTCAGCCCCGTTGGCCACCAACACATCCTCGGAATAGGAGGCGAAGAAGACGCCGTTCTCCCCGCCGAAGAAATAGCTGCGCTGGGGAAGCTGGTGACAGGTGAAGCCGTAGAGCGTGTAGAGCACCTTGGCGGGCCCGGTGTAGCCGGCGCTCATCAAGAAGGGGGTCAAATACGCGCCTCCCAAGTAGAGGGCCAAGAAGAGGTTGAGCAGGAGCAGCCAGTGGCGGGCCCAGCCGACGGCCAGGCCTTGGGCGGCGCGAACCAACGCCCTCGTGCCGCGCCCCACTTGGGCCGACGCCCTCTCCTGTCCCTCGCCGGCAGGCGCGGGCACAGGGGGAACCCGATCGCGTGTGACCGTCATGGCACTACCTCCTTCCGAGCCTCGGCGGAATCGTCTGATTCCGCCTTCCCTTCTCGCTCCAGCCAGGCCAACAGGGCCAAGGCGCCCAACACGATCAGCCACATCTGGAGTTGGCGCAGGCGGTACTCGCCGGCCACCAGGGCCGAGGTGGCCCGGAACGCCTCCACGACGAGACGCCCTCCCGCCATCAGGGCTGCGCCCACCACGGCCAGCCATCCGTCGAAGGGGCGGCGGTCGAGCCGGCGCCAGAGCCACACGGCCACGGCCACGCCGGCCAGGGCCTCGTAGAGCTGCACAGGATGTCGGCGTGCCCCCCAGAGCTCGACGCCCCACGGCATGGTTGTAGGCGTTCCGTAGGCATCGCCGCTCAGGAAGGCGCCCACCCCGGCAACGGCCCAGGCAACGGCCAGGCCAATGGACAACACGTCGGCGGCCCTCCGCAGGGGAATGCCGGCCCGGTAGAGCCACCCCGCTAACACCAGGAGACCGACGAGAACTCCCACCGGCCAGGACATGTCCCGCACGTTCAATGCCAGGGCCGTCGTCGGACTCGCGCGGTAGATCGGCCAAAATTGTACCACATATCCCAACCGGGCACCAAGCATACCGGCCAGGAAGGCGACCAGCCCGGCATTCCAGAAATCATCGGGGTCGAGGTCCACCCGGCGGGCAGCCCAGTCAACAACCTGAAATGCCAGCCAGAAGGCCACCAACATCACCAGCCCTCGGGTCTGGATGGCCACGCCGCCAACGGTTAGGACAGGGATCACCGCTTCGGCCTCCTGGTGAAGGTCACTGGGCCCAATTTTGGGCGCGAGGGAGCAATTTGGCAACCTCCGTACTCTGTGAAACGTGGCTCCCTTCACTTCACCCCTTCGTCCACGTGTGACTCTTTCCGCCAAACAGAAACATGTGTTCCTTGAAGCCGGTCCGCCCAAAGTACTATTCACCTTCCATTGGCCAGCGGATACAATGGAAATAGGGTCCTTGGTGTTTTCCCCTTGTGAGTGAATGCATGTCCCTCGTGTGAATGCCCCTGCTGGGCACTAGACGGGGGAAGTGTGTGTTTGAAACCTGAAAGAACATATGGAATCTCGACACTCAGCCCGGACAACGGTAGAAACACTCCTGAAGCGAGTGAAACACCGTCGCTCAAGCAGCCAAGAGCTGACGCCGTTCGTCACCGTCCAAGAGGACGAGCCCAGAAGCGAACGCTCCCCTGCCCCTGCCGAAGTCGCATCGCGCAACGGGGAGCACAAGGAGGCGTGGCCCGTGAGCAGGACGGACGTGCTCCGCCCGCCCGCGGGCTACACCTACGAGATGATCTTGGACCTCTTCTTCAACGCGCGCCACTTCGTGGTGATGGACGGCCAGCAGGGCCCCGAACATGCACACTCCTACCGCGTCCAAGTGTGCTGCCGCAGCCAGGCCCTGCACCCGCAGAATCACGTGCTGGTGGGCTACCAGGAGGTGCGCAAGCGCGTCAAGCAAGTGGTCAAGAGCTACAACGGCACGCTCTTGAACGAGCTGCCCATCTTCCGGGGGCTCCAGCCCACGACGGAGAACTTGGCCGGCATTCTGTACCAACAACTCAACGCCGCCTTGGCCGATCTGCCCCTGGAGTTGGTCAGCGTGACGGTGTGGGAGTCGCCCACGGAGGGCATCGTCTTCCGGCGCACCGACTGTGTGCCTCCCCGTCGTCCGCCTGATACAGGCCATCTGCCCGACGGCCTGCAACGTGATCGCGGATGGGACGACGCGAGCCCGGCCCGAAGCACATCATAGGTGTGTGAACGTGCTCGAATTGTTCCTCAAGTGTGATGACCATGCGCCGAGACGTCCGTTGGCATGGCCCTGTTGTGGGGCTCAGCCTCATCGTGTTCACATTGGTTTTTTACCGGAACCTCCTCTTCGTGGAGGCTCCGAACCTCGTGCCGTGGGGTTCGGACACGCTGGGCCATGTTCTGAAAGCTGAGTACCTCCTCGATCAGCTCGGGCAAGGCAACCTCTACCCCGATTTCTTCCCCTTCTGGTACATGGGCCTCCAGATGTTGCGCTACCATCCGCCCCTGCCCTACTACCTGCTGGCCGCCATCGCGACAATCACAGGCGACATGGTGCGGGCGGCCAACTGGTTCATTGCCCTCTGCGCCCTTGGCGGGGCGTGGGGGGCGTGGCACTACCGGCGGTGGCTGGGCTGGGCACCGGCGTGGGCGGGGAGCCTGCTCTTTCTCATCATGCCCGACAACGTGCGCGTGGCCCTGGCGGAGGGCAACTTGCCGCGCGTGCTGAGCACTGCCCTCCTGCCGTTCGCCCTCTACGCGCTGCTGCGCCTCCTGGAGGAGGACGGCGGCCGGCGCCACGTCGTCGGCCTGGCCGTGGCCTTCACGCTCATCGTGCTCAGCCACGCCATGATGGCCGCCATCTACGCCGTCACCTTGGCCGGCGTGGCCTTGTTCCTGGGCGTGGCCGGAGTGACCCCGGCCCGCCGCGTGGTGCTCGCCATCGCGACCGTCGTCGTCGGCCTGCTGCTGGCCGGGTGGTGGCTGCTGCCCAGCTTCACCGGCGGCATCACGGCCCTCGACCGCGAGGCCCTCATCCGGGCCCAGCCGACTGTGCCCCTGCCCCACTACCTGAACCCCTTCGCCCGGCGGGGGGACCCGGAAGCGCTCTACGTGGGCGCCTCCCTCCTGCCCCTGGCCGTGGCCGGCCTGTGGACGAGGCGGCGCTCAGGCCACAGTGTAGCCTTCACGCTCGTGGGCCTGGCCGGCATCCTGATCACCCTGCCGGGGTTCAACCAGCTCTTCAACGCCCTGCCCCTCTCCGACCTCCTGTGGCCGCTGCGTTTCCTAGGCGTGGCCAGCTTCCTGCTCCTGCTGGCCGTGCTGTTGCACGTGCCCGCCTGGTGGGCGCGCCACCCCCTTCTGGCCGTGGGCCTCATGGCGCTGGTGGCCGCAGACTTCGCCGGCTCCCTCTCCTTGATCCACCTGCGGCCCCTGCGGGAGGATGTCCGCCAGGTGGCCCGCGAGTTGGCCGCCCTGCCCGGGTGGCGCCAGGCCACCATCGACGAGAGCCGGCTGGGGAGCGCGGCGGCCTATGCCTTCACGGCCATTGGGAGGCGGGAACAGCTCTACGGCTGGGCCTACCAAGGAGCACGGACGGCCCGCAACGTGGCCGCCATCAACGAGGCCCTGAGTTACGGCAGCTACGAGTACGTGCTGGACCGCCTGCGGCTCTACGGCGTGGACGATGTGGTCCTCCTCACAACGCTGCCCTACGCGGACGAGCTCTCACGAGTGCTGCGGGCGGAGGGCTTTGAGGCCGTGTACGAGAAGGGAGCATTGGTTCTGTTCCACCGCGAGGGCCGCCCCCGGGCCTACGTGATCTCCCAGAGGGCCTTGGGCATCGGGCGCGGGGCCCGCCTGTGGGCCTTCCTCTTCCCCCAAGTGATCGTGGGCACCTCCCCCTACGTGGACGACTACGCGCTCGACGAACTGCGCCGGTACGACGTGCTCCTCCTCTCAGGCTTCGCGTGGCGTGACCGGGAGGCGGCCGAGCGCCTGGTCGAGGAGGTGGCCCAGAGCGGCGTCCGCGTCATCGTGGACCTCACCGGGGTGCCCGTGGACCCCACGGCGCGCATCCCGCGCTTCCTCAACGTGTGGGGCGAACAGATCATTCTGGACGACCGCCCGGTGATCGCCCAGGTCGGCGCCGAGGAAGTGCCCCTGCGCCCCTTTGCGGCTCCCACCAAACTCTGGTACACCCACGTGCCCCAGGGTGTGGACGTGGAGACGATCACCTTCGACTATCTGGGAGAGCGGGGCACGGTGGTGGGATATCGGCAGGTTGGGAAGGGCCGCGTCTGGTTCGTGGGGCTGAACCTCTCCTACCACGCCCTCACAACAGGCGACGAGACGGCACTTCGCCTCCTGGCCGATGTGGTGGGCCTCGAACCCCGGGGTCAGCCGGCCTCCACGGCCGTTTCCCTGGCCGATTACCAGACCGTGGCCGACGGGTACAGGTTCCGGTACACCTTGGGGCGGCCGGCGTGGCTGCTCCTGCCCGTGGCCGCCTTTGACGGCACCCGCCTCTTCATTGACGGAGTGCCAGCGGACGCGCGCTCCCTGGAGATGTTGGTGCTCTTCGAGGCGCCGGCCGGAACGCACACCGTGGACGTTCGCGTCGGCCCCGCGCCCATCTACCGCGCGGGGCAGGGAGCCACGTTCGTTGGCGTGCTGCTGCTCGCGGCCCTCGTGTGGTGGGCAGGACGAACTGCGTGGGCGGCGGAGGGCACCCGCCGACATTCCGGCCACACTCGCGTCGGCGTCCCAGAAGCTCTCCCCACGGCGGGCGGGCCGTCGGGAGAAACACCTTGAAAGTTGAAAAACGGCCATCACCGGCACGGCCGTTTGGAGCCCCGTCGGCAAACAGGTACAATGTATGAGTACAACGAGGTACACGGACGGGGACATCGGTGCCAGACAGCCCCAGGCGTGTCGCCGCGAAGGGTGGGGGGCATACCGAGCCCAGGCCCCGGGGGGAGAAAGGACGTGGACAAGTGGAGCGGGGGGATGACGTGATGAGGGTTGGGCGCCCGAACAGAAGAGGCTGGATATCCCGCGTGGCGGGGCCCGTTGCCGGGGTGGTCGGTGCTCTGCTCTTCGTCGGCGTTGCCGTGGCCGCCGGCCCCATTGTGCTGGACGGGCTCTTCGGCGATTGGGCCGGCCATCCCAACGTGCCCGACCCCCAGGGCGACGCCTACGCGGCCGCCGACGTTGTGGCCTTCTTCTTCGACACGAACCCGAACGAGGAGACCGCCTACTTCATGGCCGAGCGTGTGGGCTCGAACCGCCCCCAGTTGTTGCTCCTGCGGGTGGACACCAACAACAACGGCGTCTACACCGACCCCCAGGACCGGGCAGTGGTCGTCTTCTACCGCCCCTTGGGCAACCGCGCCAGGGTGAACGTGGTGCTCACCACGGGCACGGGCCAATTCCTGAACACGCTGGCCACCAACGCCGACTGGGGCGAGAGCATCCCCGAGGGAGGGCGCCGGGTCGAGTGGGGCGTGACATTTGCCGACTTGGGCATCTTGCCCGGCCAGACCATTCGCATGCGCCTGATGAGCACGGCGGCCGTGCGGCGGTGTTTCCTCAACGGTGAACTGGAGGACGCCCAAGAGGGAGGCGATGAGCTGGCCGAGCTCCTGGAAGATTTTCTCGAGGAGCTGGCCGAAGGCGAGGCCGACGTGGCTCCCCCCTGCGTTGACTTCGTGAACGAGGTCCAGTGGAGCCCGGCCAACGCCCTTGGGCGTCCGCTGGTGGCCGTGCTGGCCGTGGCGGGCGCGCTCCTCCTGGCCTGGCAGAGGAGCCGCACGCCGTGACCTTGTGGGTAGTGGCGCTCTTCTGGGGATGGCTGTTGGCCGTCCTCTTCCTGCGGGCCTACCGGGTCTGGCTCTTCTACTACCTGCTGGGCAGCGTGGGCGCGGCCTATTGGGTCATTCTGGTGGCACGGGATGTGCTGGGTTTGGAGCCCTTCTTGGCCCACTCGGTGGCCCAGGCTGTCCACCTGGTGGCCAACGCGGTGGGCGTCCAGACGCGCATCTTCGCCAACGCGCCGGGCATTCTGCTGGTCCTGGTGGTCGTCCAGCCTGTGGGGTGGACGGTGCTCCAGATCGGCGTGGAGTCGTCGGGCCTGCTGGAGATCAGTGTATTGGCCAGCCTGCTCAGCTTCTATCCGGGCTGGAGCCTCCGCCGGCGGCTGGCCAGTATCCTGGTCGGCGTGGTGGCCACGTGGGCGGCCAACGTGCTGCGGCTCTTCATTATCGTGGTGGCCCTCCACTTCTACGGCAAGCAGGCCCTGGTGCTCGCCCACACCTTCGTCGGCAAGTTCGCCTTCTTCGTCATGACGGTGGGCATTTACTGGTACTTGATCACGAGACCAACCGTGAGGCGCCCCTTGGTGGCCACCAAGGCCAGGGGCGCGCCCACGTGAGGCGGACGACATGGCCGAATACGTGCTCTACTTCGTCGTCTTCTGGGGCGTGTGGCTGCTCATCCCCCTCTGTGTGGACGGGATGACAGCCCTCAGCAGCATCATTAGCGTGCTCGTGGCCCGCCACCGGCGACGGCGCCGGCGGCGTCCGTTGGACTATTTCCCCTTCATCTCCATCATCATCCCGGTTTACAACAGCGAGGAGACGCTGGAAGCGTGCCTGCGGGCCTTGGCCCGCCAGGACTACCCCCACGACCGCATGGAGGTGTTGCTGATCAGCAACGGCACGACAGACCGCTCCTTCGAGGTCTTCACCCGCCTCCAGCCCGAGCTGCCCTTCCTGGCCGGCTGGCACACGATCCTCAACAAGGGAAAAGCGTTGGCCCTCAACGCCGGCATCCACCTGGCGCGGGGCACGTACATCTTCAACGTGGACAGCGACGTGGTCTTGGCCCCCGACGCCGTGCGCCGCGTTGTGGAGGCCATGGAAGCCGAGCCAGACTTGGGCGCCGTGACCGGCGCCATCGAGGTGCTTCCCCCGCCGGAGGGGGCTTCCCGACAGCAGCGCCTCCTGGCCGCCTGTGAGTTCTTCGAATATCTCTCGGCCTTTCACGTGGGCCGGGAGCACCAGACGCTCCTGCAAAGCCTTTACACCCTCTCGGGGGCCTTCTCCGTCTTCCGGCGGGACGTGCTGTTGGAGACCTTCCTGTACAGCCAGGAGACGGTGACCGAGGACACCGACCTGACGTTCGAGCTCTACAGCCGCTTCGACAACCGCCGCATCGGGTGTGTGACCACAGCCGTGGTCTACGTCCACCCCATCGAGTCCCTGAGCGCCCTCTACGCCCAGCGGGTGCGCTGGCAGCGGGGGCAGATCGAGGTGAGCGCCCGCCACCACCACTTGCTGAAGCGCCCTTGGTGGCGCCTGTGGGGCTTCGCGCCCAGCCGCATCCTGCTCATCGACCACACAATGGCCTTCCCGCGGCTCGTCTGGACCTTCCTGATCCCCGTCCTGGCCCTCTTCGGCTACCCGCTCTCCGTGTTGGTGATGGCCGCCCTCTTGACCTACGCCTTCTACGTGCTCGTGGACCTGGCGTGGACGGGGGTGGCCTGGCTCGACGCCAACGAGGCGGCCCGCCGGCGCATTCGGCGCCTCTGGTGGGTGATTCCCCTCATGCCCCTCTACAGGATGCTGGTCTTCTGGTTCCGCATGAGCGGCTTCCTCCACGCGGCCGCCGAGGAGCCAGGGCAGTGGCGCGTGCTCGACCCGTGGGCCCAGATCTTCCACGGCCTGCACGACCTGCGCCGGCGGACGGCCTACGCCTACCAGGCACTCCTCTCCTTCTGGGCGTGAGCGCTTTACCCCTGGCGCAGCTTGAAGCGCTGGATCTTGCCGGTGGCCGTCTTGGGGAGCTCCTCCACGAACTCGATCCAGCGGGGCCGCTTGTAGGCGGCCATGTGTTCGGTGCAGTAGGCGATGATGGCCTGGGCCAACTCCTCGGAGGGGGTGTAGCCGGGCTTGAGCACCACGAAGGCCTTGGGCTTGATCAGCCCGGCCGAGTCCTCTTGGCCCACGACGGCGCACTCCAGCACGGCCTCGTGGGAGATGATAGTGCTCTCCACCTCCACGGGCGAGACCCAAATGCCGCCCACCTTCATCATGTCGTCCGAGCGGCCGGCGTGCCAGTAGTACCCGTCCTCGTCCACGTAGTACTTGTCGCCCGTGAAGAGCCACTCGCCCAGGAAAGTCTGGCGGCTCTTCTCGTACTGGTGGAGGTAGAAGAGGGCGGCCGTCTCCCCCCTGATGAGCAAGTTGCCGATCTCCCCGGGCGGCACGTCGTTGAACTCCTCGTCCACGATGCGCGCCTCGTAGCCGGGGAAGGGTTTGCCGCTGCTGCCGGGACGGATGTCGCCGGGCCGGTTGGAGATGAAGATGTGGAAGTTCTCAGTCGAGCCGATGCCGTCGATGATGTCCAGGCCGGTGGCCTCCTTCCAGCGGTGCCAGAGGGGCGCCGGCAGGGCCTCGCCGGCCGAGACGCAGAGGCGCAGGGAGGAGAGGTCGTACTTTTCGGTGAAATTCTCCACGGCGAGGATGGCGGCGTAGCTGGTGGGCGCGTTGTAGAGGATGGTGGGCTTGAAGCGGTCGATGACCTCGAGCACGTTGGTGGCCACGCGGGGCGGGCCGGAGAAGAGCACCACACTGGCCCCCACGTACCAGGGGAAGATCAGGTTGCCGCCCAGGCCGAAGGTGAAGAAGAGCTTGGCCACGGCGAAGGTGCGGTCGTCCTCGCGGAGGCCCAGCACATTGAGGCCCCAGTTGTGGGCGCAGAGGGGCAGGTCCTTGTGGGCGTGGAGAATGCCCTTGGGCTGGCCGGTGGTGCCGCTGGAGTAGTTGAGGGTGGCGAAGTCGTCCCTGTGGGTGGGCGCCCTCTCCAACTCGGCGGGCTGGCCGCGGACCCAGTCGGCGTAGGCCAGGTCGCCGGGGCGCTGGGGCGTGCCCACCACAACGACCCGCTCGAGGAAGGGCTGGCCGTCGAGGATGTCGGCCACCTGGGGCCAGAGGGAGTCGTGGACGAGGAGCACGCGCGCGCGGCTGTCCTTGAGGATGTAGTCGTACTCGCGGGGGGTGAGCAGGGTGTTCATGCCGAGGGCCACGGCGCCGACCTTCAGCGCCGCGAAGAAGGTGGTCACCCACTCGGGCCGGTCCGGGCAGAGGAT
>Ga0256839_1003311_pt1 | contig 16758 bp, 15 predicted proteins | sample 354166metaG_FD_185968 | JGI IMG/M metagenome (GOLD analysis project Ga0256839, IMG submission 185968) | Hydrothermal vent microbial communities from Mid Atlantic Ridge, Atlantic Ocean - 354-166 | ecosystem: Environmental > Aquatic > Marine > Hydrothermal vents | place: Atlantic Ocean: Mid... | reverse complement strand
AATATAAAGGAAATAATATGGCAGTAATTATTGGTGATACTTGTATCAACTGTGCGGCATGTATTGACGAATGTCCAGTAGAAGCAATTGTAGATGAGGATGATAATCCAACGGGTGAGGAGTACTATTATGTATATCCTGACAAATGTGTAGAGTGTGTAGATCACTTTGATTCTCCAGCGTGTGCTGAAGCATGTCCAACTGAGGGTTGTATTACTTGGGATATGCCATTTACAGGTGAACACAAAGAGCACTTTAAAGGTGGAAATTACATCGATGGCGAAGAGTATGGCGTTGAGAACTTTGACGTTGACATGCCAATGAGAGATGATATCTCTCTTGAAGACAGAGCAGCAAGAAAGCCAGTAGTAGAAGACTAATCTACTACTTACAGTAGACTAAAATGGCTTTGTCATTTTAGCTACATGAACACTGAGTTCCCCGTTAATGGGAACTCATGCGACTTGTCGCATAAGATCTAAATCACTCCATTAAAAACAACTTCAACCAATTTTAATCAATACTTAGATAAAATTCCGCCCGAATACTCTCCATATCACATAGTTGGAAGTAAATTATCGCTTAGGAATATTAAGATGGAACAAACATTATCAATCATCAAACCAGATGCAGTAGCTAAAAACGTAGTAGGTCAAATTTTGGCTAGATTTGAAGCAGCAAACCTTAGAATTGCAGCAACAAAAAAGATACAACTCTCACAAGCAGATGCAGAAGCATTTTATGCTGTTCATGCAGAGAGACCTTTCTTTAAGGACCTTGTAGAGTTTATGGTTTCTGGCCCTGTTGTTGTGACTGTACTTGAAGGTGAAAATGCCATGCAAGTAAACAGAGACCTTATGGGTGCTACCAATCCAGCTGAAGCAGAGCCTGGTACAATTAGAGCAGACTTTGCAGACAGCATTGATGCCAATGCAGTACATGGTTCTGATTCTGTTGAAAATGCAACAAATGAAATCAACTTCTTCTTTGCACAAAGAGAAATCAATTAGTGTAAGGGATTACCTTTATGGTAATTGTATTTGATAAAATAGGTTCCACAGTAAAACCCATTGAACTCTCTTCAAAAGGTGTGACGCTTGATGGAACATTACAAAAAAGTGGTTATCATCAAGTCACTTTAGATGCTACACTTAAGGGATGTTTTGATTTAGAGTGTGATAGATGTGGAGAGACATACAACTATGACATGGATACTAAGTTAAGATTGAAGCTTAGTGATTTAGTCTCTGAAGATAAAGATGATTTAGATATAATTGAATTTTTAGATGGCAAAATTGACCTTTTGTACATACTAGAGAGTGAAATTACATCAATAGAGAGTTCTTATCATTACTGTGACAAATGTGATGGAAATGATGCAGAATTTGAAATTGAGTTTTAAACGAAACTTTAGTGAGATGAATTCAAAGATGGGCTTTGCTCATTTTGAAGAAGAGAATTACTAATAATATTAACATTAAGGATATAAAATGGCAGTACCTAAGAGACGTGTGAGTCACACAAGAGCAGCAAAAAGAAGAACACATTACAAATTGACATTACCAATGCCTGTAAAAGATGCAGATGGAACATGGAGAATGCCTCACCACATGAATATGACAACTGGTGAGTACAAAACAACTAAAGCGTAATTGATGATACGCATCGCAATTGACGCTATGGGTGGGGACTTCGGTCCTGAACCTATTATAGAAGGTGTGATACAAGCACTGGATGAAAAAAAATTCTTACCTATTCTTGTAGGTGATAAAGATAAAATACTTGAATACCTCCCACAATACTATGTTGACAAAGTTGAATTTGAACAAGCTTCAGATGTCATAGCTATGAGTGATGCTGCAACGGATGCACTAAAACGTAAAGACTCTTCTATCTACAAAGCAGTTGAACTTGTACGTGATGGTAAAGCAGATGGTGTCCTTTCTGCTGGTCATTCAGGGGCTACTATGACTGCTTCTACTTTACGCATAGGTAGGATACCAGGTATTAAAAAGCCAGCACTTGCTACACTCATGCCAAGTATTACAGCCGATAAAACTTTGGTACTTGATGTGGGCTCTGTTACAGACTGTAAACCTGAAAATCTTTTTCAGTTTGGGGCAATGGGTGAAGCCTATGTGGCAAAAATCATGAAGATTGAAAATCCAAAAGTAGGGTTACTTGCTAATGGAAGTGAAGACTCAAAAGGTAATGAACTTACAAAAGCAACTTTTCCCTTACTTAAAGCACTAGATGGTTTCATCGGAAATGTAGAAGGTAAAGATATCTTCAATGGTAAAGTCAATGTGGTTGTCTGTGATGGTTTCACAGGTAACATTTTGCTCAAAACTGCAGAGGGTGCAGTCTCTACTATTTTTGATTTGATGAAGCAATACATTCGTAAATCACTTCCTGCAAAAGTAGGTGCTTTGATGATGAAGAAGAAAGTCTTTGGAAACATGAAAAAACAAGTAGATAAAGATGAATATGGTGGTGCTCCACTTTTAGGTCTTAAAGGCTGTGCAATTATTTCACATGGTGCATCTAGTCCTAAAGCCATTAAAAATGCTGTTTTTCAAGCTATCTCTTTTGTTGAATCAGATGTCAATAGTACGATTGAGAGACTTTTAGCCCAAGTAAATAACTAAACAAACTTTACAAATACGTAAAAAACTTTCTAGGGTACACGTGCATGATTGTACTCCTTTATTCTCCTCATTTTAGAACACTCCTTAGTTACTTATGCTAAAATAACAAACTATAATACTTGCTCAAGGATGACCATGTCAAAAATTTATGCTTCATTTAGATCAATAGGTGCCTATGTACCCGAAAAGATTTTGAGCAATGCAGATCTTGAAAAGATGGTAGATACTACCGATGAGTGGATACTTAAACGTACAGGTATTTCTGAACGTCATATTGCTGCTGAAAATGAAGTGACAAGTGATTTGGGGGCTAAAGCCGCGGCATTAGCCATAGAACGTGCAGAGATAAGTAGTGACGAAATTGACTTGGTCATTTGTGCTACGGTCACACCAGATTATTTTAACATGCCATCAACTGCTTGTGTTATCTCAGATAAATTGGGTATCAATAACGTACAAGCCTTTGACATCTCTGCAGCATGTTCTGGGTTTGTCTATGTACTTTCTATCGCAAAGGCATTTATAGAGTCGGGTATGAAAAAAAATGTATTGATTATTGGTGCAGAGAAATTTTCTTCTATTGTGGACTATACAGATAGAAGTACGTGTATCTTATTTGGAGATGGTGCAGGTGCTGCTGTCATATCTGCAACGACACATAAAGATGAAGGTGTCATAGACTTACATGCCTCGGCAGATGGTGCCTATGCAGATTTCTTAGTGACACCAGCTCCTGGTACTGTAAACCCCGTCAGTCAAAAGGTGATAGATGAGGGCTTAAACTTTGTTCAAATGAAGGGAAATGAAACCTTTAAAATCGCAGTAAAAACACTGACTAAAGATGTCAAAGAGATACTAGCTAAAAATGAGATAGATTCTGCAGATATCCCTCACTTTATCCCCCATCAGGCAAACTATCGCATCATTAAAGCTGTGGGTGATGCCCTTAAAATGAAAGAAGAACAAGTGGTACTCACGGTTGGTAAATATGGTAATACTTCAGCCGCATCTATCCCTATGGCGATTAATGACATTTGGGAGTCAGGTAGACTGAAAACGGGTGAACTTATGTTACTCGATACCTTTGGTGGTGGACTTACTTGGGCTTCTGCACTCTTGCCTTTTGCAGGAAAGAGTAAGTAAAACGTGCGTATAGGGTTTATTGGGGACATCGTTGGTAAACCTGGTCGCTTGATGTTAAAGCGACACCTTAAACGTCTGCAGCAAGAACACTTCATAGATTTCACCATTGCCAACTATGAAAATGCTTCTCATGGTTTTGGACTAACAGAAAAGAACTGTATAGAACTTCTTGGCTACGGTGTAGACATGATGACGGGTGGCAATCACTCTTTTGACAAAAAAGAGATACTTGAAATGTTTGACAAGTATCCACTCATCCGTCCTATAAACTACCCTAAAGAGCTTGCGGGTAAAGGCTTATATGAGACGACACTCCTTGGACACAAGCTAGCTATTATCAACCTCATGGGGCATTACACTATGCCTATGGTAGATAATCCTTTTACAATGATAGTAGAAGAGGTCAAAATGCTTAAATCTCAAGGTATCAAACATATTATCATTGACATCCATGCAGAAGCGAGTGCAGAGAAAAATGCCTTACGTCAGATACTTAAACATGATGTTTCTGCTCTTTTAGGTACGCACACGCATGTTGCTACAGATGATTTACAAGTGGTAGATGGCTGTTGTTATGTGACGGATGTAGGGCTAACTGGCTGTCGTGATGGCGTGATAGGCATGGATGATGCAGTACCTATGAAACGTTTTTTAACCTCTCTTGGAGGACATTATGATGTGCCTGATGAGTGTAAAGCTATTTTTCAGATGGTCGTTTTTGAGATTGATGATGAGGGGCGATGTGTGGGAGCTGAGAAGATTAAGATACATGATGACAAACCTAAGATTGTGATGCAGGCTTGGGTGGATTGATTTTTCAACCATCCTTTTGATTAAAAATGTGATGATGTTTCTCTTTGTTCATTTTTTTCTTTGTCGATGCAACAAAGAAAGAAAACGAACCAAAAAAAAGAAAATGCAACCACTGTCGCGACTACAAGTTCTCTCTTTTAGGTTAAGAGTTTCTTTTTATTCTAACCTTTTTCGGGTCAAATAAAGCAATCGCTTCTTTTATCATAGGCTCTTGTAGTAGGGTGGAGGGGTCTTTCTCCTTTGCTGCTTCCGTCTCTCCAGCCTCTGGGGAGATGCATGAGCTTTTCATCTCTATCTCTTCTATCATGGAGCTTGTATCTGTATCATTGTGAGGGATTTCGGCAGGCTTAGGCATCTTGTCCACCGATCTTGCTGAAGTGGACGAAGTGTTAACTACTTTTTTTTTAGCCACGTTGACTATCTTGGTTTCAAAACCAAAGAGGTCTTTGACAAACATGTTGATGAGTCCCCAGTGTGTGATGAGTGTTTTTTTATCTTCACCTTGGGCTTCCGATTCCCAAGTAAGTTTGTTTTCTTCAAAAGAGACAAAATGAATGTTATTTTCGAAACATGCACCTAAGTCAAAATCTCTATCAAATATTTTTTGAATCAAGACATCAAATGTTTTTTGATGTGCATTTACTTTTGGTGCAGGAGGGGCTTCTAGCACTTTTGAAGGTTCAGTGACCTTATTAATTTTAGCAGGTTCAGCCACTGAATTTACTATAGCCGTTTCCGCTCGTTTATTGTCACCCATCACACTATTTTGCGATGTTCCACTTACTACAGTTGTTGCATTTTCGATATCTAGGCTTGTCGATAATGAATCGATATTTGCTGCGATAGGTACATTTTCTTGTAGAGGTTCAACAGTTGTTTGAGCCTCTTCATGTATTGTTGATGCAGGCTCTTTTTTAGGGAGTGTAGCGACTATCTCATCTTCGGTAATTGTAATTACTTTTGCAGGAGTAGAGATGTTAGGTGTGGGTGAGGTGACCATAATCTCAGAGACTTCGACCCCTTTGAGCTCATTTTCTAGTCCACGTATCATCGTGTCTATATCTTTTATCTCTAGGCTTTCCATCATTTTAAAGAGTGCCAAAGAGAGTACAAATTCACCATCACTTCCTAAAGCAAGTAAGCTTTTAGACTCTGCGATGACTCTGAAAAAGCGTTCTATAATCATAGGACTAAACTTGCCATTGCCTCGAAGGAGTAACTCTTTGAGGTAGAGCGTGAGTTCATCGAGTATCATCTCTGCTTCATAGTCTCGTGCCATATTGATGAACGCTAAAATTTTTGAGGTATCTTTTGCCATAATATCACCTAAAAGCGTCTCCAAATGGCTAGGTTCTATAATACCGAGCATTCCTGTAACTGTCTCTACATCGACAAAGTTTTTAGAGTAGACGATGGCTTGGTCTGTGAGGGTAAGAGAGTCTCTTAGACTCCCCGATCCCGTGCGTGCTAAAATCTCTAAAGCATCTCTTTCAAACCCTATATTTTCGAGGTTTAAGATGTATTCTAAATGTTTAAGCACAAGGTTTTGAGGGATTTTTTTAAATCTAAAGTGCTGTGTTCTAGAAAGAATAGTAGCAGGTAGCTTAAGTGGATCGGTTGTTGCCAAGATAAATTTTACAAAGTCAGGAGGCTCTTCTAAGGTTTTGAGTAGGGCATTAAACGCTTGGTTGGTCAGCATATGGACTTCATCGATAATGAAGATTTTGTAGCGTGCTGAGCTTGGTTTGTATTTGGTGTGTTCGATGAGGTCTTTAATGTCGTCTATACCACGATTGGAAGCTGCGTCCATCTCGATGATATCCATATGGGCATTCTCTATAGCCATGTTACAGTGTGTGCAAGTGCCACAAGGTTTAGAGGTTGCTCCTTGTTCACATAGGAGTGCTCTAGCAAATATCCTTGCGGTTGAAGTTTTACCAGAGCCTCTAAGTCCTGAAAAAAGATAGGCATGTGAAAGTCTATTACCATCAAGTGCAAGCGATAAGGTCTGAGAGACTGCTTCTTGACCTATGAGATCATCAAAGGTAGCAGGTCTGTATTTTCTTGCAAGGGCTAATGACACAAGTTTTCCTTCGAGGTGATTCACTGTAGAATCACGATTTTTTCGTATTAATATTGTAGTTAAATTTTACTTTTGGTTGGTATAATTAAGTAAATAAATCAATAAGGCTTAAGTATGAAATGGAGAGGTGGAAGAAAAAGTTCTAACGTAGATGACAGGAGAGCAACATCAGGAGGTGCGGGAGGACGAGGAATACCATCTATGGGTATGATGATGATGGTGTGGCCAATGATAAAGCCTTTGCTTAGAACAAAGATGGGTTGGGCTATCATAGGGCTAGGAGCCGCAGCATATTTTTCTGGCTTCAATCCTCTTTCACTTGTAGGTATGAGTAGTGGAGCTAAAAGCACCGTAGCCAATGAAGAGAAAGATAATGAAATGTCAGCATTTATGGCTACGACTTTGGGTTATACAGAAGATATATGGAATACGGTACTTCCTCAATATGGATTAAAATATAAAGAACCTAAAATGGTATTATATAGGGGTGGCACAAAAAGTGGATGTGGATTTGCAGATTCTGCTATGGGACCTTTTTATTGTCCAAGTGATTATAAAATCTACCTTGATCAGAGTTTTTTTGAAGAGTTGGCTAAGAATCATTCTGCTCCTGGTGACTTTGCTCAAGCTTATGTGCTTGCACATGAAGTGGGGCATCATATCCAAAACCTACAAGGTATACTGGACAAAGTACAAAGAGCAAAACAAAGCTGGGGTGGAAGTAGTACAAAGGCTAATGCCCTACAAGTAAAAGTAGAACTCCAAGCAGACTGTTACGCAGGGGTTTGGGCTCATCATGCACATAAGCAGTTTGGTATTTTGGAACGTGGAGATGTAGAAGAAGCATTAAGAGCAGCAAGTTCAATAGGTGATGATACTTTACAGAAAAAAGCAGGAAGACATGTTAACCCAGATGGTTTTACACATGGTTCCTCAAAACAACGTATGGAGTGGCTTAGACGTGGGCTTGAGTCTGGTGATATGAGAGAGTGTAATACGTTTCGTTAATTAACGTCTATTTTTTGATTTAAGTTATTTTGGGACATTGTCATGAAAAATACCAAGAATTTCTTTTTTCTTAAATGGTTTTGTAGCAAAAAAATCAAATACGTTATTGTCATTTTGTTCTGATGGGTCTCCTGAGATAGAAATAGCCTTAAGCTTGTTTTTTAAACCTTTTTTACTCTCTATTTCTCTGTATGCATTTATCATGTCTATTCCAGATAACAAAGGCATTTTTTTATCTGTATATACCAAATCATACGGTGTATTTGAGGATAAGTTTTTCAACAATAATATTTTTCCTTCTTCTCCATTATGTGCGACATCGACTTCACAATCTTCCTCTTCAAAGATAGCTTTAAGTAACATAGAACTTATTTTATCATCCTCCACAATAAGTATTTTAGGAGTATGTGTATCTTTCATGAATGCATAGAGCGTATTTCCATAATAACTATACTGTGATACCATGAGTGAATTTGGATAATCTTTCATTTCTAAAGAAAGGTATTTCTCTTCTACGATAAGTTTTTTTATATTTTTCTCTTTACTATAAGAAAGTATTTTATCATTTAGTTTATTTTCAAATATAATAATATGCGAAGTGTCATCTGGAATATTTTGTATACTTGTTACAGCATGTATTTGTTGCTTTTGAAAACCAAAGTAGATAAGATATTTTGCAATGGAATTCATTTCGATGGTATTTTTTTTACTACATAATATACAAATAGATGCTTGCTTGTTGCTAAGAGACTTTTGGTATTGGCTTTCAATTAAATGTTTTAAGGGGATTTCAAAATAAAAATTACTCCCTTTATCTAATTCACTTTCTAAAAGGAGTTCCCCTTGCATCTCTCGAACATATGCTGCTGATATCGAAAGTCCTAATCCTGTACCACCAAACTTCTCTTTGGTGCTAGTCTCTGCTTGTTTAAATGCTTCAAATATTTCTGATTGTTTTTCTTGTGCTATACCAATACCTGTGTCTTTGACTGAAATATATAACTTTTGTTTCTCTTTCAGATATTTGACAGTAAAAGCAATAGAAGCATTTTCTGGTGTAAATTTACTAGCATTACCTATGAGGTTTAAAATAACTCGTTTCATTTTTATTGTATTGAGCTCTATTTCTTTAGGTAAATAAGGATCAATAAAAATAGTGTAATGGATATTTTTTTTATACATATTTGCAGAAAAAACTTCAGCTATATTTGCAAAAAACATATGGGTTTTAACGTTGTCATATTTATCAGACATGACTGGTGTTTTATTTTCTGATACCCCATCTAGAATAGATGTGGTTAATGTTTCTATAAGTAAAGCACTTTCCTGTGCATGTGAAATATACTTTTTTAAACGTTTATCTTCAATATTCTCTCCAAGAATTTCTAAAAACCCTAGAAGTCCATTTGCTGGAGTACGTATGTCATGTACTATATTTGATGCGATATTAAGTATTTCTTGTGGGGCAAGAATTTCTTCTTTTACTTCCTGATGTAAATGTATTTTTTCCATCATATCATTGAGTCTTCGGTTATGAGCACTTTTGTTGTTTGTACTTTTTCGTTTATCTTCTATAATATGATTGCCATCATTATGATTGATTTTAAACATGGCTTCTATTATCAAGGGACGTATTAGACTTAAAAGTTCTACATCATTTGTTGTAAACTTCTTTTTTTTCTTGGTAGAAGTATAAACTGTAAAAATACCCATAAAGGTATCTCTTAGAGTGATAGGCATCATAATTTTAGATTTTATTTTTATATTATCAGGATTATCTACATGAGGCACATAGCCTTTTGTACTAGATAGGTAGTTGTGTATTGCCACTTTTTGTGTCATAAAACATTGATAAAGCAATCCTTCTTTATTACTCATTAAAACTTTCTTTATGCCATCTTCTTGTTCTCGTTTTAAATATTTGTTATCATATGTCCATATAGATGTATATTCAGCATCTACTAATTCAGTAACAACTTCTTGTACAAGATTATGGATTTCTATATTACTGTTTGATAGGTATAATCTTTCTAATGCTAGGGTGAGCAAGTTATTTATTTTTTTCTCATTCATTTGTCTACTCCTACATTATTCTTTTATTGATATTGTTGTTCTAATTTGCTTGGGCATATAGTATTTAAACTGTTTAGGCTGTATAAAAAAATCAATTTCACCACAATTTTCAGTAATGTCACTCCAAGAGTCAATATTAAGGTTTAGTGCAAGTACTCCTAATGTTGGTAATTTAGAAAAATTATCTTTTATAAGATAGTTTGAAAATTCTGTTAATTCAGGGTTATGACCTATAAGAAAAATAGTTTCATCATTATCATCTTGTAAAGTAAGAACATTCAAAAGTATTTCAGGACGGGAATTATACAGTTCTTCCATATAATGTATACGACCTTCATACTCTATTTTTTTTGCCAATTGGTCTGCAGTAGTTTGTGCTCTAAGTGCCAAACTTGATATGATAAGATCTGGTTTAAGTTGCTGTATAGACATATATGAACTAATGGTATCTAAATCTTTATGTCCACGTTTTTTAAGGCCTCTTTCAAAGTCACTTAAACTTCCATCACTCCAGTCTGACTTAGCGTGACGAATAAGATATAATGTTTTCATGAAAAGTCCTTGTGTATTGTATAATTATTTAATCAAACCCATCTTGTCTTGATGGGCTTTGTTAAATACTTTTATTTATAGTTCAGCCATAGATTTAGACATGCTTTGTGCAGTTTTTTCCATAATCATCTTACCTAAAGCAACATTTCCATCATCTCTAAAGATGGCAAAAGTTGTAAGTTTTGAAAAGTTGTCACCAGTACTAGAACCTGATGAGTTTACAAGAAATACATGCCCATCTTCAGTTCTAGACTCCACTAAAGATGCTTCTGCAAAACCTACATCCAGTGATGATTCAGAAATCATTCTAAAAGCATCATTGAATATACTTGCAGAATAAGCAATATCTACAGAAGTATTTTCCTCATCTATATACAGTGTTTCACCTGAGAAGTTTAGCACAGCTGAACCTAAGTATCCATTTACCGAACGTAGTTTTTTCATTGATTGGTCAAATTCTATCATTTTTTAATCCTTCTTAATTATTTTGTATTGTTTGCATTGTTTCGTTAAAAGTACTGAGGCTTCCACCTTGTTCTTTTAAAAATACTTCAAGGAGTGCCAATGAGGCATCCATCCCACCATCTATTTCTGCATGTAGTAAATCTTTATAGAGTGGTTCTATGATTGTTCTGGCATTTGAAGACATGCCTTTTCTTGTAGAAACATAATTTCTAAATGACCCATCTGGATTTTTGGCCACTCTTACGTGTGCAAATACCCAGTAATATCCTCCGTCTTTAGAGAGGTTTTTTACAAATGCTTTTACGTCATTTCCTGCTTGAATGGTATCCCATAAATATTTAAAAATAATTTTTGGCATATCAGGGTGACGGATGACTGAATGAGGTCGTTCCAAAAGTTCAGCTTGTGTATAGCCTGCAAGTTTGAAAAATATTGGATTTGCATAGGTGATGTCACCTTTCTCATCTCCTTTTGAAACTACAATATCAACTGTTCGTACTTCATGTTCTTTGTCTATTGGTGTAATACTCATTGACTAATTCCTTGTTATTGATGTAATAAGTTTATGTTTGTATTGATATACTCTTTCCCCATTAACTTATTCTGGAAAAATTATAATGTAAAAATGTCAAAAAATGTCAAAACTGAATTAATATACCAAAGATTTAATGTTCCTAGAATTGGATACTTTTAATTATTTTGTATTGTTTGCATTGTTTCGTTAAAAGTACTGAGGCTTCCACCTTGTTCTTTTAAAAATACTTCAAGGAGTGCCAATGAGGCATCCATCCCACCATCTATTTCTGCATGTAGTAAATCTTTATAGAGTGGTTCTATGATTGTTCTGGCATTTGAAGACATGCCTTTTCTTGTAGAAACATAATTTCTAAATGACCCATCTGGATTTTTGGCCACTCTTACGTGTGCAAATACCCAGTAATATCCTCCGTCTTTAGAGAGGTTTTTTACAAATGCTTTTACGTCATTTCCTGCTTGAATGGTATCCCATAAATATTTAAAAATAATTTTTGGCATATCAGGGTGACGGATGACTGAATGAGGTCGTTCCAAAAGTTCAGCTTGTGTATAGCCTGCAAGTTTGAAAAATATTGGATTTGCATAGGTGATGTCACCTTTCTCATCTCCTTTTGAAACTACAATATCAACTGTTCGTACTTCATGTTCTTTGTCTATTGGTGTGATACTCATTTAATACACTCCTTTTTAAAATAATTTCGATACTAATAAAATTGTAGCGTAAAAATGTCAAAATGAGTATGCACAAATAATATTATCTATTACTTGCTATAAACAGACACCTCTAACCCCTTCTTAGATATAATCCTTCCAATTAAATAATCATACATATAAGCGAGTTTACTATGAGTTACAATCCAAGTGAGATTGAAGCCAAATGGCAAAAAAAATGGGATGATGAGAACGCTTACGAGCCTGATGATGCTTTAAGTAGAAAAAAGAAATATATTCTCTCTATGTTCCCTTTTCCCTCTGGTAGACTACATATGGGGCATGTGCGGAACTACGCCATAGGTGATGCCTTTGCACGTTACTACAGAAAACAAGATTTTAATGTACTGCACCCCATAGGTTGGGATGCCTTTGGGATGCCTGCTGAAAATGCGGCTATCAAACATGGTAGACACCCTAAAGAGTGGACGTACTCGAACATAGACTACATGAGAAAAGAGCTCAATACACTTGGGTTAAGTTTTTCTAAAACACGTGAGTTTGCTACTTGTGACCCTCTCTATACGAAGTGGGAACAAGAGTTCATCATCAAAATGTTTGAAGAGGGGCTACTCTACCGTGAGTCTACGACAGTCAACTGGTGTGAGGACTGTCATACTGTACTTGCTAATGAGCAAGTAGAGGAAGGGTGTTGTTGGAGATGTGACAATCCTGTGGAGCTTAAAGAGATGCCTGGGTACTACCTAGACATCATTAATTATGCAGATGACCTCTTAGGTGATTTGAAACAGCTTGAGGGTAAATGGCCTAATCAAGTTTTAACTATGCAAAGTAACTGGATAGGGAAGTCTCAAGGGCTTGAGTTTGACTTTGAACTAAGTGAAAGTTCTAAGGAAAAACTAGGTGGGAACTTTGAGAAATACACCGTATTTACCACACGTCCAGATACCATTTATGGCGTGACTTATTCGGCGTTGGCTGCGGAACATCCTATTACAAAGTATTTGTTAAATAATGATTTATTAGACGCAGATATAGCAGAAAAAATAGTGACTATCACTAATATGACAGAGATAGAACGTGCCAAAGAAGGCAAAGTAGGGTATGACTTAGGGTTAACGGTTATACATCCTTTAACAAAAGAAGAGATACCTGTTTGGACAGCTAACTTTGTACTAGCTGGGTATGGTGGTGGGGCTGTTATGGCAGTACCTGCACATGATGAGAGAGACTTTGAGTTTGCTACCAAGTATGACCTGCCTATAAAACGTGTTATCTCTGGGGCGGATGAACTTCCTTATACGCTTGAGGGTGAGTTGGAAAACTCAGAAGCTTTTAACGGTGTAAAAAACGTAGAGGCCAAAGCTCAAATCATCGCGTATTATGAAGAACAAAAACTTGGTAAAGGTACAACTAACTACAAGCTAAGAAACTGGGGGATCTCACGTCAACGTTACTGGGGAGCTCCTATTCCTTTTGTGCATTGTGGTGAGTGTGGTTTAGTAGCGGAGAAGATAGAGAATTTACCTATTGCCTTACCTGATGATGTAGAGATAACAGGTGAGGGCAACCCACTTGAAAATCATCCAACATGGTCTAAGTGTGCTTGTCCTAAATGTGGTAAAGAGGCTAAACGTGAGACTGATACGCTTGACACCTTTGTGCAGTCTAGTTGGTATCAGTTTCGTTATGCGACCAACCCTAAAAAATGGAATGAGACAGGGATAGACAAAGAGGAAGCAAACTATTGGCTAGGAGTAGACCAATACATAGGTGGCATAGAACATGCTATTTTGCATCTACTCTACGCTCGTTTCTTTACCAAAGTACTACGTGACCTTGGCTACCATGACATAGATGAGCCTTTTGAGAACCTGCTTACCCAAGGGATGGTGCTTATGGATGGCACAAAGATGTCTAAGTCTAAAGGTAACACAGTTGACCCAGATGCCTTGGTAGAAAAATATGGTGCAGATACGGCAAGACTTTTTACCCTTTTTGCAGCACCTCCTGCAAAAGAGTTAGAGTGGAATGACTCAGCTGTTGAGGGTGCGTTTAGGTTTATTAAAAAACTGTACGATAGAAAGGCTAAAGTAGCAGGTAAAACATTGCTAACGATAGACCAAAGTAGCTTAAGTAAAGAGAGCAAACTTGCACGTGTAAAAGTCTATGAAGCGTTACAAAAGTCTACAGATGTGTATGAAAAAACATTTGCATTTAACACACTCATAGCAGCGTGTATGGAAGCACTCAATGCACTTGATAAACAAGATGATGCTGGGGTATGGACGGAGGGTATGTATATTATGCTGAACCTCTTAGAACCTATCATACCTCATGTGACAACTGAACTTTCAGAGTTGTTATTTGATAGAGATAATTTGGGGGCTAAACTTGAAGTAAAAGAAGAGGTATTTGTACAAGACAGCATTCTTTATATGGTAATGATAGGCGGCAAAAAACGTACAGAAGTGGAAGTAAACCCCTCAGCCTCAAATGATGAGATTTTGCTACTTGCTAAAGAAGCAGGGGCAAAGTGGTTAGAGGGTATGCTTATTGTGAAAGAAGTTGTTGTACCAAATAAGCTAGTAAACCTTGCAGTAAAACCAGCGTAATTTTAAAGGAAATTAAAATGAATAAAATCAGTAAAAATATTTTTAAAAAGAATATACTAAAACTTCTCATTTTTAATTTCTTATTTCTCATTGTAACAGCTTGTGGGTACAAGCCTTCGTCTCATACCATTAAAAATATATTTTCAGATACAGTGTATGTGGAAGTGCTAGTAGACAGAATAGAACCTGAAAATGCCCCTTTTATTAAAGATGAATTAAGTCGTCTTGTTTATAACCGCTTTAAAGGACGTGTAGCAAGTAAAGAGAAGGCAGAAAGTCAGATACGTGTTAGGTATGATGGAAGTACATTTACGCCACTCGCATATGAAAATGGGTACGTGGTACGGTACCGTGCAAATATACGTGTGATTTTTGATATGATAACCAAAGAGGGAAAGATAAAAAAGAATATATCTACAGTGCATGAAGCAGATATACAAGCCTCTTCACTTGCTTCATCTACTTTAAGGACAGAGGCAATACGCAAAGGTTTAGAAAAAGCGCTAGATGAATTTTTAGCATATGTGAGTGCAAAAGGAATGCTCAAAGAGCAAAAATAATGCAAACTTTTGATGTCTTTTTAGAAAATAAACCACTCTACTTCAAAGAGATAGACTATGAGCGTATATATATAGCTTACGCTATGATAAAGCCTTACATAAAGCATCCTAGGACTATACACATAGTGGGTACCAACGCGAAAGGCTCTACAGGTAGAATCTTAGCCCATTTAGTTTATAGAAGTGGTTTAAGTGTTGGACATTACTCATCCCCACATATTTTATATTTCAATGAACGTATTTGGGTGGATGGAGAAAATGCTTCTGATATAGTATTGGAAATGGCACATAAAAAACTATTTGCTCTTTTAGGTGAGGAAGTGGCAGAAGCTCTTTCTTATTTTGAATATACCACATTGTTGGCTTTTATAGTCTTTGAAAAATGTGATTTAATGGTACTTGAAGCTGGACTTGGAGGGGAGTTTGATGCGACTAATGTATGTGACAAAGAACTAAGCATTATTACACCTATAGGCTTGGACCATCAGGCATTTTTGGGTGATACCATAGAAGAGATTGCAGGCACTAAGATACGCAGTATTCAGAAGCAGGTTTTGTTAGCACCTCAGGTTTTTGATGAGGTGGTTGAGGTGGCAAGACAGATTGTGAAGGAAAAAGGTGCAGTCCTTCGACAAGCTCAGGAACCAAAAAACAATAAGTTGGCCGAGCTTGTCAAAGCCAAAGGGTGGGCTGACTATCTTACTCAGAATGCATTAGTAGCGATGCAGGCATTGGATATTTTAGATATTCCCTATAATGTCAATGATATGATGGACTTAGAACTCTTTGGACGTTTTTATGCGTTGACAGAGAATATACGTATTGATGTAGGACACAATCCTTTGGCAGCATCTGCTTTAGTGAAAGCTTTAGATGAAAAGGTAGTTTTAATCTATAATAGTCTTGATGATAAAAACTATGAAGAGGTTTTACAAATACTAAAACACAAAGTAAAACGTGTAGAAATTATAACAATTAAATCACAACGAGCAACGACATTAGAAAAGATAGAAAAAGCCTTGAAAAAAGTAGGGTTAGAGTATAGCCCTTTTGAAAATCAATTAAATGATGATGAAGATTATTTAGTCTTTGGTTCATTTTATGTAGTAGAAGCGTTCCTTCGGAAAATGAGAAATTAGAAATGAGAAATTAGAAATTGATGTACCAAAGTAATATATACGAATATCTGGAAGAGCTAAAAGAAGAAAAACTTCTAATTTGCAACGATGACAAAGAAGCTGTACAAATACGTGATGTCGCTGTACTGTTGGGGTACGATACCTTTGTCTTACCTGATTTACGTGTAAGCGTAGGTGAAGACTTGCGTGCGTATGCCCCAGATGTGCAGTTACTTTTTTTACAACTAGCCTCGTTTTATAAAAGTATTAAGAAAAAAGTACTTATCTCACCACTACGAACGCTACTCATTCCTTTTCCTAAACCTGAATACTTTGCTTCATATACCATAGAGTTTGGTGAGACACTTAAACTTCAAGAGCTTAAAGAGAGACTCTACCAATGGGGCTATCACTTTACAGATATCGCGGCACAACGTGGAGAAGTCTCTTTTCGTGGGGATATTATAGATA
>Ga0256839_1003310_pt1 | contig 16759 bp, 18 predicted proteins | sample 354166metaG_FD_185968 | JGI IMG/M metagenome (GOLD analysis project Ga0256839, IMG submission 185968) | Hydrothermal vent microbial communities from Mid Atlantic Ridge, Atlantic Ocean - 354-166 | ecosystem: Environmental > Aquatic > Marine > Hydrothermal vents | place: Atlantic Ocean: Mid... | reverse complement strand
CAAAATCGCGTCGGAGAGCGCGCAAGTGAGGGCAACGGCAAACACATGTTGGCGCAGCAGCCCTTGGCGCAGCACAAAAGCATTTTGCGCGCCAATGGCGAGGATCAGGGCAAAGGCTGTAAAAAATCCGGTGCTGGCCGCCGCGATCATTTTGCGGGCGCGGCCTTTTTGCCTGCCGCTATTTCGGCGGCTGTGGGCGGGGTCACAAGCCCTGCCGAGATCACAAGCTTGGCGGCTTCTTCAACTGTCATATCCAGAATGATCACATCTTCGCGGGGTACAAAAAGCAAAAATCCCGAGGTCGGGTTTGGTGTGGTTGGCAGAAAAATGGAAAGCATTTCGCCGTGTGCCATTTTATCAAGCACCTCGCCCTTTGTTTCGGTAGAAACAAAGGCGATCGCCCAAATACCCTTGCGCGGATATTCAACCAAGCAGGCATTTTGAAACGAGTTATTGCTTTGGCTCAGCACGGTTTCGGCGATTTGTTTGAGCGCATTATAAATGCTGCGCACCACCGGCATGCGATCCACGAAGTTTTCGCCGAATTTCACCAGTTGCCGGCCAAACAACCCTTTGGTCAAGGCGCCAATGGTTGCGGTGAAAAGCAGAAATACAATGACACCAAAACCGGGGATATCCACCCCTAGATAGGTTGACGGATTATAGATTTTAGGCACCCACGGCACGATGAGCCGGTCCACAAGGTTGATTGCCCACCAGATCAGATAAAAGGTCAGCATCACGGGTGCAACAATAACCACGCCAGTGAAAAAATTGGTGCGGAAACGGTGGAAGAAGGAATGCTTCTTACGCTTTATCTTTTTCCTGACCATAAAACCCCTCACTCATTTTGTTGTAGAGAGTTAGGCACTCTTGCCCGCGCTTGCAAGCGTTAAGGCTTTGGCAATGCCGGCGGCAAGGCGGGCATTGTTGCGCACCAGGGCTATATTGGCCGTGAGCGACGCGCCACCTGTTAGCTCGAATATCCGCTGCAACAAGAAGGGGGTAACGGCTTTGGCGGCAATTTTTTGGGCTTCGGCCTCAGCCAGCGCTTGCTCTATATGCGGGCGCAGTGTGGTAGCGGGGATTTCGGCATTGGCCGGAATGGGGTTTGCCACAAGCTGGCCACCGGGCAGGCCGAGGCGGGCGCGCATGGCGTGGCTGGCCGCGATTTCTTCGGGGCTATCGGCCCGCAGCGGCGCGGGCAGGTCAGAGGTGCGAGACCAGAAGGCGGGCAGCACATCCTGGCCATAGGCGATCACCGGCACGCCGCGGGTTTCCAGCACCTCCATGGTTTTTGGCAGGTCAAGGATGGCCTTGGCCCCCGCCGCCACAACGGTAACCGGCGTTTGCGCCAGTTCCTCAAGGTCGGCTGAAATATCAAAGCTGTTTTCGGCGCCGCGATGCACGCCACCAATGCCGCCGGTGGCAAACACCTGAATGCCCGCCAGATGCGCGCAAATCATTGTAGCCGCCACGGTGGTGGCCCCCGTTTGGCCGCTGGCCAGCGCAAAGGCGAGGTCGGCGCGGCTGAGCTTGGCCACATTATTGGCTTGTGCGAGGGTTTGCAGCTCGTCTGCTTCCAGCCCGATGAAAATTTGCCCTGCCATAATGGCGATGGTCGCAGGTACGGCCCCAGCCGCACGAATATCGGCCTCGACCATTTCAGCGGTTTCCACGTTTTGCGGGTAGGGCATGCCGTGGGTGATGATGGTGCTTTCAAGCGCCACGATCGGCAGGCCATCGCGGCGGGCTTTTGTAACTTCGGCGGAATATTTGAGCGGGGCGGTCATGATATCTTTCGGGTTATGTGGCGGGCGGCGGCATCTATGGCTGCTTGCAAGCGGGAATCTGGTGTGGCGGCCTCTCCGCCTGCCGCGATATGGGCGGCCATAAACACATCGCCAGCGCCGGTGGTGCTGTGGGCGGGGGTTGGGGGCGGTGTGAGGGTGACGGTGGTGGCCCCGTCAGAAAAACAGGCCATGCGGGGGCCATCGGTAACGATGGCACGGGCGGCCCCGAGCTTTAAGAGGGCGTGGGCGGCGATTTCGGCATCGGGCAGTTTGGCCTCACACAGGATTTCGGCCTCGCCGCGGTTGACGTAAAGCGTAACCTGCCCGCCCGTCAGCGCCGCGCGCAGGCGGTTGGCCTTGCCCGGCGAGGCGGGCACGATGTTGAGTTGGCAGTCGGAGAATTCAACCCGCGCTGAAAGCGTGTGCATCAGGGCGGCGGGCAGGTTGCCATCAACCACCACGCGGTAGGGCCAGGGGGCCTGCGGCGTGCCAAGGCGGCCATCGAGCAGGGGGGCGAATATCTGGTCTCCGGCGCGCTCCAGCGAGGCGCAATCGGCAATGGCGCCAAACACATCGCCGTTGGGGTTTTCGATCGCAAGGTAGCTGTCTGTCGGGTCATCCGAGCGATAGATAAAGCGGCAATCCACGCCTTCCAGCTCCAGCGCCTCTATCAGGGCGTCGCCCTCGGGGCCGTTGCCGATGGCGGAAAGCAAAATCGCCTGTTGGCCCTGCCGCGCCAGCGCCAACGCCACATTCAGCGCCACCCCGCCCAGCTGGCGGCGGATGCGACCGGCGATATCCCCGCCTTGCTGCATGGGCGCGCTGGCCGAGGCAATGATATCCCACAGCGCTGAGCCAATGCAGATAACCGGCGGTTGCGGCATCACTTTTTGCCGAGATTCAGGGTGTGCTCCCGCAAATGCGCGGCCAGGTCTTTCGGGGGCAGGCCGAGGGCCTCCATCTCCTCAAACGGAATGGCATCGCCAACAATAGGCCGCATATCCGTGTTCAGGGAGCGCACAACCTCGTGCATCAAAAGCGCCTGCCGCAGGGTGGGAGAAAGCTTGGCGGCCAGCAAATACATCCGGCTGTTTTGCCCGTGGAAAAACATCGGAGATACCGCGGCTTTACCACGGGTTATCAGGCGGGCCAGAAAATTGGTCCATTCGCCGTCAACCGCCTCGCCAAACAGGGTTTCACTATGGGCGACGCGGCCAGCAGGAAACAGAATAAGGCAGCCACCGTTTTGCACATGCGCCAGCGCGTCTTTGCGGGCCTGCACGTTTTTCTTGATGGCGTTGTCTTCGTGGTCAAAGGCCACGGGCAGCATGCGGTCGTTAATATCGGGCACTTTGGCCAAAAAGGCGCGGGTCATGATCTGGAAATCGGGGCGCACGCGGCTCATGATCTCGCAAAGCACCATGCCGTCTACCAGCCCGTGCGGGTGGTTGGCGACAATAATCAGCGGGCCGGATTTGGGGATTTTGGCGAGGGCCTCGTCACTGATATCGGTGTTAATCCCCATCCGCGCCATGGCTTGTTGCCAGAAGTTCCCCGGCAAGGGCGGTTCGGCCTGATGCTTTTTGGCCAACTTTAGAATCGTGATTCGCCCCGTAAGGTTTTCCACCCACCGGATCACAAAATGCCTTTGTGGCGAGGGAAACGAGTTGGAATAACTCAGATCCTTGGCCTCTATATGGGTAAACCCATCATTCATAACCGTGTCTGCCTGCTGTCAATGTTCAGACATGGGATAGACAAATGTTTATGCCTCGTCATCCTAAATCGACCAAATCGCATAGAATTGCGCGATTTTCCACTTATGCGCTTGCGAACGCCCGTTGATTGCTCTAAATGCGCGGCTATTGAAACCACAGGCAGGGTTTAGGGCGCTCGGGGGAGAAATCCTCGAAGGTCCACCGGTTGGCGCAAGCCTCAACTCTCTGCCGAGGAATAAACCGGAAAGGAAATTCCAATGGCTCTACCCGAGTTCACATTGCGCCAGCTGCTTGAGGCCGGCGTTCACTTTGGCCACCAAACCCACCGCTGGAACCCGCTCATGGGCCCGTATATTTACGGCGCGCGTAACGGTATCCACATTATGGACCTCACACAAACCGTGCCGCTGCTGGATGCCGCGCTGAATGTTGTGCAGCAAACCGTTGCCAAGGGCGGCAGCATCCTGTTCGTTGGCACCAAGCGTCAGGCTTCTAAAGCCATCGCTGATGCGGCTGAGCGCTCGGCACAATATTACGTAAACCATCGGTGGTTGGGCGGCATGCTCACCAACTGGAAAACCATTTCCAACTCTATTACCACGCTGAAAAAGCTGGATAGCGCACTGGAAGATGGCGGTGAAGGCTTGACCAAGAAAGAGCTGCTGGGCATGACCCGAATGCAGACAAAATTGCAGGCCTCCCTTGGTGGTATCCGCGAAATGGGCGGCACGCCGGACCTTATTTTTGTGGTAGACACCAACAAAGAGAGCCTCGCCATTGCCGAAGCCCGCAAGCTTGGCATTCCTGTAATTGCCGTGCTCGACACCAACTCTGACCCCCGCGGCATTGATTACCCGATTCCGGGCAATGATGACGCCGCCCGCTCGATCGCACTTTACTGCGACCTGATCGCGCGCTCCGCTTTGGACGGCATGGCGGCTCAGCTTGGCGCTGCCGGTGTAGACATTGGCGAGATGGAAGAGACCGTTGGCGAAGAGATTCCGACGGAAGACGCCGCCAAGGCTTAAGGTAAAAACGCGCGGGGCAGGGGCCTCGCGCGCAATCTGATTTCTGATAGGAGAGCCAAGATGGCGATCACAGCAAAACAAGTGAAAGAGCTGCGCGACAGCTCGGGTGTTGGCATGATGGATGCCAAAAAAGCCCTGACCGCAACTGACGGCGACATGGACGCCGCTGTTGACTGGCTACGCACCAAGGGCCTCGCTAAAGCCGCCAAAAAGTCTGACCGCACAGCGGCTGAAGGCCTTGTCGGCGTGGCTGTAGAGGGCAACGTGGCCGTGGCCGTAGAAGTAAATTCCGAGACCGACTTTGTGGCGAAGAACGCCGAGTTCCAGGAGCTGGTTGCGGGCGTGACCAAAGCCGCGCTGGGTGTGGATAGCGTGGAGGCCCTGCAAGAGGCCGACATGGGCGGCAAAACAGTGGCCACCGTTGTGGGCGAGAAAATCGCCACCATCGGTGAAAACATGACCGTGCGCCGCATGGCCCGCCTTGAGGGCGATGTGATTGCCACTTATGTGCATAATGCTGCCGCACCAGACCTCGGCCTGATCGGCGTGATTGTAGCCTTGAAAGGCGGCAATGAAGAGATCGCCAAGCAGATTTGTATGCATGTTGCCGCCACCAATCCGGCCTCGCTCAACGAGAATGACATCGACCCTGCCATGGTTGAGCGCGAGAAAAACGTGCTGACCGAGCAAGCGCGCGAATCTGGTAAGCCCGAGAATATCATTGAAAACATGATCAAGGGCCGGATGCGCAAGTTCTTTGAGGAGGTCACGCTGGTTAACCAGAAGTTTGTGATCAATCCTGATGTGACGGTTGCACAGGCTGCCAAAGAAGCAGGTGCCGAAGTGACGGGCTTTGTGCGGTTGGCTGTTGGCGAAGGCATTGAGAAAAAGGTTGAGGATTTTGCGGCGGAAGTTGCAAAAACCATGGGCGGCTAAGCCACGCATTTTATGAATATGGAAAGCCCGCGATGCGTCGCGGGCTTTTTTTATGGCATGCAGATTGCTGATTTGGCGGCGGCCCCGATGAAACCCTGTATGTGCGCCCAAACCCCGCATAAAGGGTTTGACATATTGGCCCGCATCCCCGATAACGCGCACTTGTCATGCGGGAGGGATTCTGCGTGGCGGTTTTTTATACTTGCCCTGAGGGCACGCAGTTCGAGGCGCGGATGACCCGCACAACACCGGCAACGGGGCCACAGGACGCGGGAATTGAAAAGGAACGTGCGCATGTTCGCCGTGATGAAAACTGGGGGCAAACAGTATAAAGTTGCCGAGGGTGATGTTTTTACCGTTGAAAAGCTGGTTGCCGATGCAGGTGAAACCGTGCAGTTCAACGAGGTGTTGATGCTGGGTGGTGACAAGATCACCGTTGGCGCACCAATGATTGATGACGCCGCTGTGCAAGCTGAAGTGCTGGAGCAAACCCGCTCTGCCAAGACGATCTCTTATGTGAAGCGTCGTCGTAAGCACTCGAGCCAGCGCAAGCGTGGCCACCGCCAACCGCTCACTTTGGTCAAGATTACGGGCATCCTTGAAAAGGGCGCCGGCAAATCCGGCGTGAAGGCAGCTTTGGGCACGGTTTCCGGTGCGGCGGTTGCTGCGGCAGCCAAGCCTGTGAAGGCCACCAAGAAAGCCGCCCCTAAAAAGGCGGCCGAGGCTGAAGAAGGCAAAGTTGGCTCCGCACCAAGCAATCTGCTTAAAGGCCCTAAGGGCGACAAGGATGATCTCAAGAAGATCTCCGGCGTTGGCCCGAAGCTTGAAGGCGTGTTGAACGAGCTTGGTGTGTATCACTTCTGGCAGGTAGCCGAGTGGGGCCCGGCCGAGATCGAATACATGGATGATCGTCTGTCCTTCAAGGGCCGCATCGAGCGCGACGATTGGATCAAACAAGCCGGCGAATTTGCCGAAGCTGCGAAATAAGGAGAGCGACAGATGGCACATAAAAAAGCAGGTGGTTCATCCCGCAACGGCCGCGACTCAGCTGGTCGCCGCCTTGGTGTGAAAAAATACGGTGGCGAGCTTGTCATCGGTGGCAATATCATCGTGCGCCAGCGCGGGACAAAGTTTTGGCCCGGCGACAATGTGGGCATGGGCAAAGACCACACCATTTTTGCAACCTCTGAAGGCAATGTGAAGTTTCACAAAGGCCTGAAAGGTCGCACATTTATTTCGGTTCTTCCGCTGGCGGAGGCCGCCGAATAGCCGAAGCTTACATTGCTAAACAGCATAGAGGGATCGGCGCATAGCCGGTCCCTATTTTCATTTCAGGACCGGAGGCCCCCTCACAAACAAGGAAAGTTGACACCATGAATGGACCCGAGATCAAAACCGAACGCTTAACCCTGCGGCCTTTGCTGGATAGCGATGCCGGCAATATTTCGCTTTTCGCCGGCGACAAGCGCGTGGCGATGAACCTTGCCGTGGTGCCCCACCCTTACCCCGACGGCGCGGCGGAGAGCTATATTTCTTATGTGCGCGCCGCAGAAACCAAAGAGGTGGTTTGGGCGATGGACAAAGACGGGTCGCTGATTGGCGTGATCGGCATTACGCCCAAGGCGGGCGGCACGGGCAACATTGGTTATTGGCTGGCCCCGCAGCTTTGGGGCGGCGGGCTGATGAGCGAGGCTTTGGAGCCGGTGGTGGCCTATGCCCGCGAACACGGGTTCAAGCGCTTGTTTGCCGATGTGCACCAAGGCAATGAAGGCTCGGCCAAGGTGCTGATGAAAAACGGGTTTTCCTATATTGGCGAGGCTGAAAGCCATTCGATTCCGCGCGGGGGGATGGTGAAAGTGTGGGAATATGAACTGGAGTTGGAAGATGGATAGCCGCAGGCTACGCCCCTTCCGCCCCGACGATTTCGAGGATTTTCACGCGATTGTATCGGATTACGAGGTCGTCAAAATGCTGGGGAGCTGGCCCTTTCCCGCAGATCCTGCCTTTACCCGCGCCCGCATGGAAACCCCCGAGGCGCAAGCGGGGCAGGTGTTGGTGATCGAGGTGGACGGGTCGTTTGCGGGCACCATTGGCGGCGTGGGTGGCCTTGGCTATATGCTGGGGCAAGCCTATTGGGGCCGTGGCATTGCCAGCTGGGCGGTCGGCGAGATGGTGCGGCGGATGTTTTCTGACCCCGTGATTGAGGCGATCACCGCCTGCGTTTGGCACGGCAATCCGGCCTCTGAAAGGGTGCTGACAAAGAACGGCTTTTGCAAAGTTGGAGAATGCGAAGATTTTTGCAAGGCGCGCGGCGAGCGGCTGACATATAATAGTTTTCTCTTGCGCCGCGCCGATTGACGGGGTTGAGCCTGCGCCAGCCATGCTGTATCGCAGGGTAAACCATTAGGACTGACCAATGAAATTCCTCGACCTTACCAAAGTTTACATCCGCTCGGGGCAGGGCGGCAAGGGCTGCACCAGCTTTCGGCGCGAAGCCTATGTGGAGTTCGGCGGGCCGGATGGTGGCGATGGCGGCAGTGGTGGGGCCGTGTGGGTTGAGGCGGTTGATGGCCTGAACACCTTGATTGACTTTCGCTATCAGCAGCACTTTTTTGCCCAGAACGGCCAAGCGGGCATGGGGCGGCAGATGTCTGGCAAAAATGGCGATGATATCGTGCTGCGGGTGCCGGTGGGGACCGAGATTCTGGACGAGGATCAGGAAACCGTGCTCGCGGATATGACCCGCCTTGGCCAGCGGGTGATGCTGGCGCAGGGCGGCAATGGCGGCTGGGGGAACCTGCGGTTCAAGTCGTCGGTCAACCAGGCCCCGCGCCGCTCGAACCCCGGGCAAGAGGGCGTGGAGCGCACCATTTGGCTGCGCCTGAAGCTGATCGCCGATGTGGGTTTGCTGGGGATGCCGAATGCGGGCAAGAGCACGTTTTTGGCGGCCACCAGCAACGCGCGGCCTAAAATTGCGGATTATCCCTTTACCACCCTGCACCCCAATCTGGGCGTGGTCGGCGTGGACAATACCGAGATTGTCATCGCCGATATTCCGGGGCTGATTGAGGGCGCGTCTGAGGGCACCGGCCTTGGCCACCGCTTTCTGGGCCATGTCGAGCGCTGCTCGGTGCTGCTGCACTTGGTTGATGGCACTGGCGAGGATGTGGCCGAGGATTACCGCGTGATTTCAGGCGAGCTGGAGAAATATGCTGAAGATTTGGCCAAGCGGCCGCGCATTGTGGCGCTGAACAAGGTGGATGCCTTGCAGCCCGAGGCCCGCGCTGAAAAGCTGGCAGCGCTGGAAGCGGCGGTTGGTGGCAAGGTGTATGCCATGTCGGCGGTCAGCCGTGAGGGGGTGACGGAGGTTTTGCGGGCCTTGAAAAAGGTTATTGATGGCGCAAAAGTGGCGGAGGTCGTCGCCAAAGAGGAGCCTCAGCCGTGGAAACCTTAAGTTCGGAAATTCTGGGCGCGGCCAAGGTGGTTGTGCTCAAAATCGGCTCGGCGCTTTTGGTGCGCGATGGTGCGCTTCGTGAGGCGTGGCTGCAAAGCATTGCTGATGATGTGGCGATGCTGAAATCAGAGGGCAAGGCGGTGCTTGTGGTGTCCTCCGGCTCTATCGCGCTCGGGCGCGGGGTGCTGGGCTTGCCCACAGGAGACCTGCCTTTGGAGCAGGCGCAGGCAGCTGCGGCAGTGGGACAAATCAAGCTGGCACATGCCTATCAGGGCGCTTTGAAACCACACGGCATAGAAACAGCGCAGGTGTTGTTAACGCTGGAAGATAGCCAGAACCGGCGGCGGTATTTAAACACGCGGGCCACGTTAAATGCGCTGCTATCGCTGGGTGTGGTACCGATTGTGAACGAGAATGACACCGTAGCGACCGATGAAATCCGCTATGGCGATAATGACCGCTTGGGCGCGCAAGTGGCCTCCTTGATCGGGGCCGAGGCTCTGGTGCTGCTTTCTGATGTGGACGGGCTTTATAGCGCTGACCCGCGCAAGGATGCAGGCGCGGTGCATTTTTCCAAGGTTGGCGAGATCACTCACGAGATTGAAGATATGGCAGGCGACCGGGGCAGCGCTGGAGCCTCGGGGGGTATGCGCACCAAGCTGATGGCAGCGCGCATCGCCATGGATGCGGGCTGCGCCATGGCCATCGCCAAGGGTGAAAAAATGCGGCCTGTGCACGGGCTACTCAATGGTGACCGCTGCACATGGTTTATGGCGCGGCATGATCCGGCCTCGGCCCGCAAGCGCTGGATTTCGGCGATGAAAATGGCGGGGGTTGTGTTTATTGATGCGGGGGCCGCGCGCGCACTGCACAACGGTAAAAGCCTGCTCCCCGCGGGCGTGCGCGCCATTGACGGCGACTTCCAGCGTGGAGATCCGGTGGAAATTCGCGGGCCGGAGGGTGACCTTCTGGCCACGGGGCTGGCGGGCTATACCGCCGATGAGGCGCGCAGCATTATGGGCGCAAAGAGCGGCGATATTGAGGCTTTGTTGGGGTATAAGGGGCGCACGGCGCTTATCCACCGCGATGATATGGCGATATAAGGGAGACGGTTATGGACGTTAAAGCGGTAATGCAAGAGATCGGGAACAAGGCTAAAGCCGCGAGTGCCGAGCTGGCCTTCGCCAGCTCCGAGGCCAAGCGGGCGGCGCTGGAGGCGGCAGCGGATTGCATCGAGGCCAGTATTGAAAACATTATCATGGCTAATGAAAAAGACATGCAATTCGGCCGCGATAAAGGCCTGAGTGCCGCAATGATGGACCGTTTGATGCTGGATCAAGCACGGGTGGGGGCCATAGCCACGGGCCTGCGCACCGTTGCCGCGCAAGACGACCCTGTGGGCAAAACCCTGTCGGAATGGGACATGCCCTCGGGGCTGCACATTAAACGTGTTTCCACGCCCTTGGGGGTGATCGGCGTGATCTACGAGAGCCGCCCGAATGTAACCGCCGATGCAGGCGGGCTATGCCTGAAAGCGGGGAATGCGGCTATTCTGCGCGGTGGCTCCGAGAGCTTCCATAGCTCAACGGCCATTCACGCCTGCCTGGTGCAAGGCTTGAAATCTGCGGGGCTACCCGAAGCCAGCATTCAGCTTGTGCCCACCCGCGACCGCGCGGCGGTGTCTGAAATGCTGATCATGACCGAGAGTATTGACGTGATCGTGCCCCGTGGCGGCAAGGGCCTTGTGGGGCTGGTGCAGCGCGAGGCCCGCGTGCCGGTTTTTGCTCACCTTGAGGGCATTTGCCATGTTTATGTCGATGCGGCTGCCGACCCTGAAAAGGCCCGCGCCATTGTGCTGAATGCCAAGTGTCGGCGCACCGGTATTTGCGGCTCGGCGGAAACTGTGCTGATTGATGAAGCGTTTTTCGCCAAACACGCCGCACCGTTTATAGAGGATATGGTCGCGGCAGGCGTTGAGGTGCGCGCTGACGGCGCGCTGGCCAAACTTGAGGGCACGATTAAAGCCAAGGCCGAGGATTTTGGGGTGGAATATCTTGATATGATCATCGCCGCCAAGCTGGTGAGTGGTGTGGACGAGGCGATTGAGCATATCGGGATTTTTGGCTCCAACCACACCGATGCGATTGTAACAGAGGATGACGCCACCGCTGAGCGATTTTTCCAGCGGGTTGATAGCGCCATTCTGATGCGCAATGCCTCAACCCAATTTGCCGATGGCGGCGAGTTTGGTATGGGGGCCGAAATTGGCATTGCCACCGGAAAAATGCACGCCCGTGGCCCTGTGGGTGCGGCTCAGCTCACCAGCTTTAAGTATCTGGTAACGGGAAATGGCACCATCCGCCCATAAAAAAAGGCCCGAAGGCCCGTAGGGTGCGTGGTTTCCACGCACCGATAATTCGCGTGCTCTACCGCCGCCATGTGCGCACAGGCCCGCTATCCATGTGCACAAAATTCGAGCGGCCATATTTACCAACACCACCGGCATTACAAGCAATTGCTGCGGCCGCCATTTGCGAGGTGGTGCGGGTTGATAACCGCAAATCCGCCGCCATACCTTTGATGTGATAAGAGCCACGTGCCACACCGCGATTGCGCGCCGCCAACATGGCATTGGTGGCCGCAGAGCGATAGCCCGAAAGCATCAGATAAGGCTCGTCTGTTTCCATCAGGCGGTGCGTGGCCGCAATAATATCGACATTGTTGCGATCATAGGTAATGATCTCGTTTTGCCGCCAATCGCGCATAAAGCTGTTGATCTCGGTCAGGGCCTCCTCAATGTAGTGGCCTTCAATCCAATAGATCATATCAATGGTTTCAGAGGTTCGCTGGTTGCGCATTGAAACCCGCCGCACATCACCCGCGCCGCGAAGAACGCTGGCGGCGTTGCTATAAACGGGAGCAGCTGTAAGCGCCGTTGCGGCAAACGCACGCAAAAGCCCACGACGGGAGAAATTAGTTTTTTTCATGCAAGACTGCCTGTCCTATATCGAATTCATCTCGATGACGCTGGTTTTTAGTGCGTCGATTTTCATAAATTTTATGGCATATTGTGAGTCGCAGGCCAAGACATTCTTTACCAAGGTGGGCGATTTTCCGCGCATTTTCCTGCATTTACACAATACATCATAAGTTTTACACGGTTGTTGCTGATATGTTCTGCTGGGCGTGTAATATTATTCACACTAAAATACTATTTTTGGTTTATACTCGTGTATTGCAGGTGGAAGGTCGTCAGCCTTTGTAATATATGCGTTAAAATTGTTATGTATGGAGAGTATTTATGTCGGTATATTTTAAATCGTCAGTATTGAATGTCACTGCGCTGTTGGCCTTTGCTACGCTCGTACCTGTTGCCGCTCAAGCCCAAGCCACGGCACAGGCCTTGCCCCCTGAGGCCGGTGCTTTGATGTCTGCGCTCACAGCCGGGAATGATAGCGCGCTCTATGCTTATTATGAAGCCGCCGATTTTGCGCCAGCCTTTGTTGGACACCCTGCCAAACTTTCCGTACTCATGGCCGCACTTGAGGACGCAGGCGCTCAGGGATTGCCTGTAAATGATGAACTGATCAGTGATTTGCGCGAAGCTATGGAAAATGCCGGCACGCCTGCCAGCAATGCCGCACTGGAAGTGCTCGCTGCGCGGGCCTATATCGATTTCGCAACCGACCTGACCTCGGGCGTGCTGAACCCCGACGATATTTCGGGCCTGATTAATTTTGACACAGTGCGCCCCTCGACCGAGGTACTGATGGCCAAAGTGGCTGCCAGCAACGGAAGTGGCGCACTATATGACAGCCTTGAGCCGCAAGATGTGAGCTACAACGCCCTGCAAGAAGAGCTGGCCCGCCTTGAGGCGCTGGTGCAGGCGGGCGGTTGGGGGCCAAAAATATCAGCGGGCCGCACCCTTCGCCCCGGGCATTCCGGTGATCGGGTTTTGGCCATGCGCGCGCGGCTAAACGCGCTTGGCTATGCAGGCACAGAAGGTGATTCGCCGCGCTATGACGAGGCGCTGGTGGCGGCGGTGAAGGCCTTTCAAGCTGATAACACGCTGAACGCTGACGGCATTGTCGGCCCCAAAACCCTGATCGCGCTTAACTCTGATCCTTCGGTGCAAATGCAGCAAGTGATTGTGAATCTGGAGCGCCGCCGCTGGCTGAATTATGACCTTGGCGCACGGCATATTTTGGTAAACCAAGCCAATTTCACCGGCTATGTGGTTGATTATGGCCTGCCCACGCTTGTAACCCGTGTGGTGGTTGGTAAGGCCACCGCCAAGTATCAAACACCCGAATTCATTGACGAAATGACCCATATGGTGGTGAATCCGAACTGGAACGTGCCACAAAGCATTGCCTCGGAAGAGTATTTGCCCCAGCTCCTGCGTGACCCGAGCGTCTTGACCCGTCAAAACATAACCATGCGGGTGCGCGGCACCGGAGAGCGGGTCGATGCCCGCTTGATCGACATGTCGCAATACTCGCAAAACAATTTCCCGTTTGTGTTGCAGCAGCAGCCCGGCGCGCGCAATGCGCTTGGGCGGGTTAAGTTCATGTTCCCGAACAAGTATAACATTTATTTGCATGACACGCCGGCAAGGTCCCTGTTTAACCGCGATACCCGCGCCTATAGCCACGGCTGTGTTCGGGTACAGCGCCCGCTGGATTTGGCCTATACCCTGCTGGCCCCGCAAACGGCAGACCCCGAGGGCACCTTTCAGGCGGCCCGTAATACCGGCCGTGCCACCACGATCAACCTTGAAACGCCAGTGCCGATCTACCTGACCTATCAAACCGTATTTCTCGATGAAAACGGCGAATTGGCCTATCGGGTTGATGTTTATGGCCGAGATAAGCTTGTTTTTGATGCTTTGGCAGAAAATGGCGTGACTTTGCCCGAGATAGCAAGCTAAAACACCCGAAAAAGCGATCCGGTTTTGGGCGCAAATACTCGGGGGGCGTATGGCTTATACGGTAAATGAAATTGCAAAATCGCTCGCGGCTAACGCCACGGGTGATGTCTCAATTGTGCTGAGCGGGCCGGCGCAGCCTGAAATGGCGGCGGCAGATAGCCTCGCGCTGGCGATGGACCCGAAGTATCTCGGGAACCTCGCCAAAGGGAATGCGCGGGTAGCGATTTTGCCCGAAGGCACTGATTGGCAGGCCTTGGGGCTGGATGCCGCCATTTTTGCCCCACACCCGCGCTATGTGCTGAGTGGGGTTAACCAGCTTTTTGAAATAGCGCCGCATGCGCCAGAAGGCATTCACCCCACGGCGGTTATAGATGAAAGCGCGGCCATCGGGGCTGGAACCTCTATCGGGGCTTTTGTGATTATCGGTGCGGGGGCTGAAATTGGCAAAAATGCCCGTATTCTTTCCCATGTTTCCATCGCTGAAAATGCGATTATCGGAGATGAATGCTTGCTGTTTAGCGGCGTGCGCATTGGGGCGCGGGTGCATATTGGCCATCGGTTTATAGCCCAGCCCAATGCGGTGGTTGGCGGGGACGGGTTTTCCTTTGTAAACCCTGACCCGGGTGCGGTGGAAGCCGCCCGCGCTGGCCAGCAGCCCGAAGATGGCTGCATACAAAAGCATGGCCTCGCGCGCACAAATTCGCTGGGGTCCGTGACCATCGGAGATGATGTAGAGCTTGGCGCGAGCAGCACCATTGACCGTGGCACCATTGTGGATACCCGCATTGGCAATGGCACCAAAATTGATAATCTGGTGCAGATCGGCCACAATGTACAGGTGGGCGCGCATTGCTTGCTTTGTGCGCAAGTTGGCATAGGTGGCAGCGCTGTGATTTCAGACCGTGTGGTCTTGGCGGGGCAGGTTGGCGTGGCAGATAATGTGACCATTGGCACCAATGTGGTGGCGGCAGGCAAGGCTGGCATTTCGTCCAACGTGCCGCCAAACCGCTTTATTATGGGCAACCCTGCCATTAAGGCCGAGGCCAATATCGAGAGCTATAAGGCCTATCGCCGCCTGCCCAAACTGGTGGCCAAGGTAGACGTGCTACAAAAACAGGTTTCAAAACTGCTCGGGAAAGACTAACTCTTTTCCCAAAGCAAAACGAGGGGCGCAATGGCTGAAGATGTGGCAAAAAAGGTGATCGGGATCATCGCCGAACAGGCGATGCTTGATCCGCATGAGGTGACCCTTGATGCCACGCTTGAAAGCCTGAGCATTGATAGCCTCGGGTTTGTCGAAACCGTGTTTGCCATTGAAGAGACCTTTGATGTGCAGGTGCCGTTCAATGCCAATGATCCAGAGAGCAAAGCTTTTGATATCAGCTCGGTAGAGAGCATTGTTAATGCAGTTGAAGCCCTGATCGCCGAGGCCAGATAGGTGGGGCGACGGGTTGTCATAACCGGCATGGGTGCGGTGTCCGCGCTCGGGATGAGCGCGCGGGCCACGATGGACGCCATGGCGGCGGGGCGCTCGGGTATTTCGCCCTTGCAGTTTCAGGATGTCGAGCGCCTGCAAATCCGGATTGGCGGGCAAATTCACGGCTATAACGAGGCCGCGCATTTCAGCCGGCAAGAAATTGCGCTGTATGACCGATTCACCCAATTTGCTGTGCTGGCCGCGCGCGAGGCCGTGGCGCAAGCGGGGGCTAACTTAGCGGGCGAAAAAAGCGGCGTGGTGCTTGGCACCTCTGGCGGCGGGCTGCAAACGCAAAACGATAATTTTCGCAAGGTTTACGAGGAAGGCAAAAACCGCGTGCACCCGTTTGTGGTGCCGCGCCTGATGAACAACGCTGCATCCAGCCATCTTTCCATGCTGCACGGCATGACCGGCCCGAGCTATACAGTTTCAACCGCCTGCGCCTCCAGCAACCACGCCATGGGGCAGGCCTTTCATATGATCCGCGCCGGCATGGCCGATACCATGCTCACCGGCGGATCTGAATCCATGCTGTGCTTTGGCGGTATTAAGGCGTGGGAGGGGCTGCGGGTGATGTCCAAAACCGGCTGCCGGCCCTTTTCTGCCAATCGCGACGGCATGGTGCAGGGCGAAGGCGCGGCGGTGTTTGTGTTTGAGGCGCGGGAGCTGGCCGATGCGCGCGGGGCCAAAATTCTGGCGGAAGTGGCAGGGTTTTCGATGACCTCGGATGCCTCGGATATTGTAATGCCCAACCGGAACGGTGCGGTGCGGGCAATGCGGGGCGCGCTGAGCGATGCGGGGCTGGCCCCTGAAGACATAGGCTATATCAATGCCCATGGCACCGGCACCTTGGGCAATGATCAAACCGAGAGCGCGGCAATTCACGAGGTGTTTGGCGCGCAGGCGCAAAATTTGCCTGTGTCTTCCACCAAATCCATGCACGGGCACCTGATAGGCGGCACCGGCGCGGTGGAGCTTTTGGCCTGTATCATGGCGCTGCGCGAGGGCATAATCGCCCCCACCATCAACCATGATCAGCCAGACCCGGCCTGCAACCTAAACGTGGTGCCAAATCTAGCGCAAGCGGCAAAGCCGGGGGCAACCCTTAGCAATGCCTTTGCGTTTGGCGGCTTAAATGCGGTGCTGGCGCTGCGGTCAGCGCTCTGAAAGATCAGCTATTGCGTCAGTAAAGCCATTGAGCGAAAGCGTGGCCTGCACCGGATTTTCAGCATCGGTAACGGCAAAGATGTTGATATTGGCTGCCGAGCCAGCCTTAAAAGCATCTACCTGCGCGGCGGTCAGGCCAAAGCGGGCATAGCAGCCCTGATTATCACACCAGCTGAAAGGGTAGGCCGCCGGAACACCATCGCCAACGGCCACAGAAATGCCGCGTGGCAGCAGGGTGAGTAGTGGCGAAACCATA
>Ga0256839_1003309_pt1 | contig 16759 bp, 18 predicted proteins | sample 354166metaG_FD_185968 | JGI IMG/M metagenome (GOLD analysis project Ga0256839, IMG submission 185968) | Hydrothermal vent microbial communities from Mid Atlantic Ridge, Atlantic Ocean - 354-166 | ecosystem: Environmental > Aquatic > Marine > Hydrothermal vents | place: Atlantic Ocean: Mid... | reverse complement strand
GGTCGGAAAAGGTTCCCGAACCGACGGCGCGTCTGCACCCTCCACCCTCCATCCTTCATCCTCCATCCTTCGAACCCAGGGTCGCCGAGGGTGAGCCGTGCCCTCGACAACCCAGGGTTGCGGTGGGGCGTCGTTCCGTGGGTCGTGGCGGGGAGCGGCTCCCCGGGGGAACCCAGGGTTGCGCGGTCGGAGGGGGTGACCCCGCCGGGGGACGGCGTGCCTAACCTCACCGTTGCCGATGTCGGTCTTCGTCTACAACCGTTTCGTCGCCCTCCTCGCCCTCTTCGCCCTCGCCGCCGCGGTGGTGCTCACCGTGCCGCCGGTTCGGAGGAGGCTCGCCGCTGCCGGATTCGCCGACGTCGCCCCCTGGTTGGCCTGGCTGGTGGCGGCCGTGGCGACCGCGGGAAGCCTCACCTACTCGGAGGTCTACGGGTTCGAGCCGTGCCGCCTCTGCTGGTACCAGCGCATCGCCATGTACCCCCTGGTCGTCGTCCTCGCCGTCGGAGCGATCCGTCGCGACCCCGGACTCCGCTCCTACGTCCTGCCGCTCTCGGTCGCCGGTGGGACGATCAGCGTGTACCACTACCTCATCCAGACCTTCCCCGTCGCCGACGCCGGAGCCTGCAGCGCGGGGGTGCCGTGCACCGCGAAGTACGTGAACGAGTTCGGTTTCGTCTCCATCCCCTTCATGGCGTTCGCCGGATTTCTGTTCATCTCCGTCGCCCTCATAGCATTCCGGCGAACGTCGAGAGGAACTTCGTGAACCGCAAGCTCCTGATCGGGATCGGCGCCGTCCTCGGGCTGGCGCTGGTCGTCGCCATCGCCGCATCGATCGCCAGCGAGGTCCCCACGAACATCGAGGAGGCCTACGGCACGGTCACCGTCGACGGAAACCCCCTCCCCGTCCTGGTCGACCCCAGCTCCGACGTCGCCATGGGGCTCACCGCCCCGACGATCATCGGGACCGACCCCGACGGGAACCCCGTCACCATCGGTCCGGACGGACGCAGCAAGGTCGTGCTCGTCGTCGCCCACTGGTGTCCCTTCTGCCAGGCCGAAGTGCCCGACCTGGTCTCGTGGCTGGAGCAGGGCGGCGGGGATCCCGACGTCGACCTCTACGCCCTGGCCACCTCCACCGACCCGAGTCGGGTCAACTTCCCGCCCCAGGAGTGGCTGCGGGACGAGAACTGGCCGGCACCGATCATCCTCGACGACGAGGCCAAGAGCGCCGGGCTCGCCTACGGGGTCGCCTCCTTCCCCTTCTGGCTGATCCTCGACGGGGACAACCGGGTCGTGATGAGGTTCACCGGGCGGCTCCCCAACGAACTCCTCCCCACGGTGTGGCAGGTCGCCAAGACCGGGGTGGCGTCGGGACTCGGCGCGCCGCAGGGGTCGAGTCCGGCAGGGTGACGTCCTCAGCCGGCGTCCTCGAGGGCCTTCACCTTCTCCATACGGCGGACGTGACGTTCCTCCCCGCTGAACTTGGCGGCCAGGAACGCGTCGACCAGTTCCAGCGCCAGGGCGGGTCCGATCACGCGGCTGCCCAGCGCGAGGACGTTGACGTCGTCGTGTTCGACGCCCTGATGGGCCGTGTAGGTGTCGTGGGCGACCGTGGCCCGGATGCCGCGGATCTTGTTGGCGGCGATCGACGCCCCCGCCCCCGACCCGCACACGACGATGCCCCGGTCGGCGCGGCCGTCGGCGACGGCGCGGGCGACGGCGGCGGCGAAGTCCGGGTAGTCCACCGGATCGGAGGAATGGGTTCCCAGATCGAAGACGGTGTAGCCCTGCTCGGCGAGATGACGGGCGACGATCCCCTTCAACTCGAAACCCGCATGGTCGGCACCCAGCGCGATGCGCACGTCGGCTCCTCGGTCGTGGTGGCGGGCAGCGTACCGGCCCGGTCGCCGATCGGGAACTCCCGGACCCGTACACTCGGACCCGCATGACGGAGATCGTCGTCGAAGGAGGTCGCCCCCTCCGCGGCACCGTCGGGGTGCTCGGAGCGAAGAACGCCGTCCTGAAGGAGATGGTGGCGACGCTGCTCGCCCCCGGACTGCACCGGCTCTCCAACGTCCCCGACATCCTCGACGTCCGCCTCATGGGAGAGCTCCTCGGGCACTTTGGGGTGGTGTGTCGGCGCGACGGGCACGAGCTCACCCTCATCGTCCCGGAGGACCTCCGGCCCGAAGCCCCACTCCAGCTCGTCCGCCAGATGCGGGCGTCCATCGTCGCCCTCGGACCCCTGCTCGCCCGGATCGGGGAGGCCCGGGTCCCGCTCCCCGGCGGCGACGATCTCGGTGCCCGCCCGATCGACTGGCATCTGGAAGGCTTCGAACGGATGGGGGCTCACTTCGAGCTCGTCCACGGCGTGCTGGTGGGTCGGGTGGAGGGGCGCCTGCAGGGCTGTGAGGTGGAGCTCCCCTTCCCGTCGGTCGGGGCCACCGAGAACCTGATGCTGGCGGCGGTCCTCGCCAAGGGCGAGACGGTGATCGTCAACGCCGCCCGGGAGCCGGAGATCGTCGACCAGGCCCGGCACCTGCGGACCATGGGGGCGGAGATCTCCGGGGAAGGGACGGCCCTGATCAGGATCCAGGGCGTCGACGCCCTCTACCCGGTGGAGCGGGCGGTGGTGCCGGACCGGATCGAAGCGGGCACCTTCGCGGTGGCGGCGGCGATCACCGGAGGCGACGTGACCGTCACCGGCTGCGTCCCCGAGCATCTGCGGATGGAGCTGCGAAAGCTCGCCGAGGCGGGATGTGACGTGGATCAGGGCGAAGGCTGGCTGCGGGTGAAAGGACCGGACCGCCCCCGCCCGGTCGACTTCGCCACCCTGCCCTTCCCCGGCTTCCACACCGACATGCACCCCCAGATGGTGGCTCTCCTCGCCGTCGCCGACGGGACCTCCGTCGTCACCGAGAACCTGTACGACGCCCGGTTCCGCTACGTGGGAGAGCTGGCGCGGATGGGCGCCGACATCACCACCGAATGGCAGCATGCCGTGATCCGCGGCGTCGAACGCCTCTCGGGGGCGCCGGTCCTCGCCACCGACATTCGAGCGGGGGCGGCGCTGGTCCTGGCGGGGCTCCGGGCCGACGGCGTCACCCGGGTCGGCGCCGTCGAACACATCGACCGCGGCTATGAGGACTACGTCGGCAAGCTGGCGTCGCTCGGAGCGGCGATCAGGCGTGCGTGAAACCCTCGCCGCGGTGGCGGCGTGCGTGCTGGTCCTCACCGGTTCCCTACCCGCCGCCGCCTCCGACGCCGTCCCCGAGGCCTTCGTCGCCTCCGAGGTGCGGATCGAGCCCCGATCGACCGTCGACATCGGCGGACGGCACTACCGGGGCGTCATCGAGATCGGCGGATACCCGGCCGGGCTCGCCGTCGTGGAGGAGACCACCCTCGATGCCTATCTGCTCGGGATCCGGGAGGTCCCCTTCTCCTGGGAGGAGGAGGCGTTGGCAGCCCAGGCGGTCGCCGCCCGCACCTACCTCGCCTGGACGTTGCAGCGGGGGAGATCCTCCAATGGGCGCCGGTACGACTACGACATCTGCGCCACGTCGGCATGTCAGGTGTACGCGGGCATCGGCGGGGTGGAGGGTGCCTACGGCGATCGGTGGCGGGCGGCGGTGGAACGGACCGCCGGTGAGATCCTCCTCTACCGGGGAAGGCCGGCGATGGCCGTGTACAGCTCCACCAGCGGCGGGCGCACCCGGGCCGCGGTGGACGTGTTCGGCACCGACGTCCCCTACCTCCAGGCCGTGGACTCTCCCGACGAGCCGTCCCCCTTCGTCGAGTGGAGGTTCGGTCTGGATCTGGACCAGATGACGGCCCTGCTCGACGAAGCCGATCTCCTCCACGGTGAGCTGCAGGAGATCCGCACCCGCGTCACCCCGGACGGGGAGGGTCCCTGGATCGTCGAGATCGTGACCGACGCCGGAACCGAGGAGATCGGCACGTGGGAGCTGAGGGGCAAGCTGAACCGGGCGGCACGGAAGGTGCTCGCCGACGTGCTTCCGGCGGAGCGACCCGACGGACGTCGCTATCCGCAGACGGTGATGTCGCCGTCGTACACGATCAGCACCGAATACGTCCTGGAATGGCTCCCCGACGAGGGGTGGTTCGAGGCCACACCCCGGTTCGTGTTCGAAGGCCGCGGATGGGGCCACCTGGTGGGGATGAGCCAATACGGGGCCCAGGCGATGGCCACCCGCGGCGCCGACTACCGCCAGATCCTCGCCCACTACTACGGCGGCCTCCTCCCCCAGGACGCTCGCGCCTCCCTCCCCTCCACGGTGCGGGTCGGGCTCGCCATCGGCGAGGAGGAGGTGTCGGTGGTGCCCCGGGGTCCGGTGCGGGTGGTCGTCGACGGGGAGGAGCTCGTCGCCGACGAGCTCGGGCCATGGACCTTCCGAGCGGACCCGGCCGGCATCCTCGTGATCCCCCCGGCCGGGCTGGGTCTCCCGCCCGACCTCTCGGGCGGGGTGGTGGTGATGGGACCCGAAGGACCCGAAGGGGTTCGGGTCCGGCTGCGGGCGGGGGCGGAGGTGGCGACCACGGTCACCACCGTCGACGGCACCGTCGAGCTCGCCGGTTGGGAGGTGACGGCTCCCGGGATCGTCGAGATTCCCTGGACCCGCATCGAGCAGGTGCAGGGGGCGGGGGCGGGACCGGTGCTGGTGGAGATCCGGTCCCGGTCGCCCCGGGGGGCGGATCGGGAGCTCGTGGTCGTGGTCCCCGACGGGGAATAACACCGGGGGTCGGGCCGGTTCTGCCGAAGGCATGGGCCCCGTTAGCATCGAGGACACATGAGCACCGAACGCGTCACCACCGTCACCATCCGCTCGTCGAGCGGCGAGGAGGCCACCGCGCCGGCCGACGGTGCCGACGGCCCCGTCGCCGACGGCTCCGTCGACCTGGCCAAACTCCAGGAGACCCTCGACTACATCCGGCCCGCCATCCAGATGGACGGTGGCGACATCGTGCTGCTCGGCGTCGAGGACGGGGTCGTCAACCTGCAGATGGTCGGCGCCTGCGGCGGCTGTCCCCTGTCGATGATGACGCTGAAGGCCGGGATCGAACGGATCCTCAAGGATCGGGTCCCCGGGGTCGTCGCCGTCGAAGCGAGCTGAACGGCGCCGGGCCTCCACTGCCTCGTCCTACCCTGCGGCCCGCATGTTCTCCGACCCCCACGAACTGGCAGCCGCCGTCGCCGCCGGGGAGCGGCGAGCCGTCGCCCGGGCGCTCACCTGGGTGGAGGACCGCCACCCCGGCTGGGACACCCTGCTGGCCCTCCTCTTCCCCCGAACCGGCAGGGCCGCCGTCGTGGGGGTGACCGGGGCGCCCGGCGCAGGCAAGAGCAGCTTGACGGATGCGTTCATCACCCGACTCCGAGGCGACGGACGGTCGGTGGCCGTCGTGGCCGTGGACCCGTCCAGCCCGTTCACCGGTGGCGCCATCCTCGGGGACCGGATCCGCATGCAGCGTCACACCGGGGATCCGGGGGTGTTCATCCGGTCGATGTCGAATCGGGGACATCTCGGCGGTCTGGCGGCCACCACCCCCAGGGCGGTGGCGGTCCTCGACGCCGCCGGGTTCGACGTGATCTTCGTGGAGACCGTCGGGGTGGGCCAGGCCGAGGTCGAGGTGGCGTCGGCCACCGACCTGGTGGTGGTCGTCGTCACCCCGGGCTGGGGGGATTCGGTTCAGGCCAACAAGGCCGGGGTGTTGGAGGTCGGCGACGTCTACGTCGTGAACAAGGCCGATCGGCCGGGGGTGGACGCAGCGGTGGCCGACCTGGAGGAGATGTTGGCCCTCGGCGCCATCCGACGGCCGGTCGTCACCACGTCGGCCTTGGACGGCACCGGCGTGGACGAGGCCCTCGGCGCCGTCCTCGAGCGGTGGGAGGCGGCGGCCGCCGACGGGGCGTTGGAGGCCCGCCGCCGCCGCAACCTCCGGGCCGAGGTGCGCCGGGCCCTCCACGAATCCCTGGTGGCACGGATCGACGACCGACCCGACGGGGACGACGTGCTGGCCGCGGTGGAACGTCGGGAGCTGGACCCGTGGACCGCGGCCGAGCGGATCCTCGTCAGCCGGAGCTGACCGAGTCTGATCAGGGCGGCGCTCGCCGGGCGGGAGGAGCCGCGGCCGAGCGGATCCTCCTCAGCCGGAGTTGACCCCCTTCGCTCGAAGCGCCGTCTGGGCCGCCGCCAGGCGGGCGACATGGACGCGGGGCGGCGAACAGGAGACGTAGTCGATCCCCACCTCCTGGAAGAACCGGATCGAGTCGGGGTCGCCGCCGTGCTCACCGCACACGCCCACCTGCAGATCCGGGTTGGTCTGCCGGCCCTCCTCGGTGGCGATGCGCACCAGCCTCCCGACCCCGGCCACGTCGATCGTGTTGAAGGGGTCGAAACTGAGGATGCCCCGCTCCAGATAGTCCCGGAGAAACAGGCCTTCGGCGTCGTCGCGGGACAGCCCGAAGGTCATCTGGGTGAGGTCGTTGGTGCCGAAGGAGAAGAACTCGGCGACCTCGGCGATCTCCGCCGCGGTGAGGGCCGCCCGGGGCAGCTCGATCATCGTCCCGACGGGGACGTGGAGCGACCTGCCCGCTCGTTCGGAGGCGGCGGCGACCACGTCGTCCACCATCTCCTTCATCCGGCGGAGCTCCTCGGCGGTGGCGACCAGGGGGATCATGATCTCCAGGCGGGGATCACCGCCCGCGTCGAGGCGGCGGATCACCGCCTCCATCGCCGCCTCCACCTGGATCCGATACAGGTCGTGCACCATCAGACCCAGGCGGACTCCTCGCAGGCCCAGCATCGGGTTGTCCTCCGCCCATTTGGCGACCGCCCGTTCCAGCGCCTCCAGCTCGGCGGTGGACTTCCCGGCCTTCGCCAGCTCCACCATGCGCCGTTCGATCTCCAGGCGGGAGGGGAGGAACTCGTGGAGCGGCGGGTCGAGGAGGCGGACGATCACCGGAAGGCCGTCCATCGCCTCCAACAGGCCCTCGAAGTCGTCGACCTGGGCGGCTCGCAGCTCCTCCAGCCCCGCCCGGCGGCGCTCGTCGTCCTCGGCCAGGATGATGTTCTGAACCGTCTGCAGGCGCTCGCCCAGGAACATGTGCTCGGTGCGGGCGAGGCCGATCCCTTCGGCGCCCGAGCGGCGGGCGGCGGCAGCATCCTCCGGCAGGTCGGCGTTGGCGCGAACCCCCATGGTGCGGAACTCGTCGGCCCAGCCCAGCAGCTTCTCCAGCTCGGGGGTCTCGGTCGGCTCCACGAGGGGGAGCAGGCCGAGGAACACCCGTCCCGAGGTCCCGTCGATCGTGATCGGATCTCCTTCGGCGATCGTGACCCGACCGATCCGGGCCACCTTGGCCTCGAGATGCACCTTCATCTCCGCCGCTCCCGTCACCGCGGGCTTGCCCATGCCGCGGGCGACGACGGCGGCGTGGGAGGTCTTGCCGCCCTGGGAGGTGAGGATCCCCTCGGCGGCGGCCATCCCCCCGATGTCGTCGGGGGTCGTCTCGGGACGGACGAGGATCACCCGGCGTCCCTCGGCGGCCGCCGCCTCCGCCCGGTCGGCGTCGAAGATGGCCTCGCCCTGGGCGGCGCCGGGGGAGGCGCCGACGCCGACGACGAGGGGGTCGGGGGCGGTGGCGTCGTCGATGCGTGGCCGTTCGAGCTGCTCCAGGGTGGCGGGCTCGACGCGCATGACGGCCTCGGCGGGCTCGATGAGGCCTTCGTCGGCCATGTCCACGGCGATCCTCACGGCCGCCGCCGCGGTGCGCTTCCCGATCCGCGTCTGCAGGATCCACAGGGTGCCCCGCTCGATGGTGAACTCGATGTCGCACATGTCCCGGTAGTGGCGTTCCAGCGTCTGCATCACCGCCAGGAGCTCCCGGTGGAGCTCGGGATGGAGACGGGCGAGGTCGTCGAGGGTGAGGGTGTTGCGGATCCCGGCGACGACGTCCTCCCCCTGGGCGTTGGGGAGGTAGTCGCCGAAGGGGGCCGGCTCCCCCGTGGACGGATTCCGGGTGAAGCACACGCCGGTGCCGGAGTCCTCACCCAGGTCACCGAACACCATCATCTGGACGTTGGCGGCGGTGCCCAGGTCGTCGGGGATGTCGTTGAGGCTCCGGTAGCGGCGGGCCCGGTCGTTGTTCCAGGAGTCGAAGACGGCGGTGATCGCCTCGCGAAGCTGCGTCCGGGGATCGTCGGGGACGTCCTCTCCGGCGGTGGTGCGGATGATCTCGTGGAAACGGCGCGCCGCCTCCGCCAGGTCGTCGGCCGTCAGCTTGCTGTCGTCGGGGACGTCGCGGCGGCGACGGAGCTCGGCGAGGACCTCCTCGAAGGGGGTGGAGGGGACGTCGAGGACGACGTGCCCGTACATCTGGAGGAAACGCCGGTACACGTCCCAGGCGAAATGGCGGTCGCCCGCCCACTCGGCCGCCACCTCGACCAGCTCGTCGTTCAGCCCCAGGTTGAGGACGGTGTCCATCATCCCCGGCATGGAGATCTTGGCGCCCGAGCGCACCGACACCAGCAGAGGCGCAGGTCCGTCGCCGAAGGTCCGTCCCGTCTCCCCTTCGAGTCGGGCCAGCGCCTCGTCGACCTGCGCCCACAGCTCGTCGGGGACGGCACCCTCTCGGATCACGTGCCGGCAGGCCTCGGTCGTGACGATGAATCCGGGGGGTACTCGGAGGCCGATGCGGGTCATCTCCGCCAGGCCCGCCCCCTTGCCGCCGAACCGGTCCCGGTCGGAACCGTCGGCGTCGGCGAATGCGTAGACGTACTGGGTCATCTGTGCTCCTCCCTCCGCCCGGGAGGGTAGACGGCCGGGAGCGGCCCTCCTTCAGCGAAGCCGTCGACCGGTGATCTCATCCGGTCGGATCCTGATCCAGATGTGGCGGACCTCCGGGCTCGCCCAGGGCCGAAGGCCGAGCGCTTCGAGCTCGGCGACCTCGTCGGGGCGGTACACCTCCTCCATGGTGCCCCTGACGACGACGGACCACCCTTGGCGGGTCGCCTCGTCCCAGTCGTCGACTTCGAAGGCGCAGGGGGCGGCCAGTCCGGCGGCGTCCAGCTTCTCACCCCGGCCGGTTCGGAGGACGATCGTCCCCCGGTGGTAGCGATAGTTGACGGGGAGGATCACCGGCTCACCGGCGGCGACGAACGCGATCCGTCCGATCACGCCACCGGTGAGGAGGCGGTCGCATTCCTCCGAGGACAGGATCTCCAGGCCGTGACGGTCGGTGGGTTCGGGCATCTGCTCCCCTCTGCCGCTCCGATGTTGGCGGCGTCGGGCGCCGAATGCCAACCGACGGGGAGGAGTGGTGGGGGAGCGGCCCGGCCGCTCCCCCACCTGCTGGTGGTGCTCAGGAGACGGGGTTTGCGTGCGACGGTTTCACCACCAGCACATCGCAGGGGGCGAGGTGGATCGCCCGGTGAGAGGTGCTGCCGAGGATGAGGGCAGCCAGCTCACCACGCCCCCGAGAACCGACGACCAAGAGGTCGGCGTCGACGTTGCGGACGTAGTCCACCAGGGTGTCCGGTGGATAGCCCTCGAGGTCGACACGTTGGAACCGGACCTGTCGGAGCTCGGGTTCAACCCGCTCCCACACGGCTTCCCGTTCGGCGTCGGCGAGAGCTGCGAGGTCGATCGGCGTCCCCATGTAGGGGAGGACCGGAGCGTGGAAGACGTGGACCACGTGGAGCTCCGCGTCCCAGAGACGGGCTTCGGCGACGGCGCGGCGCGCCACGGCGACTGCATGCTCCGAACCATCGACCCCGACAACGACGATCACGCTCGCCTCCTTCGGCTCACAGCCTGAGGAACGGAGCGCCCGTCCACTACGGCCATAAGACCCTGGCCCGGGTGCCGAAGGTCTGCTCTCGGCGGCGTCAACTCCGGTTAGCGTGGGGCGGGGCGTCGAGGGAGCGATGTCGGAGACCCTCATCTTGAGCCTGCTGGTCGGTGCCGGACTCGGGTTCGTCATCGGCCTGGAACGTCAACTCCACGTCAGGGTGGGGGAGGCGTACGCGGGGGCGCGCACCTTCGCATTGGTCGGCGTGTGGGGGGTGGCGGCGGAGGCGATGGGGGAGTGGCTGGGTCAGGGGGCCTTCGTCGCCGCGCTGGTCGTGTTCGGTGCCGTCGCGGTCGCCTCCTATCTCGCCCTCACCGCCAAGACGGGCGACGTGGGTACGACGACCGAGATGGCGGCCCTCGCCACGTTCTTCGTCGGTGTCCTCGCCGGACGGGAGTCGTACGAGGTGGCGGCGGCGTTGGCGGTCGGCACCGCGGTGCTGCTCCGCTCCAAGGAGACCCTGCGCAGCGTCGCCGGACGGTTCGAACGTGAGGACATCGCCGCCGCCCTCCAGTTCGGGGTCGTCACCGCGGTGATCCTGCCGCTGGCTCCCGACCGGGGCTTCGGTCCGCTCCAGGCGATCAACCCGCGGGAGATCTGGCTGATGGTGGTCCTCGTGTCCGCGATCGGCTTCGCCGGGTATCTGGCGCTCCGGCTGCTGGGGTCGCGGGGTCTGGGCCTCACCGGTCTCCTCGGCGGGCTCATCTCGTCGACGGCGGTGGCGATGTCCTTCTCCCGGATGACCCATCGCCGCGACGAGCTGACGAACGTCCTCGTCGCCGGGGTCCTGGCGGCGTCGGGTCTCATGTTCGGACGGGTGCTCGTGGAGGCGGCGATCGTGTCGCCTCCCCTGGCAGTTGGCCTGGCGGCTCCGATGCTGGTGCTGTTGGTCGTCGTGGAAGGTGCCGCCTACCTCGTCTACCGCCGTGGTCGGGCGGGGAGCCGAGACGACGACGCGGGCCTGCGGCTGCAGAACCCGGTGACCCTGCCGGTGGCCCTCCAGTTCGGGCTGCTGTACGGCGTCGTCGTCTTCCTCGGACGGTTCCTGGTGGAGAACGCCACCAGCGGCTCCCTGGTCCTGCTCGGCGCCGTCTCGGGGATCACCGACGTCGACGCGATCACCCTGACCGCGGCGAACCTCGTCAACGACGGGGTGGAGGTGCGGGAGGCGGGGCGGGCCGTCCTCGCCGCCGTCACCGTCAACGGCCTCGTGAAGACCGGCCTGGCGGCGGTGCTCGGGACCCGCCGTCACGCCGTCCTGGTCGGGGCGGTCCTCGGGGTGGCGTCCTTGGGGACCCTCGGGTGGGCCTTCGTACTCTGAGGGGGCCGAAGGTCCCATGGATAGGGACGTTCGCGAGTATGCGGAAGGATGGGATCCCGCGAGCATTGATCCATCGAGACGAGGAGCGACGGGATGGAGATTCGGAATCTGGTGAGTGGAAGCGCCGCCGTGTGTGGACCCGACCTCACACTGCGGGAAGCCGCCGCGGTGATGATGTCGGAGGGGATCGGGTCGTTGGGGGTGGTGGATCACGGCGCGCTCGTCGGCATCCTGTCGGAGCGTGACGTCCTCCGTGCCGTCGCCGACGGCGCCGACCTCGACGCGGGGACCGTCGGCGAGTGGATGACGCCCGAGCCGGACTGCGTCGGTCCGGAGCTCGAGGTGACCGACGCCGCCGAGTGGCTGATGGCGACCGGCTACCGGCACCTGCCGGTGGTCGACGACGGGGAGCTGATCGGCATCGTCAGCATCAAGGACGTGCTGTGGGCGCTGGGATCTGAGAGGTGACCTCCCGTGGGAAAGTTTCAGCTCACCGCCGAACTCCCCGTGTCGTTCCGGGCGGCGGCGGCCGCCCTCGCCTCCGACCCGGCGGCGGTGGTGGGTCCCGGTGCCGACGGCACCGAGCGTTTCGGGGTCGAGGTCTTCGGGTTCGCCGTCTCCGAGCCGGTGGAGGTCGAGGCCGGGGAGGTGGAGGTGATCGACCGTCCCCTCCGGGTGGCCGCCGTCGAGGTCAAGGTCCACGCCGCCGGCGGCGACCGGGCCTTCCCGTTCCTCGACGCCGAGCTGGAGGTCACCCCGACCAGAGACGGGGTGGAGGTGGCGCTGGAAGGGAGATACGACCCGCCCGCCGGGTTCCTCGGCGAGCTGGTGGACCACGTGTTGCTGCACCGCATGGCTCAGGAATCCATCGCCGGGTACTTCCGGCATGTGGTGGAGCGCCTCCGCCGGGCGGCGGAGGCACGGAATGCGATGAGCGAGGTGCGGCGTTGACCCTGCGCGAGGTGACGATGCATCCGGTATCGGAATACGAGACGATCCGGTTTCTCGCCTCGGCGCCGGTCGCCCACCTCGGGGTGATCTCCGACGACGAACCCTACGTCACGGCGGTCTCCTTCGTCGTCGTCGGTCGCGAGGTGCGGTTCCGTGTGGGTCCGGGCCGGTGCCTGGACGCGCTCAGGACGAACCCCCGGGTCTGTGTGGAGGCGTGCCGGGTCGAGACCGACTCGGGGGATTGGATGAGCGCCGTCGGGTGGGGGGAGGCCCGCGAGATCACCGCCGAGAAGGGGATCACGGAGACGGTGGAGCTGCTGTTGGCGAAGTACCGGCGTCTCCTCGGGGACCCCCTCGGTCTGGGGGGACTGCAGCCGCTGCCCGCCGTTCCCCATGTCGTGGCCATCGAACTGGATACGATCACGGGGACGCGTTCGGGATCGCCGATCCGGCCGCCGAGGTTCTGAGGATGCTCGTCCAGTACTTCTTCGAAGTGGACCTTCCCCTCGAGGAGGTGGAGTCGCGGGTGGCGGCACGCCACGACGACCTCGGTGTGTGGGCGGAGGCGGCATATCACCGGGGAGAGGAGACGGGGCTGGCGGTGGGCCTCGCCCCCGGTCCCCTCAGCAAGCGGGTCGAGCTCGAGATCGGTGAGCCGATCAGGGCGACCAACTCGGTGACCGTCCCGATGACGTGGAAGGCGGTGGGGTCCACCCGGCTGTTCCCGACGATGGAGGCGGAGCTGGTCCTCTCACCGATGGGGCCGAACTCGACCCACGTGCGGTTCCAGGGGCGGTACCAACCTCCGCTCGCGCCGATCGGCAAGATCCTCGACCGGGCGGCGCTGCATCGGGTCGCCGAGATCACCGTCCGCAACCTGATGGAGCGGCTCGCCGAGGCGCTCCGCACCGGCTGAGACTCAGGCCGGGACGCGAATCGTGACCCGCGTCCCCGCACCCGGCGACGAATCCACGCGGGCTTCGCCACCGATCTCCGACGCCCGAGCCCAGAGATTGTCCAGACCCATGCCCCGCTCCACCGTGGCGGGGTCGAAACCCCGGCCGTGGTCGACGACCTCGGCGACGATCTGATCGCCGTCCCGACGGACGCTCACCTCGATCCGGTCGGCGTCGGCGTGGCGAACCGCGTTGGAGACGGCTTCGCGGATCATCTGCACCAGGTCGTCGAATCGGGAGGGGGAGACCTCCCCCAGGTCGGCGACGGAGACCTCGGCCGTCATGTCGGCCGGCTGGACCAGACGGTTCACCAGGTCCTTGATCGTCCGGGACGGGTCCAAGAGCGCGTTCGCCAAGGTCCGGAGGTCGAAGATGAACGACCGGAGGGAGCCGATCGTCTCGTCGAGACGTTCCACGGCGTCGGCGAGCTTGGCGGCGACGGTCGGGTCCTCCACCGTGAGGGAGAGGCCCTGCAGCTCCAGCCCGACGGCGAACAGGTCCTGGATGACCGCGTCGTGGAGGTCCCGGGCGATGCGCTCCCGGTCCTCCACCAGGGCCAGGCGGGTGAGCTGGCGGTGGAGGCGGGCGGTGGAGACCGCGCCGCCGGCGATCGCGGCGAGCGCCTCGACGAGGACCTGGTCTTCCTCGGTGAAGCCCCCCGGCTTGTCGGCCAGATACAGGTTGCCGAACACGTGGTCCCCGGCCCGCACGGGCACCCCGAGGAACGACGACATCTCCGGATGGTGTCGGGGATAGCCGGCGAACTCGGGATGGGCGTGAATGTCGTCGACCCTCACCGTCTCCCCCCGATGCATGAGCGCGCCGAGGACCCCTTTGCCGACCGGCGGGGTGCCGATCGCCCGGGCGCGGTCGTCGTCGACGCCCACGTAGAGGAAATCCACCAGCGCCCCATGGTCGCCGATCACCCCCAGCGCCGCGTACTGGGCGCCGGTGAGGTCCCGGGCCAGGACGACGGTGTGCTCGAGGACGGCCCGCAGATCGAGGCGTCCCACCACCGCCGCCGCCGCCTTGACGAGGGCAGCGACCCGTTCGGAGAGGATGGGGGCCATGGGGGAAGCGTACCGTGCACGGGGGAGGCTCTAACATCGCATCGATGCGTGTACTCCTCGTCGACGACCACGAAGTGGTTCGCCAGGGTCTCCGCGCCCTCGTGGACTCCCAGGAGGAGATGGAGGTGGTGGGGGAGGCGGGGACCGTGGCCGAGGCGGTTCGGAGGGTCGGCTACGACGATCCCGACGTCGTCGTCCTCGACGTCCGGCTGCCCGACGGCAGCGGCGTCGAGGCGTGTCGGGAGATCCGCAGTCGGTTCCCCGACGTCAAGGTGCTGATGCTCACCTCCTTCGCCGACGAGGAGGCGCTGATGGCGGCGATCATGGCCGGCGCCAGCGGGTACGTCCTCAAGCGGATCAACAGCGCCGAGCTGGTGGAGAGCATCCGGCGGGTCGGGCGGGGCGAGTCCCTCCTCGACCCGGAGATGACCGACAAGCTCTTCAAACGCCTGCGAGGCGGCGAACCCGAGGATCCGCTGCTGGCCCGCCTCTCCCCCCAGGAGCGGACGATCCTCGGCCATATCGCCGAAGGGAAGACCAACCGCCAGATCGCCGAGGAGATGTTCCTCGCCGAGAAGACCGTGAAGAACTACGTCTCCAACCTCCTCGCCAAGATGGGGATGAGCCGCCGCAGCGAAGCGGCCGCCTACATGGCGCGTCTGGAGGCGAAGAAGTCCGAGGACTACCCGCCCGAGGAGTGGCAGTTCTGAGGGGCCTGGCCGGGTGAGGGTCCGCCGGGGTTAGGCTCGGCGGCCATGAGCATCCCCTCCGATCTCGACATCGCCCGCTCCGTCACCCCCCGCAGGATCGAGGAGATCGCCGAAGGGGCGGGGATCGACCCGCAGGTCCTGGAGCCCTACGGGCGCGACGTCGCCAAGATCCCCCTCCAGGTGATCGACGCCCTCGCCGACCGTCCCCGGGCCAGATACGTCCTCGTCACCGCCGTCACCCCCACTCCCCTGGGCGAGGGGAAGACCACCACCACCGTCGGGCTCGGCCAGGCGTTCCGGCATCTCGGCAAGTCGGCCACGATCGCCATCCGACAACCGTCGATGGGTCCGACCTTCGGCATCAAGGGAGGCGCGGCCGGGGGCGGCTACTCCCAGGTCATCCCGATGGAGAAGCTCAACCTGCATCTCACCGGGGACATGCATGCCGTCACCGCCGCCCACAACCTCCTGGCGGCCCTGGTGGACAATCACCTGTTCCGGAGGACCGACGTCGGCCTCGACCAGAACCGGGTGACGTGGCGGCGGGTCCTCGACGTCAACGACCGGGCGCTGCGCCACATGGTGATCGGCCTGGGAGGCCCCGCCGACGGCATCCCCCGGGAGTCGGGGTTCGACATCACCGCCGCCTCCGAGGTGATGGCGGTGCTCGCCCTGGCGGACTCCCTCGCCGACCTGCGGGCCCGTCTCGGGCGCATGGTGGTGGGATGGCGCCGGGACGGCAGCCCGGTCACCGCCGAAGACGTGAAGGGGACCGGGGCGATGTCGGTGCTGCTCCGCGACGCCCTCCAACCGAACCTGCTCCAGACCCTCGAGCACACCCCCGCCCTCGTCCACACCGGCCCCTTCGGGAACATCGCCCACGGGAACTCCTCCATCGTCGCCGACCTCATCGGGATCCGTACCGGCGACTACCTGATCACCGAGGCCGGGTTCGGAGCCGACATGGGGGCGGAGCGGTTCTTCAACATCAAATGTCGGGCGTCGGGGCTGGCACCGGACGCGGCGGTGGTGGTGGCGACGGTCCGGGCGTTGAAGGTGCACTCCGGGAAGTACCGGGTGACACCGGGGCGGCCCCTCCCTCCGGAGATGCTGGAGGAGAACCCCGACGACGTGCTCGCCGGTGCCGCCAACCTCCGCAAGCATCTGGAGATCGTGCGGATGCACGGGGTCACTCCGGTGGTGGCCGTCAACGCCTTCCCCACCGACCATCCCTCCGAACGGCAGGCGATCCTCGACGTCGCCGCCGACGAGGGGGTCCGGGCGGCGGTGAGCACCCACCATGCCGACGGCGGTGCAGGGGCGACGGATCTGGCGCGGGCGGTGATGGAGGCGGCGGAAGAGCCTGCCGTGTTCCGAATGCTCTACCCCGACGAGATGTCCCTCCGAGGCAAGATCGAGCGGATCGCCACCAAGGTGTACGGGGCGGGGAAGGTGAGCTTCGACCACGCCGCCGAGCGGGACCTGCAGCGACTCGAGAACGCCGGATGGGGGCGGATGGCGGTGTGCATCGCCAAGACCCACCTGTCGATCTCCTCGGATCCGAACCTGAAGGGGGCTCCGACGGGGTGGACGTTGCCGATCCGGGAGGTGCGCCCGTCGGTGGGGGCCGGGTTCGCCTACGCCCTGGCGGGGGACATCCGCACCATGCCGGGTCTGTCGGCCCATCCGGCGGCGGAGCGGATCGACCTCGACCGAGACGGCGACGTCGTCGGGCTGTTCTGAAGGGGGTCGGTCGGTCGCCACGCTCGTCGGATCCGTGGCATCCTGACGGGGTGAGAGAGCCCACCTGGGTCGTCGGGGCCGTCGGATGTGCGGGGTTCATCCTCTTCGGCGCCGCATTCGTGTCGGCCGTGTTCGCCGAGGGG
>Ga0256839_1003308_pt1 | contig 16759 bp, 13 predicted proteins | sample 354166metaG_FD_185968 | JGI IMG/M metagenome (GOLD analysis project Ga0256839, IMG submission 185968) | Hydrothermal vent microbial communities from Mid Atlantic Ridge, Atlantic Ocean - 354-166 | ecosystem: Environmental > Aquatic > Marine > Hydrothermal vents | place: Atlantic Ocean: Mid... | reverse complement strand
CTTCTGCACGGTGAATTCGACGGAGACCTGGCCGTGACCGGAGATGACAAGCCATATGACCATGTGAACCGCGTGGGCGCGATTCTGTCAGTCGAGTTCTGACACCGGGTTAATAATAATAATGAAGGTCTGATTGATTCGTCATCCCGGCGAAGGCCGGGATCCAGTTGTTTGATTTTCCTGGATTCCCGCCTGCGCGGGAATGACGATTGCCTGATTAATCAGGCCTTCCTTAAGCCTGAATCCGCGGGCCCGGGTTGAAACACGAAATCAAAAGAGCGATCTGTAATAAAACTGTAATCAGGCGTTAATGTAAGGCCGTTCATGGTTTGCCATAGTTGTTCACGCAGTTTGTTTGTGAACGTATTGCATCAACCAGGAGATCGAGCCTTGCTAGAATCATTGACTGTCCAGAGCGCCGTGGAAAGTCCCGGCTTCATGAGCCTGCTCTATGTCAGCACGCTTTCTTTCGTATTGTCGACAATTCTCGCCGTAGTCTATATCAAGACATACCGGGGTTTGTCCTATTCCCGGAACTATGTCCAGTCGGTCGTCTTGATCTCCATCATAGCCGCCATGGTGATACAGGCGGTGGGAGACAGCCTTGCGCGCGGCATCGGGATCATGGCCGCCATGGCCATTATCCGTTTCCGGACCAATTTCAAGGATCCCAGGGACACCCTGTTCCTGTTCGCCTCGCTGGCGGCGGGAATCTCGGCCGGCGCCTATGCGTTCTCGGTCGCGATATTGGGCACCTTGACGTTCACACTGGCGTCCATCGTCCTCTATTTTTCACCGCTCGGGCCAAAGAAATATTTTGATGGCATGTTACGTTTCAGCCTGCCATCGGAAGGCGTCGATAATTCACGCCTTGAAACCATCATGCGCGAGCATTGCAGGGCATTTTCACTGGTTACCATTCGTGAAATAGAACAAGGTAAAAGGATGGACTATGCCTATCACATCAAACTAAGAAAAGGCATACGTTACGAGGCACTGCTGGAGAGGCTCAAGGACCTGGAGAATATCCAGCAGGTCAACCTGTTGATGCAGGAAGCGACAGTAGACCTGTGAGGGGTGATAGCAATACTGCTACAGGTTCGCCCTGTACTGTTTTCCATCATTCGGTTTTTCTCCAAGGGGATGTGAATTAATGGAGTTTATACAGAGAAATCTATTGACGATCGTATGGGTGGCCGCATTGTTGGGCCTCATCGCACTCAATTACGCCATCGTCGGGAAGAGCGCCAGCCAGTTTCCCGGCGTCGCAAGCAGCCGCGAGCAGGCCATCAGCTTTCAGTATCCCGTAGAGGTCGTGCGCGTCGTTGTCGTGGAGGGAGAGGCGGTGCAGGCAGGCGATGTCCTGCTTGAGGTGCGCAGGCCGGATCTTGATTCCGAACTGGCAATTATTGAAAACAGGATGACGGAAATAAAAACCCGGCACCTGGAATCCACTGCGACGACGCGCGCGAGGCTGGAAAGCCTGCGCGCGAAGGAAAGGGAGCGCCTTGCCGAGATAGACACCCAAATCCGTACCCTGGAGTCGCGCCATCGCCTGAACCTGAAATTTTTGGGGGAGATTACGGGAGACGGGGAAAAAGGCAGTGCGACCACGGAGATCAGTCCCCTCGTTACCGAGATAGAAGGGCTGAAGCGTGAACGGGATCATGTGAAAAAGTCGTTGAGGGCGCAGATCAAGAACCTGGAGAGGCAACTGGGCGCAAATATTCGTCCGGCCGATGTTCAGTTGGCCGAACTGGAGAAGCGCAGGGATGAACTGGTGCGGCAGGCGGAGGACCTCAAAGTGAGGGCGGAATTTCCCGGCAGCGTGGGGAGCGTGATTTTCAAGGAGGGTGAGCTGGTGTCACCCTACAGTGCAATCGTCACGCTTCACAGCCCTTATCCAAATTATGTAAAGGGCTATATCCACGAAGATGTCATCAATGAAGTCGAGGTCGGGCAGCAGGTATGGGTGGTGCCCGGCCGTTCTGAGGATGCCGGCGGGCCCATCGCCGCAGTCGTGGAAAGCCTGGGAAGCCGCATCGTCGAGTACCCCGACAGGTTGAAGAGAAACCCCCGTGTTTCGGCATGGGGACGGGAAGTCGTTATACGACTGCCCGTGGATTCGAGCATCCTGCTGGGGGAAAAGGTGAGTGTCGTGCTGCAGAATCCTGTTTCACCGCGGGAGCATATCATGGCCTTTCTGGAAAAGCTGTCCTACACCGTCGGTAAGAGTTACGCCGTTGACCTGCCAGACAGGACTGGCGACGGAGTCAATGTGAGCTTCGATGAGACCAGGCCTATAGCCGGGCCGGGTGGAGTGGCCGGGAGTTCATATCTGGAGGCATCAGGGGTCGTGTGGGATGGACCCGCCGGACGTTACCTGCTGGTCAGCGATGAAACGGAGAAGGGTGGGCCGGTGCTATACGAAATGAATGAGTATGGCGAGGTCATGGCGGTTTCTCCGGTTGTTGGTAAGGCGGGAATCGATGATATCGAGAGTATCAGCCTGGATGGAAATGATGTCTATCTCGTATCTTCCTTGTCCCACAACAAGAAGGGGGTCCTGAAAAAGAAGAGAAGAAATATCGTGCGATTGACGCGTGCCGGAGAGGGCTATGAGGTTAGCGGCTCAGTGGATTTGTATGGCGTCCTGGAGCGGTTGACCCATCAAGAGCGGGTGGATGAAGATCTGGCCAGTTTTCTTTCGAGAGGGATAGAGGAGGGTTCCCTGGATGTGGAGTCTCATTTGGTCAGGGAGGGGGCGCTCTATCTTGGGTTCAAGTCGCCGTTTGGCGAGGACGGGAAGACGGTGATCATTAAGCTGAATGATGTGGGTGACTTGTTTGCAGGAGAAGGTATCCGGGGAGGTATATGGAGGTCAATCTCTCTCCCGCGGACTGCGTCAGGAAAAACCATGTTTCTCTCTGATATGGCGATGGGAGAATCCGTTGTCTATCTGCTCGCTGTTACCGCCGGCCGTAAATCGGCGGAAAGCGCCTTGTTTTCTTTTGACATGGAAAGTGCCCGGTTGAGGCGTATCGCTGCATTTGCATCGCAAAAAGCAGAGGGTTTCGCATATGGGGGAAAGAAGGGCGGGCACATGGTCGTCTTTGACGGAGGTGGATCTTCCCCATCGCGGTTTTTCATTATTCCCGATCAATATTTCCGTATGGCTTAGAGGTTGCAGATTATGTTCATAATTTTTTTATTGTCCTCCCTGTCAATCATTTTCCCCCCAGCCTTGTTTGCAGGAGAGCGCATTGAAGCGTTTCTGTTGTCGGCCCGGGAGGACGTCTCTTATCTGACTCCAGATGGCGGCGTTCCGAGGACTTCCGGAATACCTGCCTGGATAAACGAAGCGGAGTTGAGGTTGAAGGCGGATGTCTCCAATCAACAATCCTATGCCTTGCGCGTGCGCCCGAAATCAGGGAAGGAACGGTCCGCGGAGTCCAGGCTTGCAGACCTGAAGGATCGGCAGAGATCCTTGGTCCACGCATCTGCCCTGAACGATGCGTTGAGGGCGCGGTATCTGGCGCTCATCGATATACTTGAACAACGCGTTCAGACAGACTATGTAAAGGAGCGGCTGAGTCTTGTCAGTGCCAGGGCGACACTGCTCAGAAGCCTGGCGCAGACAACGGAGTTCAGACCGAGTGAACTCCAGGATATCGAGCTGGAACATGAAGAGCTGAGATCCCTGGCGGAATTTAATCTGGAGCAATACCAGGGACTTCTCCTGGATCATGATCTGTCAGGCGATAATAAACTGGATCTGTCCATATCACCCCATGACTGGGTGGTTCCGCTCCACGATATCGAGGAAGTCGTCCTTGCATCGTCCGGAGACGAGCATTCAGGGAATTATTTTCTTAGGGAAAAGCGGCTTGCATGGATGGTTGCCAAGGAGGATCTTCAGGTGACTGCCAGAAAGGGTCGCGCGCCCATCAACTTCCTGGAACTTGAGTATGCCAATCAGGAGGAGATGGATCTCGGTTTGACAGTGGGTATCAAGCTCCCGCTTGGTGGGCGGCCATCCAGTGTCAGCAGGCGGAAAACCGACGTCATGCTCGCAAAGACCGATTTGCTCTCCAGTGAGAGAGCGATTAAGGCAAGACTGATGAAGAAACGTATGTCGTTGCGCAGGCTTTCCAGTCGGTTTGGCATGGAGGAGAAGGCACTCGAAAAAATTGAGGCGCGCCTGTCGCGGATACCGGAACTGGACGTCACGCATCTTTCCCTGGATCTTATGGAGGCGCGTCTGGAAAGAAATAAGCGAAAACAGGAGATCCACATCAGCGCAATGCGCCACTATATCGATTATCTTCATCTTGCCGGGCGCCTGCATGAAAACCCTTTGAAAAACTGGATACAGGCGGGAACGCCCCTATTATCAGGGGCGTGATATGGAGACAAACCAGTATACGCCACTGACGATAGAAAGGCATGAGTTGAAATACACCATCCCTTATGAATATGTAGAGCCCATTTCCCAGTTTGTCAGCGCTTACTGCGCTCTTGATTATCACTCAGCTATCGCGCCTGAAAACTTTTATCTGGTCAACAGCCTCTATTTTGATACGCGCGAAAACGAGTTCCTCAGACAACGCCTGTGGGGGAAGAACGGGCGCTTCAATATGCGTGTGCGTTTTTATGGGGATGGCGCCAGCGGAATCCGCTTTGCGGAGATCAAGAAGAAAAAGGGCTCGGTGAGCATCAAATACCGCGCGCGCCTGGATCGTCATGAATGGCCGGCCATTCTGACGGACCCATCCTACAGGATTCCCGCGGCCGCGCCTTACCGCGAACGGGTCAACAAGGAGATGTTCTTGAGGTTGGCGCTGAGCTATGCCATCGAACCCAGGATATTCACCCAATACAGGAGGCGGGCCTTCTTTTCCACGGTCGACGACTATGCGCGCGTCACGATGGATATCAGCATGAAATACAGAACCCAGGACCATTACGGCCTGGATCTGGGCAGCCCGCTTGTCAGTTACGACAACCAGAATATCTATTCCAAGGACAGTGACCTTGTCAATGACGCCAGGGTGATACTGGAACTCAAGTGCAATGTAGGGCAGGTGCCCATGTGGATGCTGGATCTCATCACCACCTTCGACCTCAAACAACAGGGGTTTTCGAAGTATATGAGCAGTTCACTTGTTGCTCATTACGACGATGGCGTCAATTACATGAGCGATGACAGGCGGGAAGCCTTTTTTTCACCTTTTTCCCGTTAGGGGGAAATCCTGGCAAGAGGGAGGTCATTATGTCTGAATGCCTGACCAATGCGTGCAATGCCTCACCAATATCTTTATTGCGACAATCCTCGGCGAGGCTGTGTCAATGTTCCAGGCATCTCATGTGCTGTTTCGAGGCGGCATATTTTGCGGAATGGCCGCGGGCTGGGCGTGAAGTCGATTTTATTTCGATGTTGTCTCCCCATGTGTTTTCCAGTGTAAAAAAGTTTCCTGCCTGCCCGCTGACGTTTCGGGATGTGATGATTCTGATGGATGCCCAAGCACGAATATATGACGCCATCAAGAATGCCACGGGACTCACTGTCGAATACCAGGTATCCATGCCCGAGAAGATTCAGGTGCGCTTTCTTGAGTTTCTGGGCGGCGCGGCCCGTACCATACAGATAGCTGGCAAGGCAATCGAGCAAACCCACAATGTGGCTGACAACAGGCCATCTGGCGCCTTTGCGATCAGTCTGTCCCGTTTTATACGCATCCTCGATGAGCAGGAAAAGAAGAGCAATGCGCTTGAGTCTGACTTGTATATGGGGTTAACGGGCCTGGAGAAAGAAGAGCCGGCGATCCGCCTGGTGCCCATGAAGGAAATCGTTTCCATGCTGGGTGACATCACAGGAGAGGCCCAGCGTATGGGCAATCGCCTGGGTTTGCTGCTTTCATAGATGCTGAATGCGTTGCCAGGCGGAGGAATTTCATTCCTCCGCCTGGCTCTCCTTAGACATTGTCTAGCTCTGCCCATGTGGTGTTGACAGTTGAGTCTGTGGTCCCGTCTCCATCCGTATCCACTTCCAGTGATATGCTGGTGGCGTCCAGCACAGTCATCGTGAGGCTGGACCCGTCATTCGCCGTCACCCTGGCAACGCCGGTGTTGGGCTCATTGGGCTCCACGCCTGAAAACTCGGTGCTGGTGACAATGCTGAATGCGCCGAGATCACTCTCGTTGACATCGCCATTATAGCTCCCGCTATAGGCATTGGTGGCGGTGTTGCTCCTGCCGGTAAGGTTCACGTTATTGATGGTATAGGCATAATCGCCGCCGGCGTCTGTTCCCGAGGATTGTACGGACCCGGTTATCTTTGTGGAGATGACGACCCCATCCGGCGAGCTGCGCTCGATACTCAATGTTCCGTTCGTGGTCTCACTGCTTTGACTGTTCCAGGTGTCTTTGAGGTCCTTTGCTGTCAGGGTGATGTCCAGTGACCAGGCAGTGCCCGGCAAGCTCCAGTCGCCGGAAACACTGTTGAAGGCCATCGACATGCTGCCGGACAGCGTATCAGTGCCCGTAATACAGGAATTGAAGGTGATCTGTGTGCTGTCCCCAGTAGATACGGTATTACTGCTGTCTGCGTCATTCCAGGCAATACTTATATCGCCACCGCCAGGACAGGGGATAGCACCCGGGGGCAAAATAAGTCCTGTGACGTTGCTGGGAGTGATCGTGTATTGAAGAGCGGGCAATAGGTCTATTTGCCAGTTGATAAGTTTGCCGAGGCGCATGCTTTCCGTCTGGCTGACGTCAATGCCGGTGATCAGCCCGGCACTCATGTTTTCAAAGTCTATGATGTCTCCCAGTGTGCTGACGTATGCCGCGTAACTTTTGGCATTGCCGGCATTGATGGTTCCCGTCGTGCCGCCGCCACCTCCTCCGCCAGCACCAGCGCCACCACCACTGAGATTGCTGTCATCCGTACTGTCGCTGCCGCCACCACCTCCACAGCCCGCCAGTGCAAGCGCGATAGCGGCTGCGAGTAGTGTTGTGAATGTATGTTGAGTATTCATCGCTTTCCCTCCTCTGTTGCTGAGAGATCAAGGGATCAAAAGGATGCTTGAAATCCGTGCTGTCAATGGGTCGATTCGATGGCTTTGACCTCGCAGCTCGTACTGAGAAAATATTCTACGGCTCCACTCCTATAATGCATATTTTTGATACATCTTTCAATATAGCAAAATGGTCATATATATGCCTTGTAAAGATGGGAGTGGGGTGTTTGCGTATACGAGAAACCGTTAAAATGAGGGTTATTAACCCGGCAACCATATATATCGTATTCAGGACTTCAGGCCTGTGCTGGAGCAAGGCGCGGTGCGCAGGCAATGGTCATTCCATTGGCAAGCGCCGCAACGCCGTGCCGGCGCAGGCCTGAAGTCCCTGACAGATTGAAATCAAAGGACAGGCCATTGCGTGCCAGCCCGCTGACTGCGTTGGCGAAATTTGCTGTAGAATGACTACAGCGGCATTTCGCCGCCTTGCAGCGAACCGGCACGCAATGGCTGAATACGATATATATGGTTGCCGGGTTAATAATAAAAATTGAATGGAACCGTTTCCATGGCCATGCTTCGCGACATTGACGGAAAAGCGCGCAGTCTGCTGTTCTTCGGGTTGACCCTGCAGGCGGCCGTTGTTTTCGGCCTGGCGGCTTTGTTTGGCGGCCGGGATGAGCCGCGTCAGGAGGCGTCTGTCCATGAGCCATGGGATGTCCCCTTGCAGGCCGTGAGCGTCAACAAGGTGGCGGAGGTGGAGCAACTGTTCTCCCGCCTGTCCTATACCTGGCCTTTGCCCGCAGGCAGTCTCGTGCCGCGCATCGCCATTGATCCATTGCCCGCCGATTATCAGGACGACATGGAGGTTTCCCGCAAGAAGGCCTTGTTCTTTCGCGCCATGCTTCCACTCGCCCTGGCGGAAAACGGTGAGATACGCAATCAGCGGGCGTTCGTGAAACGCATGCAATCGGCGGCCGGGGCGACCCCTGACCCCGGGGCTGAGGCGCGTCTGCGCCTGTTGTTCGGCCAGTATAGGGTGGAAATGACGGCGGATCTTCCGGCATCCATCGACAGGCTGCTGCAGCGCATGGATGAGATTCCGCCCGCGCTGCTCCTGGCGCAGGCGGCCAATGAAAGCGCCTGGGGCACCTCGCGCTTCGCGCGCCAGGCCAATAATCTCTTCGGACAATGGACCTGGCGTGACGGGGAAGGCATCATTCCGCTGGAGCGGCCCGAGGGCGAGACCTATGCAGTCAGGAAATTTCCTTCACTGCGCGCTTCCGTGCGCGATTATATCCACAACCTCAATATCGGCCATGCCTATGAAGGACTGCGCGCCCTGCGCAGCCACATGCGCCAGACCGGCCAGTCCCTGGACGCCATGCAGTTGGCGGCGGGTTTGACGCGCTACTCGGAGCGCGGCGAGGCCTATGTTGAGGAGATACGCCGCATCATCCGGGGGAACCTGCTGGAGGTTCTGGCGCAGGTCGAACTGGCGCCGCGGCCCGATCTGGCCGTCATCGATGGGGCCTTGGCGCGATCCACAGGTGGCTGAACCAGTAGAACCTGTCATTGCGTGAGGAAGGGGCCGTGCAATTGTAACGGCTGCGGCCCCGGGGCAGGGGCGCCCGGGCCGTCACCCTGAAGCGGGGCGGGTCCATGCCGAGCCAGGTGGGCGCCATGACGGCGCCGCCGCTGGCGAAACATTGCAGGCGTTCCAGATTTGCATCGCTGGGCGCCAGGGTCACCACCATGGCGGGCGGGGTATTGTCCTGCAGTTCCGGATCCCAGGGATTGACCTCTGTCACCGGCAGGGCCAGGGAGGCGGCTTTGATGCGGAACTGATCCAGGCCGGCGAATTTCTCCGCCATGGGAAAGCGGGGCAGGGCGCGAGGATCGGAATAGGGGCCCGCCGCTCCCGATTGCTGGCCGAAGGCCGTCAGACCCAGTTCCTCGATGATTTCCGCGAGTGCGCGGTTGTATTCTCCGTAGGGGTAGGCGAACAGGGTGGAATGGGTGTCCAACTCATCCCGAAGTCTGCCCCGGGCCTTGAGGATGTCCTGACGCACGCGTTCGCGCCATTGTGAATCAGTCTCTCCCGCTTCGCGGCGGATCAGATACCCGTGGCTGCTGGAGTGGTTGGCGAAGCGGGCGCCGTGGGCTTGCATTTCGCGCATCTGCTCCCATGACATAAAGGCCGGCAGTTGCCGGTCCACCGGATCGGTGGCGACGAATACCGTAAAAGGCCATCCAAGCCGTTTGAGGCGGGGGTAGGCATTCCTGTAGACCGAGATATAGGCGTCGTCGATTGTGATGGCCGCCGTGCGCTCCGGGAGGGGCTTCCTTCCACGGATGGCCTGTACAATTTCTTCCAAAGGCAATATCTGGTATCCTGCCGTCTGCAGATAGCCGAGGTGGGCATCGAACTGCTCGAGTCGGATATTGGTGCTGGGATGCTTTTCCTCGCCGAAATGGTGGTACATGAAAATGACGGCGTTTGGCGTGCCTGCGAGGGCATTGCCCGCAACGAGGCAGCATAGCAAAACTAAATAGCTGACGGTTTTCATCATATTACCCGGATTTCCTGGACATACCCGCATACATTTTCAACCAGTCTGTCATTACATCTCGTTATCGCAACCTTTTCAATCTCAAACCTAAGGAATCAGCATGTATAAACAAACACTATCAGGGGTCGTACTGCTGGGCCTGGCCTGGTCCTGGTCCAACGCCCATGCCCTGGAAAGCGACAAGGAAAAATTCAGCTATTCGGTCGGCGTGCAGGTTGCCACCAGTCTCAACCAGGCGGGACCCAGTCTGGATATTCCCGCCTTGACCCAGGCCATAAAAGATGTCTTGAGCGGCGCCGAGCTGAAACTGACAGAAGACGAAATGAAGCAGGCATTCCAGGCATATCAGAAACAGCTCCGCGAGGAACAGGCCGCGCGCGCCGACAAGAACCTCCATGCCGGCCAGGACTTCCTCGCCGCCAACAAGAAGAAGCCCGGCGTGGTGGAACTCCCCAGCGGACTGCAATACCAGATTATCCGCGAGGGTGATGGCAAGAAACCCACCGCCCAGGATTCCGTGGAAGTCCACTATCGCGGCACCCTCATCAATGGCAATGAGTTCGACAGTTCCTACAAGCGTAACGAGACGGTGACCTTCCCGGTCAACGGCGTCATCCAGGGCTGGCAGGAAATACTGCCCCTCATGCCCGTGGGTTCCAAGTGGAAAGTCTTCATCCCGGCCGATCTCGCCTATGGCGCCCAGGGCGCCGGCACCTCCATCGGACCCAATGAAACACTGGTGTTCGATATCGAGTTGATCGCCATCAAGTAAGCCAATCCGTACGTCCGCGGCCCGGCATCCTGCCGGGCCGTGTATTTCAAGCAGGACCATAAAGAGTATATGTCAATCAGTACCGAGACGGCGCGCCGCCGCACCTTCGCCATTATTTCCCACCCCGACGCCGGTAAGACCACCCTGACGGAGAAGCTGTTGTTGTATGGCGGCGCCATCCAACTGGCGGGTACCGTGAAGGGGCGCAAGGCGGCGCGCCACGCCACCTCCGACTGGATGGAGCTGGAGAAACAGCGCGGTATCTCAGTCACCACCTCGGTGATGCAGTTCCCCTACAAGGACCACATCATCAACCTGCTGGACACGCCGGGCCACGAGGACTTCTCGGAAGACACCTACCGCACCCTGACGGCCGTGGATTCGGCCCTCATGGTCATCGACTGCGCCAAGGGCGTGGAGGCGCGCACTATCAAACTCATGGAAGTGTGCCGCCTGCGCGACACGCCCATCATCACCTTCATCAACAAACTGGACCGCGAGGGCCGCGACCCCATCGAATTGCTCGACGAGGTGGAGCGCATCCTGGACATCCGCTGCGCGCCGGTGACCTGGCCCATCGGCATGGGTAAGGGCTTCAAGGGCGTGTTCAACCTGCAGACCCAGCAGATACACCTCTTCAGCCCTACCCACGGCGGCAAGATCCAGAAAGGGGAACTCATCGCCGGGCTCGACAATCCCCGCCTGGAAGAGATTCTCGGCGCATCCGCCACCGCGGACTTGCGTGACGAGATCGAACTGGTCACCGGCGCCAGCCATGCCTTCGACCTGGAGGCCTATCTGGCCGGCGAACTGACGCCCGTGCTGTTCGGCTCCGCCATCAACAATTTCGGCGTCGAGGAAATGCTCGACGCCTTCGTGGCCTGCGCGCCGCCGCCCCAGCCCCGCGCCACCCAGACCCGCGTGGTGAGCCCCGGCGAAGAAAAATTCTCCGGCTTCGTCTTCAAGATCCAGGCGAACATGGACCCCGCCCACCGCGACCGCATCGCCTTTCTGCGCATCTGCTCGGGGAAATACACCAAGGGCATGAAAATACGCCACCTGCGCATCGGCCGCGACATCCAGGTCGCCAACGCCCTGACCTTCATGGCCAACGACCGCGAGCGCGCCGAGGAGGCCTACCCCGGCGACATCCTGGGGCTGCACAACCACGGCACCATCCGCATCGGCGACACCTTCACCGTGGGCGAGGACCTCAAATACACCGGCATACCCAATTTCGCGCCCGAGCTGTTCCGGCGCGTGATCCTGAAGGATCCGCTGCGCATGAAGGCCCTGCAGAAGGGTCTGGACCAGTTGTCGGAAGAGGGCGCCACCCAGGTGTTCCGCCCCCTCAACAACAACGACGTCATCCTGGGCGCCGTCGGCGTCCTGCAGTTCGACGTGGTGGCGTCACGCCTCAAGCTGGAATACGGCGTCGAGTGTTCCTTCGAGCAAGTGCAGGTGGCCACTGCGCGCTGGGTGAGCTGCGGGGACCCCGTCAAACTGGAGGAATTCCGCCGCAAGGCGGCCGATCATCTGGCCCTGGACAACGCCGGCGAACTGACCTACATCGCCCCCACCCGCGTCAACCTGGACCTGACCATCGAGCGCTGGCCGGACATCGAGTTCCATGCCACCCGCGAACATTGACAAAGCAAGGCAAAGCCCTACACCCACGGCCACGATGCCGTAGGCAACCGCGCCAGCCACTCTCAAGAACGCCTTACGGAAGCTCCGATCAATCCGTCATCCCGGCGAAAGCCGGGATCCAGGTTGTTGATATTCCTGGATTCCGGTCTGCGCCAGAATGACAATTTTTGAATTAATCAGGCCTTACCATTGAAGGAGGTATTGGCGTTGTGTAAAAGTGTGTATAATAGCGCGAATGAACAGCAGGGAGGTCATTAAGCGACTGAAAGCTGAGGGGTAGCTCCATGTGGGTGGCAAGGGTGACCATGAAAAGTTCAAGCATCCTGAGAAATCCGGCCACGTCGTGGTGCCCCACCCGCGGGAGGACCTTCCCATCGGCACCCTGCGAGGCATCTACCGGCAAGCCGGCTGGCAATGGAGGTAAGCAATGATCTATCCTGTCTATGTGCATCCAGGAGACGAACGCCATGCGCACGGCGTCATCGTGCCTGATTTCCCCGGCTGCTTCAGCGCGGCTGACAAATGGGAGGACATTCCCGCCCAGGTCCAGGAAACTGTCGAGCTTTACTGCGAGAGTGAGGACATGGACCTGCCCGAACCCACGCCACTGGAGAAACTGATGGCGGACGAGCAGTACCAGGATGGCACCTGGCTGCTGGTGGACATCGATGTCAGCCGCCTCGATACCCGCCCGGCGAGGATCAATGTCTCCTTGCCGCGCTCCCTCGTTGCCCAGATGGATCGCTATGCCCAGGCCCATGGCATGACGCGCAGCGGGTTGATCAGAGCGGCGGTGCGCAATGTCCTCTCGCATGACTAGTCCGCTGTTGGGCCGGCAGCCCTTCGGCCCCTGATTTCGCCACAATTCCCGGCTGTCCTGCTGGAAAAGCGCGGGAAACCTGGATTGCACATTCTGACCGCCGGACTTACCATTTCCGCATCGAACGCAAGCCGGGATTTCACATGGCGAAGTATGACACCTTTCTCAGGCAATGGACCATGCTGCGCATGATCCCGCGCTATCCCTGCCACATCAATACGCGCACCCTCCTTGAAAGACTGCGGGCGGAAGGGTTCAGGGTGGACATACGGAGCATTCAGCGTGACCTGGAGGCGCTCTCCTTGTTGTTTCCTCTGGACAGGGATGAGAACTCCAAACCCCACGGCTGGCGGTGGGCCATGGAGGCCGGGTCGTTCGATCTGCCGGGCATGGAGCCATCGGCCGCGCTGGCGTTCAAGGTTGCCGAGGGCTTTCTTTCCTCCCGCATGCCGCGCGAGGTGATGGACGCCCTTCAGCCGCATTTCCGATTGGCGGCCGGCGTGCTGGAGTCCGCAAGCGCGGGGGCCTTTCGGTGCTGGACGGACAAGGTGCGGGTCATCTCCGGAGCCGCGCCGTTGATGCCCTTGAAACTGGATGGCGAAGTGCGCTCCACGGTCTACAAGGCGCTTTTTGAGGAAGTGCGGTTTCATGCCCATTACCTGCCCAGGGGCCAGGACAATCCCGATGAATATGTTGTCAACCCCCTGGGGCTGGTTTTCCGCAAGGGCGTCGTCTATCTCGTCGCCACGCTGTGGGATTATGACAATGTCATCCAGCTTGCGCTCCACCGTTTCCGCAAGGTGGCTCTGCTGGAGGAGAAGGCCACAGTGCCGGACGACTTCGATCTGGACGCCTATATCGGGCAAGGGGAGTTTTCCTATCCTCTCTCCCCAAAGCCCATGGGTTTGCGGCTGCGTTTCGCCGGCAGGGCGGCGGCGCGCTCCCTTGAAGAGACGCCGCTGTCCGGGGATCAGATTCTGAAACCACGCGCTGACGGCAGCGTGGACGTGCGCGCCACGGTGATGGACAGCCTGGAACTGAGATGGTGGCTGCTCGGCTTTGGGGACAGCGTGGAAGTGCTGGGGCCGGCGCGCCTGCGCCGCGCATTCCAGCAGATGGTGCGCAGGCTGCAGGCAATGTATTTTCCCGCGGGCGATTAACGGCGTATTCCAGGCCCACCCGCCCGCCCTCGTATCCTTCTCTTTCCCTGATTCTATGCGACACAATATGTCGCATAGACCCGTATCATGGTCCTGTCATTGGAAACCCGAGAGGAGGGCAGGTCAATGAAAAAGTCCCGGAAGGAGCACCCATACCAGCCGCTCGAAGGCACCGCCGCCATCATGGCAATGTGGGGATTGAGAATGATGCTGTTTCTTGGTGGTTGCCGGAGCGCCAGAAACCCGGATGGCGAAATCGATCTGGACGATCATGAATGGCGCAGGCTGGGACTGACGCCACCCGGCAGCGGGATGCGCATCAAAAGGTTCAGGAGCCTGGCGCGCAAGCGCCTCTCCATGCTCACGCGTGACAAGCACCTTCATGACCTGCCGTTCCGCCGCAATATGGACTTGCTGTGCCGCGCCCTGGGCCTGTCCGCCTCCGAGCGGTTGACGCTCGAGTTCGTATTGCTCATAAAAAACGACCGCTTTCTCGACAATATGAGCGATCACCTGCCCGACGATCTGACGGCCCACGCAAGGCTCGATGCAACGCTGGCCGCCATTCTCGATATGGAGACAAGCGGCGTCAGCGCGGCCCTCGGCGCCCAGGGAAGGCTGCGCATGTCCGGCTTGTTGCAGCTCGGGGATGATATCGCCATTGGGCTTTCCGGGCGGTTCGAACTCATGGGTGGCCTGCTCCGTACCCTGTTCGAGAGGCACGATGACATCTATTCCCTGCTCAGGCCATTTTGTCCGCCCGCCAGGGAGCCGGAAATCGTGCTGGAGGATTTCCCTCATCTCTCAAGGGAGATCGACTGGATGTTGCGGTACCTGTCTCATGGGATCGCGCAACGAAGAAAGGGCGTCAACATCCTCCTTTATGGCCCGCCGGGAACGGGCAAGACGGAACTGGCCCTGAATCTGGCCGGGGCCTGCCGCGCCACGTGCTACGAGGTCGCCATGAGCGATGCGTCAGGAGACAGCCTGAGGGGGAAAATGCGTTTTTCTTCATACCGCCTGGCGCAGAATATTCTGGCCAATGGCGAGCAATGCATCATCGTCTTCGACGAGGTAGAGGATGTCTTCGATAGTGTTGGCGTGGGATTTCTGGGATTATTGATGGGCGCCGCCGAGCGGACGGACTCCAAGGCCTGGGTCAACCAGGTCCTGGAGAACAATCCCGTGCCGGCTGTCTGGATAAGCAATGAAGTGCGGAATATGGACCCGGCCCATCTGCGCCGTTTTGACCTGGTGGTGGAGGTTGGCATTCCGCCCAGGGAGGTCCGCAAGGCGGCCCTGATGCGTCATCTTGCCCCTGAGATAAGGCAAAGCATCAGTGAACGCTGGGTCGAGCGCATGGCGGAAAACAGCCATATCAGTCCGGCCATGATCGCGCGCGCCGCCAGAACGGCCGTTGATATCGGCGAGGCACAGCGTGGCCAGGTGGAAGGCAGCATGGAGGCCATGCTCAATGCGTGGTGCAAGGCCATGGCCCTGCCGAGGCTGCAAACAGCCGCAGGCCTGGAGCATCTTCCCTACAGACCGGACCTGATCAATACCCCGACACCCCTGGACCATCTGATGGAAGGGCTGAAGAAATCAGGACGAGGACGCCTGTGTCTCTACGGGCCTCCCGGCACGGGCAAGACCGCGTTCGGCAAACATGTCTCCAGAATCCTGGACAGGCCGCTGCTGATAAAACGGGCGTCCGACATCATGAGCATGTGGGTGGGCGAATCCGAAAAAAACATCGCCGCCATGTTCGATGAGGCCGAGCGTGACAACGCCGTGCTCCTGCTCGATGAGGCTGACAGTTTCCTGCGCGACCGGCGGTCTGCGCGCGCAAGCTGGGAGGTGACGCAGGTCAACGAGCTGTTGACCTGGATGGAAGGGTTTACGGGTGTCTTCATTTGCTCGACGAATCTCATGGACTCCCTGGACGAAGCCTCACTGCGCCGCTTTGATATGAAGATACGTTTCGACCCCATGCGTCCGGAACAGCGCCTGGCAATGTTCAGGCAAATACTGATGGAGGCGGCGGGTCATGAAAAGGGACTGAAAAGCGGGGAGTCCGAGAACTGGGCAATTCGCGTACAGCGCGACCTGGAGGGCGTCACACACGGGGACTTCGCCATGGTCCTTCGCCAGATAAAATTGATGGGAAAGACGCTGAACGCCGGCAACCTGTTTCAAGGGCTGATGGCCGAGGTCAGGCTGAAGGCTTCGAGATCGGGAGGGATAGGGTTTACGGCATGTATCTAGTCCTGTCCTGAGGTGCGGATAGAGGGAGTTTTCGATGTTATAATATCAGCCAATTAGTGAAAAGGGAGAAGGGGACCGAAGCCCTGCGTTTCCAGGCGGTGTGGATGCTTTTACATCCTCCTTCGGGCACCGAGGTCCCGGCGGGAGAGGGGCTTTCGCTGCTTCCTCCTCAGGGAAAGATGTGGCGAGAGTGAGAATTGCGCAAGGAAGACGTTCACTCGGCCAGTGAAAAAGAACAACTGATCGAGTCTCTTGCCTTGATCAGCGGCCGCCCGGTGAACTTGATCGACTTGAACATGGCGTCCCCCACAATCACCCACTAGGCGCTGACGAAAGGCAGGCTCATAATTGAAACTACTCAAAATTATTCTTATTAACCCGGCAACCATATATATCGTATTCAGGACTTCAGGCCTGTGCTGGAACAAGGCGCGGTGCGCAGGCAATGGTCATTCCATTGGCAAGCGCCGCAACGCCGTGCCGGCGCAGGCCTGAAG
>Ga0256839_1003307_pt1 | contig 16760 bp, 17 predicted proteins | sample 354166metaG_FD_185968 | JGI IMG/M metagenome (GOLD analysis project Ga0256839, IMG submission 185968) | Hydrothermal vent microbial communities from Mid Atlantic Ridge, Atlantic Ocean - 354-166 | ecosystem: Environmental > Aquatic > Marine > Hydrothermal vents | place: Atlantic Ocean: Mid... | reverse complement strand
GCTGGTTTGCAGGGCCAGGGCGTGCAGTTCGTCACTGCCGATTTTGTCTTTCAGGGCCTCATAGACCATCTGGTGCTGCTGGACACGGCTTTTGCCGGTGAAGGCCTTGGCCACGACCATTGCGGTAAAATGGCGTCCGTCATCGGTGCGCGCCTGAACGATGGCACCGGGGATAGCTTGCATGATGAGGCGCTCGATTTCAGAAGTGTCCATGGGCCGCAATCCTTCAATTATCGCCCATGTAGCGGGGAAACCAGCGCTCATGGGCCTCTTTCAGTCGTGCAACAGATATGGCACGGGCATCCCCAAGCTTCAAGATATCCCCGCCGGTTGTGCCAATGAGTTGACAGGAGATTGATTGCGCCTTTGCAAGCGCCTGCACGCTTTCCAGATTTTGGGGGCGGATGGTGAGCAGATAGCGGGACTGGTCCTCGCCGAAAAACGAAGCGGCGGGAGTGTTGCCGGGGGGCGGGTCAATGGTTGCGCCCAAGTCTCCGGCCATGGCCATTTCGGCCAGCGCCACCGCCAAGCCGCCATCGGAGCAATCATGCACGGCGCTGGTAATGCCCTTGCGGGTGAGCGCACGCACAAAGTCGCCGGTGGTTTTTTCGCACGTCAGGTCGACCGGGGGCGGGGGGCCGTCTGAGAGGCCGTGAAGATGGTTCAGGAATTGGCTTTGGCTGAGGTGGGTGCCCCAGTTTTGCGGTGCTCCGACAAGCAGGATGAGTTCACCCTGGGCGGCAAAGCCGATGCGGGCCATTTTTGACCAGTCGTCAAGCAGGCCGACCCCGGCAATGGTGGGGGTTGGGGGGATGCCAACACCGTTGGTCTCGTTATAAAGGGAGACATTGCCCGAAACCACGGGGAAATCGAGCACCCTGCAGGCCTTGCCAATGCCCCTTATGGCCCCGACAAGCTGGCCCATAATCTGAGGTTTTTCGGGGTTGCCGAAATTGAGATTGTCCGAACAGGCCAGCGGTTCGGCCCCGGTGGCGGTGAGGTTGCGCCAGCACTCGGCCACCGCCTGCTTGCCCCCCTCAAACGGGTCGGCCTCGCAATAGCGCGGGGTGACGTCAGAGGAAAAAGCCAGCGCTTTTTTGGGGTGCCCTTCAACGCGGATGACCCCGGCGTCGCCACCGGGAAGCTGGAGGGAATTACTCTGGATGAGGGTGTCATACTGCTCCCACACCCAGCGGCGGGAGCACAGGTCCGGCGAGCCGATGAGGGCGAGCAGCGCTTCGGCGATGTCGGTTGCGGGCAGGTTTCGTTCTGGTGCGGCGGGCGGCGGGGGCAACTCCCACTCCCGGTCATATTCGGGGGCTTCGTCGCCCAACTCGCGAATGGGCAGGTTGGCGACCTCGGTGCCCTGCCACAGGATGCGGAACCGCAGGTCATTTGTGGTGAGGCCAACGGTTGCGAAATCCAGTTCCCATTTTTCAAAGACGGCGCGGGCCTCAGCCTCCTTTTCAGGATGCAGGACCATGAGCATGCGCTCCTGGCTTTCCGAAAGCATCATCTCGTAAGGGGTCATGTTTTCTTCGCGCACGGGCACGCAATCAAGGTCAAGCTCTATGCCAAGGCCGCCCTTGGCCCCCATTTCAACGGCTGAACAGGTGAGCCCGGCTGCGCCCATATCCTGAATGGCGACCACCGCGCCGGTGGCCATCAGCTCAAGGGTTGCCTCCATCAGGCGCTTTTCGGTGAAGGGGTCGCCGACCTGAACGGTGGGGCGCTTGTGCTCGATGTCGTCGTCAAATTCGGCTGAGGCCATGGTGGCACCGCCCACCCCGTCGCGTCCGGTTTTGGCCCCGAGGTAAACCACAGGCAGGCCAACGCCCTTGGCTTCGGAGAGAAAAATCTTATTCTTGTCAGCAAGCCCGGCGGCAAAGGCGTTGACCAGAATATTGCCGTTGTAGCGGGCATCGAACTCGACTTCGCCGCCAACCGTGGGCACGCCAAAACAATTTCCGTAGCCGCCAATCCCCGCGACCACACCGGAAACCAGATGGCGGGTTTTTCTGTGTTCAGGCGCACCGAATCTGAGTGCATTCATCGCTGCCACGGGGCGGGCACCCATGGTAAAGACATCGCGCAAGATACCCCCGATGCCGGTGGCCGCGCCCTGATAGGGTTCGATGAAAGAGGGGTGGTTGTGGCTTTCCATCTTGAAAACCACGACCTGTTCTTCGCCAATATCAACGACCCCGGCGTTTTCTCCCGGTCCGTGCACGACGCGCGCGCCGGTGGTGTGCAGGGTCCTGAGCCATTTTTTGGAGCTTTTATAAGAGCAGTGCTCGTTCCACATGGCCGAGAATATGCCCAACTCGGTGAAGGAGGGCTCGCGCCCGATAAGTTCGATGACTTTTTGATATTCCTCATCGCTGAGGCCATGGGCGGCGACAAGTTCGGGAGTGATGGGGGGCTCGTTGGGGATGCTCATGCTTCCACCATCTCAAGCACGCCCTCAAACAAGGCGCGCCCGTCGGTGCCGCCATGGGCCGGTTCAATGAGATTTTCGGGATGGGGCATCAGGCCAAGCACGTTCTTTTCAGCATTGAACACCCCGGCAATATCATTGATGGAGCCGTTGGGGTTGGTGCCCCCGCTATAGCGAAAGGCAACCTGTTCGTTGCCCTCTATTGTGGCCAGCGTGTCGGGGTCAGCAAAGTAGTTTCCGTCATGGTGGGCAACGGGGCAGCGGATAATCTGGCCCTTTTTGTAAGCGTGCGTGAAGGAGGTGGCGTTATTGGCCACTTCAAGCAAAACTTCGCGGCAGACAAATTTCAGCGAGGCGTTGCGCATCAGGGTGCCGGGCAAAAGGCCCGCTTCGGTCAGGATTTGAAAGCCGTTGCACACGCCAAGCACGCGCACGCCACGCCTTGCGGCGGCACGAACCTGTTCGATGATAGGGGAGCGGGCGGCAATGGCCCCGGACCGCAAATAGTCGCCATAGGAAAAGCCGCCGGGAATGACGATAAGGTCAGTGTCGGGCAGGGCGGTTTCCTTGTGCCAGACAAGGGCGGGGGCGGAGCCTGAAACCGAGGCGAGGGCGTGTACCATATCGCGGTCACGATTGGAGCCGGGGAACTGGATGAGGGCGGATTTCATGCCGGGAGCTTTTCTGTGAGAATCTTTTCGCAGAATTCTGCCCGCACTTTTGTTGAGTTTACCGGAAAAAGGCAAGGGGGAAGAGAAATAATCCCTTGGCTATTTGAAAGCCTTGTGGCCTTTTATTTGCCCCCCACCCCGACCCTCCCCCGCGAAGGGGGGAGGGAGAAGGGTGTGTGAGCCATCTCCGCAAAGAGGAGAAGGGAGGTCCCGGATTAAATCCGGGACGGTGGGGAGTGCAAAAGCAGCCTGCGGCTTGCAAAAGCGTTGAATTTCCTACTCCGCCGGAACCGGGTGGGCTTTGGTCTTTTCCTGCTCTGAAAGCGAGCCGGGGGTGCCCGGAATATGGGCCCAGGCCGGGCGGGTGAACAGGAAGGTTCCCCAGCCGGTTTTCTTGACCATCCAGAACAGCACCAGCGGCGAAACGAGCGCAATCAGCAGCACCACCGCCGAGAGCGGCCCGGTTTCGGTAATCAGGCCAAGGCGCAGCAGTATTTCGCGGCTGATGGCCATGGGAAGCGAAAAGGCCAGATAGATGACGATGGAATTCTGGCCCATATAGCGCAACCAGTTCATGGCATCAAAACGCGAGAACAGAGAGGCGGTGATGCATACGGCCAGCGCGCCCACAAGGGCCAGTGCCAGATGCAGGCCGGGCAGGGCGGCATAACCCATCTCAAAATGGTCGGGCATGGCTTTGAATTCGGGCAGGAACACCAGCGTGCCGTTGAGAACCGCCCACACTGCGAGCGCGCCCACAATCAGCAGGGGTTTGGAAATGAACCAGTCCACCAGCTTGAAAATCTGCGGGGCAAACACATAACCGGAATAGAAATAAACCAGATATTCGGCATAATAGTCGATGGCGTAACCCGGCCCGTCAACGGGGGCGATTTGCAGGGCGGCGGCAAAAGCCAGCATGGCCCAGTGGGGAATTTTCATGGCGTGGGCGATTTTTGCCGTCAGCGAGAAAAACGCCAGCACATAGATGAACCAGAGCATGGAATAGGGGTCGATGACGGCCCAGCCCAGCCACGACAGGGCCCGGCCCGGCTCGCCCGAAAGGATGGCGACCTTGACGACAATCAGAATGAAGGCCCAAAGCCCGTAGAAATAGAGGTAATGCACCACACGACGGTCAACAAAACGGGCCCAGTCACGACCGATGACGGCGGACAGGAACAGCCCCGAAATCAGGAAAAATTCGGGCATGCGGAACGGGGTGGCAAAGCCGATAACATAGTGCAGAAATCCGGTGCCCCCGGTGGCTTCACCCACCGAGTTGGCCGCATAAAGCATCACCACAAGAATGATGGATATGCCTTTTGCCGTATCCACCCAGTCCAGTCTTTTTGCCTGTGCCATTGCGTTATCCTTTGTTTATTCGCCCCGCGTTTGGCGGGAACAATAGCGCAAAGGAACGGGCAAAAGCGTTCACGGGCGTGTGAAGTGGAGCAATTTCAAGTGTTTACCTTAACGGTTCACTTAAAATTGTAACGGGATGAGTTACAGGGGCGAGGTTGCAGGCCGGGCAAAGACCCCGGATTTAATCCGGGGGTGGAGAGGGTGAAGCGAGGCAGGAATTGTCAGCGAATGCGGAACTGGTTGCGCATGTTGAACAGTTCAAGGGATCGGCTTTTGTCCATTAAGGCACCAAGGCCAAAAACAGGGGGAGGACGGGTGGTGACAGGAGCAATGAGGGAAAGGCAAAGGGAAGAACAAAGGCGAGAGAAAGTACTGACATTTGAAAAATTCCTTTTATTGCCGGTCAGGTGAACCACACCAGCGCCAAAGCCACAAGGGCGGGCAGGGCCTGGATGAACAAAATGGCGCGGGCGGCGGTGACGGCGCCGTAGATTCCGGCAACAATCACACAGGAAAGGAAAAATGTGGCAATCGTGGTGGCGGCTCCGGGCGCGCCGATTGGATAAAGGCTCCACAGCAGGCCGGCGGCCAGAAAGCCGTTATAAAGCCCCTGATTGGCGGCCAGAACCTTTGACTGGCTGGCAAAGTCAGGTTTCAGGCCGAAGGTCTTGCGGCCCAGCGGGGTGTCCCACAGGAACATTTCCAGCACCAGAAACCACAGGTGCAGTAAAGCAACAATGCCGACCAGAACAGATGCCAAAACCGACATGATAAAAACTTCCCTGCCGTTGAAAAACAAGGATAGCTTTGAATGGCTGTTTTGGAAAGCGGGGGGAGTTTAGTGATTCAGCCCCCAACAGGGACCAGCGCGTAAGGGGCGGCCATCAGGGCCATGGAGATGAAAAACAGAGCAGTGAGTGTAAGTCTGCGAGCCATTTTGACATTGTCCCGGAATGTAGAATTTGAAAGAAAGTACGTGGAATCCGTTAACCGATTATGTCCACCCTATAATCCTCAATCACGGTGTTTGCCAACAGTTTTTTACACATATCGTTAAGCAGGCTCAAAGCTGTGTCTTTGTTGCAATCGTCCAGTTCTATGTCGAAGACTTTACCCTGACGTACAGTGCCGATGCCGGTGAAGCCAAGGCCGTCAAGCGCGCCTTCAATGGCCTGCCCCTGGGGGTCAAGAACGCCGTTTTTAAGGGTGACGGTGACGCGGGCTTTCATGGGGGAAATCCTGTTTGCTGACCTTTATTTGACCAGTCTTGGCCCGGTGGTCAGGGCATTTTCAGTCTCGGTGAGGATGCCCAGGCGCTGGGCAACGTCACGATAGGTGTCAATCAGACTGCCCAAATCCTCGCGGAACACATCCTTGTCCAGCTTCTGCCTTGTTTTGACGTCCCAGAGACGGCACGAATCGGGAGAAATTTCGTCGGCAACAACAATGCGCATCATATCGCCCTCGAACTGGCGTCCGCACTCGATTTTGAAATCCACCAGTTGGATGCCGACCCCGGCAAACAGTCCGGTCAAAAAGTCGTTGACGCGCACCGCAAGCGACATGATGTCGTCCAGTTCCTGGGGGGAGGCCCAGCCAAAGGCGGTGATGTGTTCCTCGGAAATCAGCGGGTCGCCCAGGGCATCGTCTTTATAATAGAATTCGATGATGGAGCGGGGCAGGCGGGTGCCGGTTTCAAGGCCCAGGCGTTTGGCGATGGAGCCGGCGGCAATGTTGCGCACCACCACCTCAAGGGGAATGATCTCCACTTCCTTGATGAGTTGTTCGCGCATGTTGAGGCGGCGAATGAAATGTGTGGGCACGCCAAGGGCATTGAGTTTTGTGAAAATAAATTCGGAAATACGGTTGTTGAGTACGCCCTTGCCATCGACAATTTCGTGCTTTTTGCCGTTGAAGGCGGTGGCGTCGTCTTTGAAATGCTGCACCAGGGTGCCAGTTTCAGGCCCCTCATAAAGGGTTTTGGCTTTGCCTTCGTAGATTTTGCGTCTGCGGCTCATAATGAATGGGTGTCCTGATGTTTTCCTGACAGGTATCAAAGACTCGAAAAAACGGGGATGATGTGTCCGGCTTTTGGCCAGTTTGAGGTTAAAAAGCAAGCTTTTTTGCCGTCATGGATTCATCAGCAGGTTTAGCGTTGCAAGGTAGGCACTAAATGCTTAAGTGAGAAGTGATTTGAGGGAACCGCAAGGTGCCTGGTTTTTGTTAAACAGCGGAGTGAACTGATAATGTCGGGTTTTGACGATCGGAAAAAAGCGCAGGAAGCCAAATTTGCCCATGATGCGCAGTTGCGTTTCAAGGCCGAAGCGCGGCGCAACAAGCTTTTGGCGCTATGGGTGGCCGAACTTATTGGTCATGCCAACCCGGATGCCTATGTGGCCGAAGTCATTGCCGCGGACTTTGAAGAGGCAGGGGACGAGGATGTCTTCCGCAAGGTCAGCGCCGACATTGCAGCGGCCGGCAAGGGCACTACCGAGAACGAAATTCGTGAAAAAATGGCCGAACTGCTGGCATTGGCCCAGGAGCAGGTGCTCAGCGAATAGCAGCGGCGTTCGGTGCGGACAGTTTTCCGGGCGCGTGTGCGCCCGGTCGGTGCGGTGCTTCAGCCAAACACCCGCTTGAAGATCGTGTCCACATGCTTGAGATGGTAGGCATCATCAAACATCATGTCGATTTGCTCAGGCTTTAGTGCGGCGGCGACTTCGGGGTCGGCCTTGAGCAGTTCAGCGAACAGTCCGGCGCGCTCGCCCTTTGTCTGCCAGACCTGCATGGCATTGCGCTGCACAGCGGCGTAGGAAGCCTCGCGCGAAAGGCCGCCTTGCGTCAGGGCCAGAAGAACGCGCTGGGAATTGTGCAAACCACCCAGCAGGTTGAGGTTGGCGCGCATATTTTCCGGGTAGACCAGCAGATTTTCAATGACATTGCTCAGGCGGTGAAGGGCAAAATCCAGCGTGACGGTGGCGTCGGGCGCTATCATGCGCTCGACCGACGAGTGGGAAATATCGCGCTCGTGCCACAGGGCGACATTTTCCAACGCCGGAGTGACCATGCCGCGCACCAGCCGGGAAAGCCCGGTGAGGTTTTCGGTAAGTACCGGATTGCGCTTGTGGGGCATGGCAGAGGAGCCCTTTTGCCCTTTTGCAAAAAATTCCTCGACCTCGAGCACTTCGGTGCGCTGGAGGTGACGGATTTCGGTGGCCAGACGCTCAACCGATGAGGCAATCACCCCAAGAGTGGCAAAATACATGGCGTGGCGGTCGCGGGGGATGATCTGGGTTGAGACGGGTTCAACGCTAAGACCAAGCTTTTCGGCCACATAGGCCTCGACGAAAGGGTCGATATTGGCAAAACTGCCCACGGCCCCGGAAATGGCACAGGTGGCGATTTCTGTACGAGCGGCGACCAGCCGGTCGCGGCAGCGGGCAAATTCCGCATAGGCCTGCGCCAGCTTGAGGCCAAAAGTGGTGGGCTCGGCGTGAATGGCATGGGAGCGGCCGATGGTAATGGTGTTTTTGTGTTCAAGGCTGCGCTTTTTCAGGGCAGCCAGCAACCGCTCAAGGCCGGCAAGCAGCAGGTCGGAGGCGCGGGCGAGTTGAACCGAAAGCGTGGTGTCGAGCACGTCTGAAGAGGTCATGCCCTGATGGACAAACCGCGCCTGCGGGCCCACAATTTCGGACAGATGGGTCAAAAAGGCGATGACATCATGTTTGACCTCACCCTCGATTTCATCAATGCGGGCGACGTCGAATGTCGCCGCATTGCCTTTTTCCCAGATGGTTTTTGCCGCTTCCTCCGGCACAATGCCCAGCTTTGCCAGTGCGGTTGTAGCGTGGGCCTCGATTTCGAACCAGATGCGGAACTTGGTCTCAGGGGACCAGATGGCCACCATTTCGGGGCGGGAATAGCGTGGAATCATAAGGTTGGGCTCGTTTGTTGAAGAGTTGAATCATTGATAATCACGTTTGAGCCGAGCGGGCGGCGCTGCGAATGGCCTGGATGCGAGGGCCGTAGGTTGCAGGGTCATTGCCCTTATAGACCGCTGAACCGGCGACCAGCACATTGGCCCCCGCTTTTGCCACATCGGCGGCGTTGGCGGCACTGACACCGCCGTCAATCTCAAGGTCAATGTCGCGGGTGCCGATGAGGGTTTTGGCCTGGCGGAGTTTATCCAGTGCCTCGGGGATGAATTTCTGGCCACCAAAGCCGGGATTAACGCTCATGATCAACAGCACGTCGATGTCGTTGATAACGTGTTCAAGGGCGGAAACCGGAGTTGAAGGGTTAAGCACCGCACCGGCCTTCTTGCCCAAAGCCCGGATGGTTTGCAGGGATGAGTGCAGATGAATATCGGCTTCAGCATGTACGGAAATAATATCAGCACCGGCTTTGGCGAAGGCCTCGAGATAGGGAGCGGCGGGGTTCAGCATCAGGTGCACGTCGATAGGCTTGGCGGTCAGAGGGCGAATGGCTTCCACGACAATAGGCCCGAAGGAGAGATTGGGCACGAAGTGGCCGTCCATGGGGTCCACGTGTATCCAGTCACAGCCCGCCTCATCAATGGCGCGGACCTCTTCACCCAGACGCGTGAAATCAGCGGACAGAATGGAAGGGGCGATTTTGATTTCACGCGCGCTCATGGTTTATCCCGTTTTGTCGGAGAATGCTGCAAGGGCTGGTAACACAAGGTTTGCCAGGGGGGCAATGAGCGTGCGGTATCGCAAACCGGACCAGTTTGCAATTTCCCCGGAAAATCCTATCTCTTGATGCAGGTTTTGGCCTGTTTGGGGTGGTAAAGGGGCAAGACAGGCAAAAAACGGGGCAGGCTGATGGATAATTTGACGGGCACGCTTCTGGGCATCGCCCATGTGGTTGCCGCCAGTTTTGTTACTCTGCATGTGCTGCTTTCCCACCGGGAGGTGCGTTCATCCATCGGCTGGATTGCGTTATCCTGGTTATCGCCTTTTATTGGTTCTTCAATTTATCTGGCGTTCGGGGTGAACCGGATTGCGCGCCGGGCGCGGCGGCTGGGACCGCCTGGTAAAACCTGTGTCATTGACCACAGCAAACGGGCGCCCCAGGTTCTTGAACGTGTTCCCACCTCCGGCATTATGTCCATCGCGCTGGCGGGGGATGCAATTACCGGACTCGAGTTGACAAGGGGCAACTCACTGGAGCTGCTTCTGGATGGGGACGCGGCTTATCCGGCCATGCTTGAGGCCATCGGCAAAGCCAGGCACTCAGTGGCGCTGGCCTCCTATATCTTTGCCAGCGACAATATCGGCAACAGGTTTGCCGATGCGCTGATTGCCGCCTCGAAGCGCGGAGTTGCGGTCAGGGTGCTGGCCGATGGTATCGGTTCGGGATATTTCCGGGCACCGGTGTTGAGCCGCTTGCGCCGGGGGGGCGTGAAAGTGGGGCGTTTCCTGCATGACTGGGCCCCGTGGGCCATGACATTTATCAATCTGCGCAATCACAAGAAGATGCTGATAATCGACGGTAGAGTCGCCTTTACAGGGGGTATGAATATTTCTGACGATAATGCCAGCGGCAAAAATCACTGCCCCAGGGTACGCGACGTGCAGGGGCGGATTGAGGGACCCATTGTCGAGCAACTCATGCAGAATTTCAGTGCCGACTGGAGCTTTACCACCGGTGAAGAGCTGACGGGGGAGGCGTGGTGGCCTGAAATTGCAAAGGCAGGCGTTGGACCTCAGGGCAATATTGCCATGCGCGGCATTGCCTCGGGCCCGGATGAAAGCATGGGGCGCATTGAGGCCATGCTGGCCACCGCAGTTGAGCAGGCAACAAAGCGCATTCGTATTGTAACCCCGTATTTTCTGCCCGAGGACCGCCTGTTCGAGGTGGTGCGGCGGGCGGCGCTGCGTGGCGTGCTGGTGGAAATTCTGGTGCCGGAAAAAACCAATCACTTCTATTTCAACTGGGCAACTGCCGCCCATCTGGAAACGATCCTCATGGAGGGGATAGACTGTTATCTCAGCCCTGAGCCGTTCGACCATACCAAGCTTATGAGCGTGGATGGCTATTGGTGCACGCTGGGCAGCGCCAACTGGGACGCGCGCTCCATGCGCCTGAACTTTGAATATCAGGTGGAGTGTTACGGGCACGAGGCCACCGGGGCCGTTGATGCCATCATCGACGCTAAAATCGCCAATGCCAAAAAGCTGACCGCTCTCATGCTGGCGGGCAGGCCAACCCCGATAAGACTGCGGGACGCCAGTGCGCGGCTGCTTTTGCCCTATCTTTGAGTGGGCGGACAGAATCGGCCATTATTGGTTTTTTGAAACTCTCCGGGCGAGGTACTGTTGAAAATTGTAAGCTGGAATCTGCTGTATCGTCAGGGGGCAGCGGCGGCAGACATAGCGGGTATCATCGAACGGCAAAGGCCCGACCTGTTTCTGATGCAGGAGGCAACGGAGGGCATTGACAGCCTGCCCTCGCACGCGGGGGGGCAGCTTTATAAACTTCCCTGGAAGGGGAAAAGCTATGCGCTTGGGGCATGGGTGCCCCAGGGGCACCTCACGACTTCATCGCTGGAGCTTCCCTATTCAAAGGTTCCGGGGAAGTTTCCGCCAAGGGTTGCGCAGGTACTCAGCTTTGAAGGGTACAGCATCGTAAATGTGCACCTCTCCCACGGGCAGTTGCTCAACCGGCGGCAATTGCGAAAAATCGCCAAATCCATTGAGGGGCCGCTGGCCATTATCGGTGATTTCAACACATTGGGTCCGGTGGTGATGCGCGGCTTCAAGGATGTGGGGCCGCGCCAGGTTACCCATATGGCAAAAAAGGTAATGCCTTTCCGGCTGGACAGGTGTTTTGTGCGGGATCTCAAGTGCCAAAACTCCCGGGTGCTCGAGCGGGGGCGCTCTGACCACCGCCCGATTGTTCTTCACATAAATCCCTGACAAGCGCACACCAGTTCACAATGACGGGAGAGTGCGTTCAGATGCTTGCACTGACGACATAAGGAAGTGCATAAGGCGTTCGGAACAAAGGATCTGCCATGCTTGGTCTGTCATTGCCATTGGTGTTCGGCGCCGGAATTTTGAGCTTTCTGTCGCCATGTGTGCTGCCACTGGTGCCCCCCTATCTGACCTATATGAGCGGAGCGACGTTCGAGCAGCTTAGAAATGACGCTGTAATGACCGGCGCCCATTGGCGGCGCTCGGTATTTACCTCGGTATTTTTTATCCTTGGATTTTCCACTGTGTTTATTCTGCTGGGGGCAACCGCCACGGCCTTCGGGCAGATGTTCCGGCAGGCACTGCCGTTTCTGACGCCGCTGGCCGGGATCATCATCATTCTGATGGGCCTGCACTTTCTGGGTCTGTTCAGGATTGGTCTGCTCGATATGCAGATGCGCTCAAGAGGTCCCTCTATGGCTTCAGGCCCCGGTGGAGGCTACTTGCTGGGTCTGGCATTTGCGGTGGGCTGGACCCCGTGCATCGGGCCGGTGCTGGCCGCGGTTCTTGCGGTGGCTGCCGGACAGCAATCAGCCACCGAGGGGGCAATTCTTTTAGGGGTTTATTCGGCCGGACTTGGGGTTCCGTTCCTGATTGCGGGGCTTTCCATCGGACCGTTTCTGACGTTTTTTGACAATTTCAAAAAACATCTGCAGACGGTGGAACGGGTGATGGGCGGTTTTCTGGTGCTGACCGGAATTCTGTTCATTACGGGCCAGTTTACCCGGATTTCGTTCTGGTTCCTTGAAACTTTCCCGGCGCTGGGCAATATCGGGTAAAAAAGAGCGCTAACGGTTCATCCAAACTTAACCGTTTATAACAGAATCGGGCTTTGAGGTGCTGATTCTGCCTCAGCGCGAACACATTTCAACCCGCCGTTCACTTCTGCGCTCAATGATAATCTCCAAAAAGGTTTCAATTGTTGAGGGGAAGACATTGTGGCGCAAGGGTCATCCGAGGTATTGTTGCTTTCAAACCCGCTGCTCAGGCGGATGGAAAATCCGCGTCCCAAAGTTTCGGCGTGCGACTGGTGGGCCGGTCTGGGCCTGTCGGTGACGGCAACGCAGGACATCAAAGACATCGAGCCTGAATGGCGCGAACTGGAAGCGCAAGGGGTGCAATCCCCCGGGCAGAGCATTGATTTTATCAAGGCATGGGTAAAGCACTTTGACATTCCCCGGCAGGAGCAACTCTATGTAACGGGGTCAGCAAAAGGCAGGCTGGTGGCGCTGATGCCGCTGGTTCGCGAGCGCCGGATGGGCGCCAATATTCTGACATGGTTCCCCGGTGCCCATGTGGGGTGCGGCGCGCCGCTGATTGACAAGAAGACATTCAGTGAACTGGACAGCGATGCTCGGGGCAAAATCTGGCAGCAAATGCGGCGCGGCATGTTCGGGGCCGATCTGTTGTTGCTGGAAGCTGTGCCCAAATTCGCCGATGACGATTATTTTTCCGAACTGGGGGAGAGCGTCGAAACGGAGATGCTTTATCGCTCGGAATATGAAAGCTGGGAGACGTGCAAACGTCAGCAGCATACCAGAACCCGCAGGAAACATGACAAGCAGCAGGGGGCAAAACTGGCCGCAATGGGTAAGGTCGGTTTTGAGGTTCTGGGCTCAGAAGATGACATTGAAGAGGCGCTTGAGACGCTGTTTGAGCAAAAAGCGGTGCGTTTTCGGGAATGGGGCGTTGAAGACCCGTTTGCGGACGAAAAGGTCCGGCAGTTTTACCGGGATGTGTTCGGCGGTACCGGCGAGCTGAGGGGTAAGTTGCATGTGCTTCGTTTGGATGGGGAGATTGTTGCGGTGCGCTATAATCTGGTGCACGGCAAACATAATTTTGCACTGATTTCGTCAATGTCGGCGCGGGCGGAACTGCACCCCGGCTCGCCCGGCAAGCAGAACATATTGCGTGCGATGCAGGAGATTTTTGAGAGCGGAGCTACGCTTTGTGACATGGGTGAGGGCTATTCGGACGAAAAGCGTCACTGGTGCAATGTCAAAACCCCCTTGCGCACGCACTATATGGCGTTGTCCCAACGTGGGGAACTCGTGGGCAAACTCCACCGCCTCAAAGAGCAGGCCCGCAGGACAATCAAGAGCAATGCGCACCTGTTCAAGGCGTTCAAGACCATGCGTTCGATAAAAGGATCGGGCGGTTGAGGCGGATTTGCCATTCGACAGCCAGATCAAACCCGGCCCGCCCGACACAGGACGCCCCTGTTCATGAGGTTGTTTTACGGGGGTATGGCTAGCTGATGGCGATGGGTTTGGAGATTTCAAAAACGGAGCCTTCGTCATCAATCCATTTGAAGTTTAACTCTCCAGCTTCAGGGACCTTGAGATAGAATTCAAAAAACGGGCTCTGGGAAACGGCTCCTTGCGGATAGAAGGTCACCACTTCTTTGCCGTTGAATGTGACTTCGAAGGTATGGACGATCATGCGTGGGATCTTCTCGCCGGTATCCCGGTCCCGACGCTGGCCTGATTCCATGGGGTGGTTGATGAGTGCCTTTATGAGCACAGATTCGCCGACCGAGGCCGTGTCGGGGACCCTGACGCGAGGTGTGATTGCCATTTCATGTCTCCAATATCTTCATGCGGCCGGAAACTTCCCGGGGGAGTTTAGTTGCTGCCGCAACCCCCGATTGTGACCCGGACTTCGCGGGCGGTGCTGATGAAACTGCCATCGCCCATTTTGGCAACGGCAATGACGTTTTGGGTGCCGGCAAGGCGGATGCGTACTGAAGCCTCTGAACTTCCGGCCAATTCGCCAAAGTTCAGGGTCATAACCTCGGGAACCGGATTGTCATCCCCCAGCAGCATTATGGAAAGCGCACCAGGGGCGGCCACGGAAACCGGCACCATATTGCCGTTTTCGACCAGTTCGGGAATGGTCAGGGTAATGTCTCCTTCAAGCAGTTCGGCACCGCCGGTGAAGGCGTCAATGGCGGCCTGTGTCTCCTCGACGCCGGCAAGGGCAAGTTCAACGGGTATCAGCGCCGTGCTGATGGCAGCCCCACCAAGGGCAAGGGCCTGCCTTCTGGATAGATTCATGAATAATTCCTCCCGCTGCGTTGACTGCAAGCACCGGTTGCCGCGCCACTTTGCGCCCATAATGACGGCCGCAACAACGCATGCGGTGCTCAATACATACCGTGTTTGGCATGTAACATGCGCTGTGACCGGAAACAAGCCAGCATGCAATGACAAAGTTGTCATTGCACAGATTTGAGTAGAAACGTGGGTTGACCTTTGTTTTTTCCTTTGTGTGCAGTCACCGTGCTCATTGGCAAATTCTACTTATTCTTGATATCAGCACAGTTGCGAACTAGTGTTTCCTTTTGCGCAGTTCAGGAAATCAAAGGCTTTTACCGCTGTGAAATTTATCAGGATACTCAGTGCCCTACTTGTATTGACGTTCTCGACACCATCGCTGGTTTCGGCGGGTGAATTGCTGATGTTCGAGCAGGATGCCTGCCCCTGGTGTGAGGCCTGGCGGCGCGAGGTGGGTGTGATCTATGACAAGACGCCTGAGGGCAAACGGGCTCCGCTGGTCGTACTGGATATTGCCGACCCCGTGCCCGAGCAGTATTCCCTTGTGTATAGCGTGCGTTACACGCCCACTTTCGTGCTTGTTGAGAACGGTGAAGAAATAGGGCGCATAGAAGGTTATCCAGGAGAAGATTTTTTCTGGGCGCGGCTGGAAAATCTATTGGACTACTAGCTGGATTTTGTTTTGGTGCCCCCGAAATTTCTTGAGATACAATTTGAAAATGGAAAATGTATTTCCCATCGCAAAAACACCTTGAATCTCAGGTAAAAATATACATAGATACATGTTCGAAGTGGAATATGTTGGAGGGATAAGCTTGCTGAAACGACTGTTCTGTCTGTTGGTGGTTGTTCTGCTTTATGGACAAACTGCCCTGGGGGACACGCACCCCACGCTGGAAGCCGCTGATCTTGAATTTGGCGAGTACCTGTCTTCAAGCTGTACTTCGTGCCATCTGATATCGGGCGAGGAAAGCAATATCCCCAGCATAGTGGGCTGGGACATGGAGGGCTTTATCCATGTGCTTGAAGCCTATCGGAACAAGGAGCTTGAGAACGAGGTGATGCAGAACATTGCCCTTTCGCTGGATGATGAGGAAATCCTGGCACTTGCCGCGTATTTTTTTACTATTGGAAGGGACGAGGAAACCGAATAATTTAACTGAAAACCAAGGAGGGTAAATTGGTAAAAATTACACGTAGAAAGTTCGCAAAAATCGCCGGTGCTTCGGTTGCTGCGGGCGCAGTGGCAATGCCGGGCGTATTGCGCGCAGCGGTGCCTAAAGTGGTTGTGATCGGGGGAGGTGCCGGTGGCGCAACCGCGGCGCGCTACATCGCAAAAGATTCTGATGGGGGCATCGAAGTCACGCTCATTGAGCCCACCAAGAAATATTATACCTGCTTCTTTTCAAACCTTTATCTGGGTGGTGTGCGCGACTATGAATCCATCGGGCACACCTATGAGAAGCTGGCCTATGATTATGGCGTAAATGTCGTGCACGACTGGGCCGTCGGTGTGGACCGGGACGCAAAGATGGTTGCCCTCTCCTCAGGTGCCAGGGTGCCCTATGACCGGCTGATTATTTCTCCGGGCATAGACTTCAAGTATGATTCGGTGCCCGGCTATTCCGTACAATCCACCAATGCCATGCCCCACGCCTGGAAATCGGGCAGCCAGGTGCAATTGCTCAAGGCGCAAGTGGAGAATATGAAGGAGGGGGGAACCTTTGTCATGGTGCCGCCGCCAAATCCTTTCCGGTGTCCTCCCGGACCCTATGAGCGGATTTCCATGGTCGCCAAAATTTTCAAGGAAAGAAATCCCACCGCTTCTATCCTGATACTGGATACCAAAGAGGGTTTCTCCAAGCAGGGACTGTTCCAGGAGGGCTGGGACCGCCACTATAGCGGCATGGTTGAATGGCTGCCCCCCTCAATCCATGGGGGCATCAAGAATGTTGACCACCGGGCAATGACCGTTGAAACGGATTTTGATACATTCAGCGCTGATGCGGCCTGTGTCATTCCGGCGCAGAAGGCAGGCGAGATTGCCTCCCTTGCCGGACTGACCAACGAGTCGGGCTGGTGCCCCATCATTCCGGCGACCATGCAATCGAGCATGGACGAAAATATCCATGTTATCGGTGATGCGTCAGTGGCGACCTCCATGCCCAAATCGGGCTTCTCCGCCAATTCGCAGGCAAAGGTCGCAGCAATGGCTGTGCGCAATGCGTTGACG
>Ga0256839_1003306_pt1 | contig 16763 bp, 17 predicted proteins | sample 354166metaG_FD_185968 | JGI IMG/M metagenome (GOLD analysis project Ga0256839, IMG submission 185968) | Hydrothermal vent microbial communities from Mid Atlantic Ridge, Atlantic Ocean - 354-166 | ecosystem: Environmental > Aquatic > Marine > Hydrothermal vents | place: Atlantic Ocean: Mid... | reverse complement strand
CTGCTTAATGCCTCCAAATGCACACCGCATAAAGTCATAAGGTCTGTAGCTGTAAAAGCCAAGAAACCCTCCCGCCTCCTTAAGTTATTAAAGAGAGGGGGAATATATGGAAGAGGGGAACCAAATGGATCTACGTCAATAAAATCGAAGGGAAGACCTGTGAAGAGTGACATAAATTTTTCTACGTTAAAGGCTGTAACATTGGATACCCCCCTCATATTATTCAATGAAATGTTATCCAGAATGCATCTATATGCATTCTTTGAGAGGTCATTAAAAAAGACCTCACCAACCGAATGACTCTCTAGATAATACCTTATCCCACGCACCCCAGTCGCCGCCATGATGTCTGCTACCACAAGGTCTCCTCGATTGATAATATGACCTAGAGAATTAAGGAATACTACCCCCAACGACCTATTAAATTTAGCCATTGGATTATAGAATACATTGTCGAAGATCATAATCCTTGATAGCCCTTCTTCAACTATGTTCCTCACACTTAGTTCCCTCCCACCAAGTTAAAATAAATATCCTGAAAGAATTGAAATACTATGTAAACAAATTTTTAAGAATATGATTAAGATATTTCTGACAGGCGCTCCTGGAGTAGGAAAAACTACTTGTGTTCTAAAAATTTACGAAACACTAACCATATATAAGTATAAAGTAGGGGGTTTCATATCCAAAGAAATAAGAGAAGAGGGGATAAGAATAGGGTTCAAAATGATAAACTTATTAGATGGAGACGAAGCAATATTGGCTAGTATCCACTCTAAAACTCCTCACAGAATAGGGAAGTATTATGTGAACGTAAAAGAATTAGAAAAGTTCATATCAAAGCTATACCCACTAGAAAGCTATGACGTAGTAATAATTGATGAAATAGGTCCGATGGAAATGTTATCCAGCAAATTTAAGAAATTGGTAGATGATATTTTGTCATCTGAAATGCCTGCGATTATGACGATACATGTCAACTACGCCAGCAAAATCCAGAGATACTTCAACACTTCCAGACCTAATGTGTTATATAAACTAACACGTGAAAATAGAGATGGAATGCCACTAATTATTTGGAGAGATCTACAAAGGTACATTAAAAGGAGAAGCGATGAATAAGAAAAACACTCTTTTGATAGGAGTTGACGAGGCAGGTAGAGGGGCGGTGATTGGTCCTCTTTCTATAACTTCAGTTGTCATGACACAAGAGCAAGAAGAATATTTAAAGGAGGTGATTAAATATGATTCAAAAAGATATAAAAGGAGGGCTCGAGAGAGACTTTTAGAAGAAATCATTAGTAACCATAAGATAATATCTTACTACAACATATTGATTCAACCTTCAACTATAAACGATTTAATGGGAAGAGGAATAAGCTTAAACATCATAGAGATTAGTCATATGGTCGAAGCAATAGAGAAATGTTTGGAGAAAATATCTATGGAAGAAGAGCATTTAAAGATTTACATCGACTCTATGTATAACGACCCTTTGAGATGTAAATTTAATATCATATATAAGCTGCAGGAAAGACTAAATAAGAAATGGAAGTTTAACGTGATATGCGAACATAAGGCGGATGAGAAATACATTCCTGTTAGAGTGGCTTCTATAATTTCTAAGGTATTGCGTGATAAGGAGATAGAAGAGCTACACAAGATATACGGAGATTTTGGGAGTGGGTATCCCTCCGACCCAAAGACTAAATCATTTCTTAATAAATTAGCGATGAGGCTGGATAACAATAAAATATACTCGATTGTAAGGATTTATTGGAAAACATGGAAAAATATGGTGAATAAAGATGTGGAGGAAGATAAATTTCTTTAGGTCTGGAGAGACTGAGATAATCGAATTACTAGAGAAACATACGAAAATATCTCTTCATTCCATGGATAATTTAATTAGGATAGTTTCTTCGGATACGAACTTAAATGAATATCTGAGTAAGATCGAAAGATATGAGAAGAATGGAGATAAAATAAGCTACAAAGCTACTAGGAAAGTTATGGAAGGTGCTGTTTCAATAGCGATCATCAACAATTTGATAAAAATAATTGATGATACCGATATGCTTCTAGATAAGATATTATATCTTGCTCGAGAAAGTATAAGACTAAAGACATCCCTAAACTATAGAGATAAGGTTATGTGGGTTCCCATCTATGAGAATATCCTACATTCAAACCTAATAATACGTGAATTGAATACGATGCTCGATGAAATTAGGATTGGATACAAGGCACCGGCAATACTTAAGAAGAGGGATAGAATAGAGGAGCTTGAGGAGGAAGGTGATGAGATGAAATCAAGGGCACTAGACATTCTATACGAAAGAGCCGGCGAAATAGATGATAAGACTTTCATACTCCTTAGAGACTTTATACTGACGATCGATGATCTTGAAGATCTGTGTGAAGACATTGCTAACCATATAATTTTAGTTAAGTATATCCTCGAGAGTTAAATGAAGGTGAAAAATTGATAGTTAGAACTCTTATAAGCATCCTGATACTCCTCATAGTATCTAACAATATAAGCCTCCTAACTGACTATCTTAAGATAGCCGGTGTCCTACCAAGATCCACAAGTAAATATCTAGTTGCAACATCAATGTCCATCGGACTGCTACTAGAGGGTAGTAAAATGTCAACATTCGTTGAGGCCTTCAACTTGAATGAAGAGATAGTATACACGACTCTGATAATCCTAATACTCATATTTATTCTAGGAAATCTCATTAAATTACCGACTTCAGCCACTCTATCAACAGTTGGAGTTCTTGTTGGAGTAAATCTATTTTACAGCAAACAACTTGAGGTAACTACATTATATAACTTAAGCATCATCTGGATCTTATCCCCAGTTATAGCCATAATTGTCTCCTATGTTATTTACAAAGGAATGCAAGAGAAAATTCATAATCTTAATTTGAGTAAGGGTATATCAACCATTGCAACTGTTTTGTTAGGCTATACATTTGGAGTAAATACTCTTGGGCTATTAAGCTCAATAGGTATAACTACAGATTATTTACAGCTTATTTTAAACATAATATCAATCTACCTAGGAAGTGTTTTCTTATCAGCGAAATTAGGGGAGGAGATAAGTAGAACTTTTCATAGTTATACAGTGAAAACATACACCTCTATATCACTTTCTACAGCTTTAGTATTAGAAATAGCCTCCAACATTTCAATTCCCGTTCCATTAACAGCATTAATCGTACTTTCTCTTCTGGGTCCTATAGCCGCTAAGAAAACTAGGCTGATCAACATGAAAATATTTAAGAAGGTGCTTTTATTCTGGATATTAACACCTTTAATCGCGCTTATACTTAGTTATGGCTTGCTAGTTATGATCCACTTGCTATTCTCTTTCTAAGAACAAACGCAATACCTAAAGATAATAGCGCGGCAGGAATGAACCACAATAGATAAGTTTGTGTAACCACTTCTCTAATGCTTATTGATATGCTTTCCCTTAAATATGACTCAAACTCCCTGCCTTCAAAAGTATATTTTACAGAGACATTATCCAAACTATATTCCCCGGGTTCTAATGGTTTTAAGACTATTGTAAATGTGTCTTTTGTAGATTTGAGTGTTACTGGTACTCCTCCATTTACCGTATCATTTACAATCTCAATCTGCTGCGGGAGGCTTACTACTATTATCACATTTCCATATTTTTCTGGATAATCAGAATAAATCGTTATCCTAAGTGAGATATTCTCATCCATACTAGCCGAGAATATTCTATTCATTATGTCTAATGTCAATCCTGATAATACAGTTATATCTCCAAGTTTTATAGTATCAACTCTAAACTTTCCGAGATACCAATACGAGGCTCTAAAGTCAGGTAGCGTATAGTTCCCTGGATCAGGTGCTGTGAAGTTATATTCCAACTCTTCTATTGACCTCCCTTCGATAATAGACCTGCTAACTTCATTGGGAAACATCTCTATATCATCACTTCCAAACCATGAAAAGGTAGCGTTAAACATAGGTTCATCAAACTTATTGACCACCCTAACTGTAAATGAAAATTCTTCACCTGACATAAGAAATTCAGATAAACCTGTAACCTCAATATCAATGGTGTTGAAGAAGTAGTCTACATTACTTTCAAATACGGTGAAGCCCCTAGACTTTATAATAACTAATGGAGTGAGTTGAATAGTATTTTCCTGATATAATACGTTAAAGTCGATAGAAATTGAATCTGATTCCTTTATAACTATATCCTCAGCTACGAAAAATTCTCCTTCCCTAGTAAAGTTATATGAAGAATTAATTAGTTCCCCACCGAATAACCTAACATAGACATTTACCCTTAAGGGGTGTTCGTTGGAGTCATTAGACACACGCACTCTATATGATTCCACCGTATCATTTATCTTTGAGCTGGTGAAAAACGCCCTTCCATTGAATAATACGAAGGCATCAAGCTTAGGCTGCAAGATGAAGGATGAGGAGCTGACTTCATAGCTCTCATTATTAAATATGTATCTTGCATCTACGAATCCAATTGAACCAATATCTTCGAATGAGAAGAAGTTAACGGTTTTATTTATCGTAATAGATCTGCCACTATCTAAATCACCGATGATAAAGTCTGAAAAGACCACAGTTTTAGCTACTCCCTCACCCTCATTCACTAATGTGACTTTATATGAAAACCCATCAGACACGGTGGGAGGGTCATTTGATATGGGAGTTACATACATGTTGAGGAATGGCGACCCATCTGACATATGAATTACATTTGAAGATGAATTGTAAAGGAGGAATAATCCATCTACAAAGTCTACCATTACCTTTGCTGGTTTAACCACTATTTCATTTGGAGCATTATCACCTATTTTCACCCGATATTTTATAGTTCTGTATGTCCCCGAATCTATGAAGGCAAAGAATTTGCTTGTATCCCCATCCAAAAGGGTAATTCCCTCACTTTCCCACCAGTCAGACTCATTTATAGTTACATTGAAAACTGGTCCACCAAAATTAAATACAGTTACATTTAATGTAACCTCGATAACATCTCCAACATTAAATGTTGTGTCGTTAAAGAACCTATTTACAACTATAATAGGTGCAAAACTGTACATCTCAAATTCCACATCTCTAGGGGAAGCTAACTCATATGGATTTTCTATTTTATATATGTATGATGCTACTGAAGCGTTATATCCGCCGGACATGTTAATTGGAGGCTTCGAATATATGTAGGTGCTCTTAAATATGAGTTCGAGGGTTGATGCTACACCAGTTTTATTTTGTAGAGGATTGGTTGTTGCCAATACAGAAGATAATCTCCATCTATTCTCTCTAAGGTTTAGAGATTTGATGATATAGACTTTCATAACCGTGTTCTCCTTCGATGATGAAATGTCTAGGATCAGTACATCGCCTAACGTTCTTATAGCTAAAGGATCCACCCACCTCAACATAGGAGTGTAATTTCCTGAGGGCAAAATAGTAGAAAATAATTTGCCAAATGTGTCAAATTCTGCATAACCCAGATATTCATCTTGGAACTTGACAAGTCTTGTAAACAATACCTCTTCAATAGTGTTTACCGCATTCTCCTCATCTTGAGGAAATGGAGAATCCAATTTAAACTTGAGCTTTGCATTTGGATACTCATTTAATGCAACATCATCAAAAGAGAGTCCATATAAGAGATATAGATATGAAGATTTCCAATTCCTAACAAAGATATAATTTAAATTAATAGTTGAATCTTCCGATACATCTAATACTGTTAGGAGATTATTTCTTAATGTGTGGTAGTTGGTAATTGTAAGATTTAGGAATACATTCTCAGATAATGTATATATCTTTAAATTCTCTCTTATCTCTACCTGAGAATATGCTGCTGGAACTCTTATAGACACTAAGATAACAAGAAATAATAGAATAAATAATATAATTTTTTTCTGCATACTTGTCACCCCATACCTCAACACACTTGTTTAGGTATATTATTTTTCATTTGAAAATATATAAAGAAAGTATTATTCTAGAAATAGATTATGGATCGGTTATTCCACCTTCCCATATTCTAAATACAACCTCTCTTGGAGGATGTTCTGGACTATCCACTATCGATGCCACCCTCAAATCAGCTGCCTTTGCCTTCTTCAGGTATATTCTATATGTTACTGCGTGAGCTACGACATGCCCCCCTATTGGTCTAGTCGGATCGCCAAACATGACATCTGGTCTAGCTTGAACTTGATTAGTAATTACTATAGCTACATCATAAACTTCAGCTATTCTTAAGAGGTCATGCATAAATCTATTTAGAAGTTGCTGACGTTCACTCAATCTCCCACGACCAAGATATTCAGCTCTGAATGGACCTACTGCCGAGTCAATGGCAATAAAACCGACATTATGTTTCTTAATCAGCTCCGGAAGTTTTTTAACCATATTTAGAAGGATTACGGTATTATACGGCCTACCTACAATTATATTTTGAAGAACTTGATTAGGATCTAGGCCTTTATTCATAGCGATTTCTACTATTCTATCAGGACTAAATGTGTTCTCCGTGTCTATATATATAGCGGTTTTACTGAGCCCTCCCTCACTTTCAGGGAGCTGAACATTTACAGACAGTGTATGGCATAACTGAGTCTTTCCACTTCCAAATTCACCATAAAACTCTGTGACGGCTTGAGTTGGGACTCCTCCTTTCATCATATCGTCGAAATTATTGGATCCCGTTTTTATGAATTTACGAGACCTACGTTTATCAAACAATTCATTAGCTACAGTAAAATCTTGTGGAACAAGGCCCATCTCCTTTAAATGTTCATAAGCTTGTAACACAAGTTTTTCAGCCCTTTCAACTGGGATTCCAGTAACCTCCGATACATATATAGGTGAATAAAGCAACAAATCTTGGATAGTATATATCCCAGCATCTCTAAGTTTTTTTGCTGTTACATCACCCACTCCCTTCAATCTACTTATATCTAACTCCTTTTCATCAAATTCATACTCACTCTCTACCATCTCACACACCTTAACAAGCCCATCTTAATTTATTCATATACAGTTTAATTAATAGAGAGTTTTATGGATATAATCTGCTGGGAGTTCTAGGGAAAAGTGTTGCGTCTCTGACATGAGGTAGTTTAAGAAGCCATCTTACAACCCGCTCTACACCAAGACCAAAACCAGAATGTGGAGGTATACCAAACTTTCTCAGTTCAAGATACCACCCGTAATCAGAAGGATCTAATCCGAAGCTCTTGATTTTGTTAACTAATTCATCATACTCATGAATCCTTTGACCTCCGGATGTTATTTCTCCATAGCCTTCAGGTGCCATTAAATCAGAGGATAATGTGACATTAGGGTTTGATGGATCATTCATGTGATAGAAGCTTCTAGTGGATACGGGGAAATGGGTTACAAAGAAGGGAGATTCAAATTGACTACTTAATACCCTTTCTTCATCAGCACCAAAATCCTCGCCCCATTCAATTTCAATGCCTTTGCTCTGCAAGATGGATAAGGCCTCATCATAAGTTATCCTCGGAAAAGAATTTTCATACTCAGGCAATAAAGACCCTTTAAGTAGCGTCTTAATTTCCTTTTCATAGTTATTGTTTAGATATGATATAATGTGTTTTACAAGCCCCTCTTCTACATCCATAATGTCCTCATGATCTAAGAACGCTGCTTCTGCCTCAATATGGAGAAACTCGGTTAAATGTTTTCTTGTTCTAGATTTCTCAGCTCTGAAACTTGGCTGAATAACAAATACCTTCTCAAATACACATATAGCGGCTTCTTCATAAAATTGGCTACTCTGAGTTAGATAAGCATCTCTATCAAAGTATTTTAGCTTGAATAGAGTAGCCCCACCCTCGACAGCCGCAGTAATGAATGTTGGAGCAGTGATGTATACATATCCTTCCTTTGTAAAATAGTCAATTGCACCCAAGACAACACCTTCACGTACTAGGAGTATGGCTCGACTTCTTGGACCCCGCATAGTTAGATGTCTATAGTCAAACATGGTATCTGGGTTTTTCAATACTTCTTTAGTTAGGGGCCATACATCAGCCTCAGCCACTACATATAACTTCTCAATATGTACCTCTCTCCCCCCTGGAGCTCGTTTATCTAACCGTATTTTCCCTTCTGCCGCAATGGCACTCTCAATATTAAGTCTCCTAGCCAGTCTAAAGGCATCTTCAAATTCACTGGATACTACTAGCTGGATATATCCATATCTATCCCTCAACGATATAAACACTTTATCTTTATGAACCCTTTTTGATGCAACCCATCCGAGTAGTTTTACATTATCACCTTCTTCCCTATAAAATACTTCTTTTGTATATGCATTCCTATATTTAGACCATTTCAACGCCGACCACCTACATCCCCTTTATAAATTCAATTATCTTATCCATACCTTTAATGTTGATCATAATCTCTCTTAACCTACTAAGGTTAGCCAAATAATTATCTATCTCTATGAACATACTTTTGATCTTTTTAACCGTTTCCTCAGGCTTCTTATAATATAATGTATATGGAATGTACGAACCTATTCCTAATCTACTTACGGAGACAGCGTTACCCTCTTGTTCAGTTTGGTTTGGCGCTGGAACTACCAACATGGGAACCTCATGTAAAACAGATTCTAAAATTGCTGTCTGACCACCTCTCAACACAACGAATTTGCTTCTTGACAAATAGTTCAACGAGTTCCTTACCCACCCTTCTATGGAGACTGAACCTACGTTCCCAAACTTTTTCCCGTGACCTATGACCGTAACATTATATCCTTTACGTCCCAATTCATTGGCCACCTTCAACGTATCTAAATAGAATAACTCTCTATCTCCAGATGGGGCGCTTATTATAAACAATACATCAATATCTCTTGAGTCATACCTAATAGGTTTTATGTCTTTATAGTCGAGAAGAAGGCCAACATATTCAATTCTATGAAATAGGTTTTCTAAAGATGCGCTATTTACATATGATATTGTATAGGGAGGGGGTAGATCAGTTACGAAAACATTTTCCGGTCTTCCCCATAAATAGCTGAAAATCCGTCTTATAACATACCTAATGATGTTGTTTGTATGGAAAACACTCAGCTGATTACTGATAAGAAGATACCTTTTCTCAAGCAACATAGATGCCAAGCATGTTGAGATCCTAGAGTCAGAGATTACAATATCCGGATCGACCACATAGATATTGTTTAGCTCATTAAGGAAGTGTTTGAAGAGTTTATTTGAATTTAAAATACCTTTCAGGACTGTTCTTTTCCAGTCAAGCTTTTTGGAAAGCCATGCATATGTATATCCCTCCAGCCTAATGAGTTTACAGCATTCCGACAATGAATTTAGAGTCTTTAATGTGCTGAATCCATCGCCGTAGGAGGATATATAAACTTCAAAACCTAGCTTTGATAGCCTCTCTGCTAATCTAAATGACCTAATAGCGTGGCCTCTCCCTATACCATTAACCCCCATATATATCTTCATAATTATATTAACCTCTCCTAACTACCTGACCTTTGGGGGATAGCTCCACAAAAATTTCTGCATTAAATTTCAAAATTTCCGCCTCTGGATCCAACCATGTATCAGGGGGGAGACCAGCTTTCAAACATAAATTCGACAAATATTCCTCAGGGTTCCAATTCTGTTCAACCGCCACCTGAGGTAGTAATAACGCCGAAACGCCCTTGTATCGTAGTATAAGCCCATCTCTTCCAATATCAATTTTTTCTGGATATTTCAAGGGAGAGTCTACCTCAATTTTTTCTGGCGTAGTTAATAGAGAGAGTTCAATCACGATATTATCAAGTTCATTTATGGTAACAGGAGCGAATCTAGGATCATTTATCGATGCTTCAATTGCGCTCAATATAACAGCCTTATATAATGGATATGTAGGATACGGAAAACCTATACAGCCCCTAAGTTCTTTTGTATCATATCTGTATAGAGATGTAAAGACCCCCTGCTTTATCTTTAACCTGATTGGTATATCGCTTTCTTTAACCTCAAACACCTCATTACTTCTTAGATAATTTTCAATCGCGCTTCTAGCCAGTGATACCAATAGTTTTGCCTCACTAAGTGTTACTGACATATCCTTCACCTAAATAGAAATTTATAGTAGGTAATAATTACAAAATAACCGAGATATAGCTATATTCTAATTATGAGTTGATAAGGCATGGGAAGAATGTTTAGAGAGGGCGGAGAAAGATACTTTAGTCTGGAATACTTACCTGAAAAGACTCCTTATAGAGAAAAACATATCAAAGAACTATATACCTATTTGATTAGCGAAATTAAAACGGGAAGCTTCCGCCCTCCAATCCTCCTTGGCCCTTCTGGAACAGGAAAAACAACGGTTGTAAATAAAACGCTTCAACTTATAAATGATAAAATTGAGGGAATCCTCACAAGGAATTTTAACATGATGCTTGTTAACTCAAGCTATTCAGCTATTAGAAGCATCTGCTCATTCGTTACACCAGTTCCAGAGAGAGGACTCTCACTAAACGAAATAATCGAAAAGTTATATGGGACCCTTGAAATGGAAGATTCCATTTATGTCATTGGACTTGACGATGTAGATGAACTACTAAGAAAGGAGCGTGGCAGGATATTAGAGATTTTGACAAGAATTAATGAAGACTATGGGGCATATCGCGTGTTTCCAATTGTGGTTGTCAGAAGCATAAAGCCTGTGTATGCATTACCCGATCATATTAGGAGTAAAATAGGAGGTCTCACACTTAACTTTGAACCTTATAGAGCCTCAGAACTTATTGATATCGTTAAAGAGAGGATTGGGAAGGGACTTAGAGAAAATTCTATATCTAGAAACGCGATTGAAGCGGCTGCACTGATTTCCGAGGAAATATATGGAGGAAATGCCCGTGAAATGATTAATTTAATCTATAAATCGGCTTTGTACTGCGAAAGAAAAGATTTGAACATTATAAATGTAGAGATTATCCGTAAAGTCTTCTTCCATGAATACTATAAACATATTAAGCATGATATTAGGGATAGGGTAAAAGCCAACCTTTTAAAGATGATAGTATCAATGACAGGGGAAGATAGTTACATAATAACAGCTGAGGAAGTAGACTCTCTCATCAAAGAAATTACATCTTCATATGGATACAAAAGAGATGAGGTGTTGAAACATATTGAGGAACTTATTAATAGAAGATATCTTATGGAGGATAACGGGAAAATTCTTCAATTATTCTTTCCAAAAGACTTGTTTTGATAGGATTTAAACAAATGATTCAACTGATAATTTAACGAATACTTTCACTCTACCCCCCTGTGGGACACAACCATACATATCCATAAAAAGATTATTTAATATAGTGAGAAACATGCCAAAAATAGCCCTATATTTACCGAGAAATTACAAAGAAAGGGAGAAATGGATTAGAATCCGTGAAATAGTTAAAGAAGAGAGTAAAGCTTTAGGAGTGGAGTATATAGAGAAAATCGGAGATGAAGATTATCCAATAGTTTATTTAGAGGATAGCGAGACAAGTACTTTCATATATGTTGAGGACTCTGAAGAAGACGACACCGAAAATATTAGAGCAATGATTAGAGTGCTAACTCTTGTAGCTTTATTAGGTGAGGAGAAGGAGAGATCCGAGATAGAAGAGAGGCATTTTAGAGAAAGGAAAATTCTAAAATAGTGGTGGGCCCGCCGGGATTTGAACCCGGGACCACCAGCGTTCTGGCGATACATCCCCAGGCTGGCATCCTAGCCAAGCTAGACCACGGGCCCTAAATGCACAACTATACTTATCTAAATCCAACTATAGATTAAAAATTTTTGATATAACATATTTCACAGTATCCTCCGTCCTCGACTCATTATATATCGAGACAAATCTCCTAATTTTTTCCAAGTTCAAGTTATAGAGTTCGCATAAATACTCGGAGGAAGGATGGCGAATGAAGATTGCTTGGATTAGGGAGGAAAAATTTCTCGGATTCTCTCTATATTTTGCAGACTCAAAGTCTATGAAAACAGGCTCAAACTCAGGTTCCATAAATATCACATGAGATTTGGGACGGGATAGTTCCCCATGATCTATATTTAACTTATCAAGTAGGAAACCTTTATAGAGGACACGGGATAAAGCTCTTGAAACGTCTTTCATGCCTAGATGATATATTTCATCACTTAGGAAGTCAAACATGTTTACCCCTTGTATGTATTCTTGGATTATCATCCAATCGTTGGAACCTATCAGTTTAGGAACTAGCTTATCCCTCGGATAAGCATCCAAAATTTTCTTAATTATCTCAGCCTCCAAAGATAATGAATCACGGGAAGAATCCATCCTAAGAAGTTTAACTACGACTACATCATCATTATATAGACCCTTAATCACTATAGAGTTCGTCCCCTTACCCATTATATGAAATCTTCCAATCTGGACAGGGCCATCAAGTATAACTGCTCTTATACCTTTTTCCAATAATGCATCAATCCTTTTACGAAAGAGGACCCAATCAGCTCTAGGATAAGTAATAATTCTTACAAACTCTTTGTCTATTCTATCCAGAGACTCATTTCTAATAAGGCTTAAATCTATAACTGTTGTAATGTCCAAAATTCGTCACCCACTACAAAGTTTATATACCATATTTGTAACTGTGTATCACTTAATACCTCTTCGTATCGCTCCTCAATGGTAAATATTTCATAACTATCAAAAAGATCTTTAGGTATCTTAACTAGTTTATTATCAATAATATGTTTTAAGACTTCTCGGGCTCTTAGAAAACGGCCTTCCTTCAAAACATACCAACGTCCATCCTCCCCTATCCATTTAATTCTTTGCAGATTTTTCTCTAGGAATCTCCTTTCACTCTGCATATATGGATATGGACCCTTAACTTTTTCATATTTAGGTCGCTCCAATTCCGAGAAAAGGAAAAACAAAGCAGAACATCTTTCATAATCTGAGAAGACACCTGTTTTTAATATATTGAACCCCTCTTCTTCAGCCATATTCTTAATTTTTCTAGAGAGGCGTTCCAACTGAGAATAATGAATGTCTTCTATCTTCTTTCCATGCTCCAAATAAATAACTAAAATAGGGAGATCATACTTAACTAAGCGACCAAGTTTTGAGAAATATTGGACCCCAGATAAATGAGGAGACTCTTCGAAAAAATTTATGGATGGTTGTTCCATCAGGTATTTCGAAGCCGAAATGGTTTTCGAAAAACTCTTATGTTTTAAAGCTGCAGCTACATTTCTTCCTCTGTCAATCGGGTCCACAACAATTAATGGTGTTCTATATCCAAACGCATCAAGGACGGCTTGTCTAGAGGAATAATGTTTCTCTAAATCAATAATAACGGGGGGTTGCCAATTGCTAAAATTGGATAATGCCTCTTCAAAACCACCGTACTCCAAGATTAATAGTTCAGTAAGATAACCTGAAAACCCACCTACATAAACCTCAGCTCCATACACTCCAGTAGCTTTTAAGAAAACTTTCAGCCTAATGACTTCTTTGTAAAGTTCTTGTATCCCTCTTTCAACTAAGTAGATATGATGAAAGTAAGATCTGTCCATTGGACTAAGCCAATTTGGATATTCTGTCTTAAAAGATGGCACAATATTGAAAGTTAAACCTTCAGCAAATAATTCTAGGTAGGGATGCTCAGCATATCTTACTCTGGTTTTATAACGAGTATTAACGTTGTCTATTAGAAAGTCTACTACAGACTTAGGATCTACATCGTCTTCAAACCTTATGAAAACATCCACATCGAAATCATTCTTTAAATACGTCATCCTAGGAACAGAACCCAAAATAACTAGGTCCTCTTTTGAAACGTTGTATTTATTCTTAAGAATAGAGAAAATATATTCTCTGACCTTCTCAGATTTCTCTAGAATATTGATCCATTCTTCCTTTGTGGGGCAAAAATTTCTATCTATATAATTCTTGATTTCATCTATAGTGGATTTCATAATTTTCTACACCAATTCAAAGACAGCTACATCTCTATATATGGGTCCGGATTGAGTAAGTCTGCTCTCCTTTAACTTAAAACGTGTAACTTCTACATCAACCTTATTTACCATAGATCTAATTTGAGATATAAAACGTTCATCAAACCTAAAGAACTGTTTGATTCTTGCAACGGTAATATGTGGCTTAAACGGTCTGGATTCCCTTGGAAACATATTAGCCAATTGTGTCTCAACGTATTCTTGTAATACCCTCAACTTTCCTTCTACATCATTTACATCTAAAAACACCACACGAGGTCTGCTCAGATTGGGAAAACCACCAACATCATCGATTGTAATCTTTGTTCTTTCAAGTTTTTTAAATGACAACCTCCTAACTATTTCATCTATAAGGCTGCCATCAATTTCCCCCAAGAATTTCAATGTAATATGTAAATCATCAAGTCTAGGATAAGTGGCTCTAACACCAGTACTTTTTATATATTTTTGAATCTCATAGACCATCCTCTTCAAATCATCTGACTCAATATCAACAGCTATAAACAGCCTCATCGGCTATCAATAATTTAAAATATGGAGCCATAAAAATAGATTAAGAGAAGTGAAGCTATGATGGCAAATCGGAGAGGAAAAAAGATTCTAATCTGCGTTACGGGGTATCCTGGATCGGGAAAGAGTGTCTTCGCCTCTGTAGGCAAGGAGTTTGGACTAAAAATATTTACGATGGGTGACGTGGTTAGGGAAGAGACAATGAAAAGATATGGTGTAATTGACAAAACCACACTCGGTAGAGTAGCCAAAGAGTTAAGAAGGGAATATGGAGAAGACGCAGTAGCGATACTCCTATCTAAAAAGATTAGGAATATTGAGGACAAAATAGTTGTAGTCGATGGAATAAGGAGTCTAAGGGAGATAGAGATACTCTCTAAAATTGGACGTACATATTTAGTAGCGATACTTGCAAAGAGAACCACTAGATATCTAAGATTAGTAACTAGAGGAAGGGCCGACGATATGAAGACATATGAAGATTTCTTAATAAGAGAAAACAGAGAGAAAGGATTTGGATTAGCAGAAGTTATTGAGAGTTCAGATATCTATGTTTATAATGAGGGGATACCTCTCGAGACATTTTTAGATATATCAAGACGATTGTTCAAAAAAATCTTGGATGAGATACATGAAAAAGAGAAGACTTAGGGAAAATATAAGATATAAGTATGAGGTAGATAGTAAACTGGAAAAAGCTGAAATCACAGCTAAGACTGTCTTACTTCCTTGTGAAGATAAATCAAAAGTTGAACAGGCATTATTGAACGTAGTTCATGGAAATATAACTCAAGAAGAATTTAACGGTGAGAAGTACCTTGTAATACATACTTCAGGTAGAGAAAAAATTGAAAGAATATTCAATCAATTTAGAAATAGACAAGTTTTAGCGGCACTTAGAAAATTTTTAATTACATATTCAAGCCAAGATGAAATAGTTTTTTATCTTCATAAACAGGCTGCCTTTAAAGGGACGCTTTCTCTCGCCGAACCAGGAGAATCACCTGGCGGGGAAATAATAGTCTCAATAAGGATTGAAAATGCAAAGGAAATTATAATGTGGCTAACAAGATTCTAGAGTCTTTCATATTGACTTGGTTTAACGTATGGAATTATAAGATTACCTAAATCCTCAGCTAAAAAAGTTGAAGGAAAAATTTTTCGAGCCTCCTCTAATAACGGAGTTGGATCCTCATATCTAGCGCTAAAATGAGTTAAAACCAGAATTTTAACATCGGCCTCCTTAGCTATTTTAGCTGCCTCCATTGCAGTGGTATGTAAGGTTTCTAAACTTCTCTCTTTTAACTCATGAAGAAAAGTGGCTTCATGAATAAGAACATCACAATGACTAGAAAATGATACCATCCTTTTGAAAGGAGAAGTATCACCAGAAATAACTATGCTCCTACCTTTTATACGTATTGGAATGATGTAATCCTCGGATTTAATCGTTTTTCCACCTAAAACCACATTTTTACCGCTAGCAAGATCCTTCCATAAATGCTTAGGAATTCCATTGTTTAATGCCTTTTTAACATTAAATTTTCCCGACCTTCCATATTCTTGAAATCTATAACTGAAGGACCAGGATGTATGGGAGTTCTTTATAGCTTTTACGAAATATTCATCAAATTCAAACGTGACTCCATCAAATACTTCATTGAAATATAGCTCGAAAGATGGTTGTATTTCTAGAAAATTGAGGAAGTAGTTAATAAGAGATTTTAATTTTGGAGGACCATAAACAAATACTTCTTTTGTCCTTTTAAAGAGAGTGAGAGTTTGGATAAGAGGAAAAAACCCCATTATATGGTCTCCATGAATATGAGTAAAGAAGATTTTAATTGTTTTTCCAAGTCCTAAACCCAGCTTAAAAAATTGTCTCTGTGTTCCCTCACCCATATCAAAGAATATCAACTCACCTTTCCTCCTCATAACTATGCTCGTTACATTTCTCTGAGGAGTGGGTACTCCAGCTGAAGTACCGAGAAAGTATATCTCGATGTCCATTAGTACATCACCGTATAACATAGAGATATCTTACTAAGTTTTTATGAACCCTAATTTGGAAGACATGTTTAACTAATAAATTATAGTTATCCAAAATATTCGTTAGCAACATTGGAGAGAAGAAGGCGGAGCCCTTAGCCCGACTCACAAACTGATCT
>Ga0256839_1003305_pt1 | contig 16767 bp, 14 predicted proteins | sample 354166metaG_FD_185968 | JGI IMG/M metagenome (GOLD analysis project Ga0256839, IMG submission 185968) | Hydrothermal vent microbial communities from Mid Atlantic Ridge, Atlantic Ocean - 354-166 | ecosystem: Environmental > Aquatic > Marine > Hydrothermal vents | place: Atlantic Ocean: Mid... | reverse complement strand
TTTGCATGGATAGAGAAATGCCGTCGACTCTGGAAGAACTGTGAAAGGCTCTTGAATTCAAGTTTACACATGGTCGTACTCGCATTTATTAGAATTTTACTGAATAGATCTTGAACAGGCTCTAAGACTTGAAAATAGTGACTTGATATCAGGGGGCAAAGAATGATAAACGGCAAAAAAATGACTAATTCAGATCATCAGAAAGTTTCATTGTTACTACCCTGGTATGTTAATAAAACACTGGATGATAACGATAAAGATTTTGTAGAAAACCATATTAGTGTTTGCCTTGTATGCCGAATTGAATTAACTAATTTGCAAAAGCTATCAGCTTTCGTTCGTCAGGAAGATGTTGCCGATAGTGCTGCTCATGCGGCTTTTTCTCAATTGAAAAATCGAATACATCAAGATGAAACCTTGACCAAACAAAGAACAGGTATGGTTGGTAATTTTTTTGATTTCTGGAGAGATAAAATTGGTTTTAATCGTAAAAAACTGTTAGCCAATCATCCCGGTTTAGTTTTGGCAAGTATCATGACATTTGTTTTTTTATTGCTTATTCCTGGTTTTTTTGGTAAGAATCTTTTAATTGGGAACCAATTTCAAACGCTTTCCAACACGAAACATGAAGATGTCGGGAAGAATGAAATACGGGTTGTTTTTGCCAGTGGCATGTCTTCGGAGCAAATTTCCGGAATATTAGATGCATTTCAGGGCCGAATAGTTTCTGGGCCAACCTCACAAGGTGTATTGAATGTTCGTATAGGCAATGCTGAGAAACAAATGACAAAACAACAAATAACTGAGATTATTTCCAAATTGCGTAACAATCCTCAAGTTATTTTTGCTGAACCAAGCTATACCATGTTTTCACAAAACAACCTAAATCCGGGGTGATCAAGATGAAGTCTTATTCATTGCTGTTTGTTTTTGTTTTTATGGCTAGTTCGATGACTGCGAAAAGCGATGAACTGGCTTCTTTTGGTAAGATTTCTGCTTTAAATAACCCTGAAACAGCAAATCGAATAATACTTATTGGCTTTCCCGATCAGTCTATAAACAGAATTTCGGGCGCATTTATCTCTTCCCCTTATCGACGCAGAGGTGGATATCAAAGCTCTTCGTGGAGTCAACGGATGACTTCCGATATTGAAAATGAATATAGTTTGCACAAATTGACAGAGTGGCCCATGACTGAAGTTGGAATTCATTGTGCTGTTTATCAGATCCCGGAAGGATTGTCGATGGAAGAAGTCATGAAAAGATTAAAACATGATCAGCGCATAAAAATTGTGCAACGAATGCATCAATATAGAACCCATGCCCACCAATATAATGATCCTTATTTTAAACTACAGTCAAATTTACATGAATTCGAAATTGAACGAGTTCATGGTATTGCAACGGGTCAAAATGTTACTATCGCAATTATTGATACAGGGGCAGATACCAGACATCCGGATCTGACTGGTCAAATAAAAATAACCAAAAATTTAGCGTCCGGTATTTCTGCAAGTTTTAATAGTGATGTACATGGCACTGCAATTGCCGGAACCATTGTTGCCCAAAAAGACAATAAAACCGGCATTGTTGGAGTTGCACCAAATGCCAGGCTGATTGTTCTGAAAGCATGTTGGCCGGATAAAGTAGATTCTTTTTCAGCGGCTTGTAATAGTTTTACCCTTGCGTTGGCTATCAATACAGCGATTAAATTACGGGCTGATGTTCTGAATATGAGTTTATCGGGGCCTCAAGACCCTTTAGTTCAAATTTTACTTGAAAAAGCTGTTGAGAAAGGAATGATTATCGTAGCTGCTGATCCTATTGAAGACAGATTACGTTTTCCAGCGTCATTGGCTGATATTATTCCAGTGTCAGAGCAACCCTCTCGGGTAACTCAAAGGCGTCCTTTTAGCGCTCCAGGAGAGCAAATCCTGACAACTTTACCGCATGGCACTTATGATTTTGTTTCTGGAAGTTCCATGTCTGCAGCACAAGTTTCAGGTGTGATCGCTTTGTTGCTAGAACTTAAGCCAGATTTGACCAGGAGTGAAATTTATAAAATTTTACAAAAGTCGACCTTGCCGGTTTGTAAAACAAGTAATAATTCTCCCACCAATAGAATAAATGCCATTTCAGCAGTTTTGGAAGTTTGTGATGAAGTGGCTTGTCCCGAGATGTGATAATAGCCATTCTGCGCATTATCATTAAAGTCCTTGTTTTTTATGCCTAAAGCTTTATTTGATGAAAAGTATTTTCATCATTATTACTTGTCAGTTGCTTAATAATAGCAAAGTCAGGAACTTATGATAAAATTGGGGTTATAATTAATCCAGAAAAATATTTATCAAGACTTGACAAGGAAATAATGGCGCAAAAACTTTATATTCAAACCAATGGCTGTCAAATGAATGAGTATGATTCCGACAAAATGCGGGATGTACTGATGGCCTCGCATGGATTGGAGTTGACGGACAAGCCTGAAGAAGCCAATGTATTATTATTAAACACCTGTTCAATCAGGGAAAAAGCTCAGGAAAAAGTATTTTCCGCCATAGGGCGCTGGCATAAACTCAAGCAAAAACGCGATGACGTGATTATTGGCGTAGGTGGTTGTGTTGCCAGCCAGGAAGGTGCAGCTATTCAGAAACGAGCTCCTTATGTGGATATTGTTTTTGGGCCCCAGACCTTGCACCGCCTACCAGAGTTGCTGGAGCAAGCTAAAAATAAACAAAAACATGTGATCGACATTTCGTTTCCGGAAATTGAAAAGTTTGATTCACTCCCAGAGCCAAGAGCAGAAGGACCAAAAGCCTTTGTTTCTGTCATGGAAGGTTGTAGTAAGTATTGTACTTTTTGCGTAGTTCCATATACACGCGGTGAAGAAGTGAGTCGTCCCTTGGATGATATAATTGCTGAGATCACTCATTTAGCGAAACAAGGAGTTAGGGAAATTAATTTGCTGGGGCAAAATGTCAATGCCTATCAAGGAAGCATGGAAGATGGGGAAACGGCTGATTTTGCTTTATTATTACACTATGTCGCTGCTATTGAAGGCATTGACCGTATCCGTTTTACGACATCCCACCCTGTTGAATTTACTGATGACCTGATTGAAACCTTTGCAGAAATACCGCAATTGGTTAATCATTTACATTTGCCAGTACAAAGCGGGAGTAATGTGGTTTTGGAAAAAATGAAACGGGGCCATAAGCGTGAAGAATATCTTGAGATTATAAGAAAAATAAAGCAAGTCAGGCCTGAAATCAGTTTATCTTCAGATTTTATTATTGGATTTCCAGGAGAAACTGATGAGCAGTTTCAAGAAACAATGGATTTGATTGATGAAGTTGGTTATGATCAGTCTTTCAGTTTTATTTATAGTCCACGCCCTGGAACCCCTGCGGCTGATATGACAGATAATGTGGCTGTTGAGGTAAAAAAACAACGATTACAAAGTTTGCAGGAGCGTATTAATAGTTTTACGATGGATATTTCAAAAAATATGGTGGGAACGGTTCAATCTGTGTTGATTGAAGGAAAGTCGAAAAAAAATCCTTTACAGCTTACGGGCCGCACCGAAAATAATCGCGTAGTAAATTTCACTGCCCATCCCCGCCTGATTGGGCAGTTTGTCGATGTTCATATCACTGAGGCTTTACCCAATTCCTTGCGAGGGAGATTGGTGGAGTTGTCATCAATTGCTTAGTTTTCAAATTTGTCTTCAATAACATCTACTACAATAGAGTTTTCTCTACTTCCTGCTGATAGCGAAAGATTGGCCACATTATGCGGTCAGTTTAATGATCATTTAAAGCTTATTGAAAAGCGATTAAAAGTAGAAATAGCGAATCGTGGCAATCATTTCAAATTGACTGGAAATTTGCAAGCAATGGAGGCTGCCAAAATTGTTTTACATCGCTTATTCGAGGCCACTGAAAATGAAGTGATTACTACTGAACAGGTTCATTTGTCTATGCAAGACGCTTCTATCGAGCATCATGAAACCGTGTCGAATTCTGAAGTTGATCCGGTCCTGATTAAAACCCGGCGAGGTTTAATCAAAGGCCGAGGTGTTAATCAGCAAGATTATTTAAAAAGGATAATGGGTCACGATATTAATTTTGGCGTTGGACCGGCGGGTACCGGAAAGACCTATCTGGCCGTAGCATGCGCGGTCGAGGCTTTACAATCAGATAAAGTAGGCAGAATTGTGCTGGTTCGACCAGCGGTCGAGGCAGGAGAGAAATTGGGTTTTTTACCAGGTGATCTGGCACAAAAAGTTGATCCCTATCTGCGTCCACTTTACGATGCTTTGTACGAAATGTTGGGTTTTGAACAGGTCGAAAAGCTGATTGAAAGAAATATCATTGAAGTGGCGCCTTTGGCTTTTATGCGGGGCAGGACTTTAAATGATGCGTTTATTATCCTTGATGAAGCCCAAAATACTACAACAGAACAGATTAAAATGTTTTTAACTCGCGTAGGATTTGGTTCAACAGTGGTAGTCACAGGCGATGTGACTCAAATTGATTTACCGCGGGAGAAAATGTCTGGATTGTTGCATGCAATGCAGGTTCTGAAAGATGTTGAGGGGATCAGTTTTACCCATTTTGGCGTTCGTGATGTGGTGCGTCATCCTCTTGTGCAGAGAATAGTTTCAGCTTATGAAAGCTTTGAAAAAAATCAATCATGAATTTGGACATACAACGTATTTTTCAAAATTCGAATATACCTGATGATAGTCAAATCAAGGCATGGGCCGCTCTTGCATTACTGGAAGATAATTGTAATAGTGAAATCCTGATTCGTATTGTTGATGAGAATGAAAGTGCTGCACTAAATCAGCAATATAGACAAAAGTCCGGCCCTACCAATGTTTTAAGCTTTCCTTTTGATGCTCCTGAAAACCTGGAATTAAACTTGTTAGGGGATTTGGTGGTATGTGCCCCTGTTGTTGAAAAGGAAGCCGAACAGCAAGGAAAATCCATTAATGATCATTGGGCGCACATTATTATTCATGGCCTTTTGCATTTGCAGGGTTTCGACCACATTGAGGAAAAAGATGCCAACGCTATGGAAGCATTGGAAATTAACCTATTGAAAAAAATAAATATAAATAATCCTTATTTTCAGGAGAATTATTGATGAATGACGACCAACCCCCGAGTACCAAGCCCCAGCAGAAAAGCTGGATTGACAAGATTAATCAGCTGATAACTGGGGAGCCTCAAGATCGCGAAGATCTGTTAGAAATTTTAAAAGAGGCAAAGAAAAAAAGATTACTGGATGCCGATGCATTTTCAATGATCCAAGGGGTACTGCGTGTCTCTGAGGCAAGAGCCAGGGATGTGATGGTGCCTCGCGCACAAATGACTGTGGTTTCCAGAGATGCGGAACTAAAAGATATTTTTCCTGTAGTGATCGAGACTGCTCATTCACGATTTCCAGTCATTGAAGATGATCGTAGCGAAGTGGTTGGTGTATTGCTGGCAAAAGATCTTCTTCCGTATGTTCTAAAAAATCAATCTGTTAAGGTCGAAAAAATTATGCGACCAACTGTAATAGTCCCTGAAAGTAAGCGTCTGAATGTTTTGTTAAAGGAATTTCGTGCGACCAAAAATCATATGGCCATCGTTGTTGATGAGTATGGTGCAACTGCCGGTTTGATCACCATTGAAGATGTTCTGGAACAAATCGTTGGTGAAATCGAAGATGAACATGATGCCGAAGAAGAAGAATTTGTCACACAGCGTAAAGAGAATGAATATTCAATTAAAGCGCTGATGCCGATTGATGATTTCAATGCCCGTTTTTCAGCCAATCTTGAAGAAAATGAGTTTGATACTTTAGCGGGGTGGATTGTTCATCAGTTAGAGCATATGCCAAAGAAAGGCGAAAAACTCGAATATGGGAAATTCAGATTCGAGGTTATCAAAGCTGATACACGCAGAGTGCATTTGTTGAAATTAAAAATAACCAAAGAAAAAAAGTTAGATAGTTAATATTATATTAAAATTAATGTTTCATACTATGCTTTTATAATTCGCGCGGTCACGGATGTGGAATTTATAGCGCACTGATTTTTGTCGAGAACAAGGCCCTAAAACAGGCGCATAGTAAGCTACGCAACTGTTTTAGTAACGCAGCTATCGGCAAAAACTCAGTCGTTAGAAATCCGTAGTCGTGACCGCGCGAAGTATAAGCTTAAAGCTAAGGAAAAGAGGAATATAAATGACCGAATTAAAACATATTGTTAAGCCTTCAATGGTAATTTTGCTGGTTATGCTGGCTTGTTTGAGTAATGCTTATGCTGATGAAAAAGTTGTTGCTACTGAAGCATATTTAGTTCAGCCTGGAGATATTCTTGAAGTGAATGTCTGGAAAGAAGAAGGCTTGCTACAAGAGGTTTTGGTTAGACCCGATGGCGGTATTTCATTTCCCTTGGTTGGAGATTTTAAAGCCCAGGGTTTAAGTCTGGAACAAATTCAGAAAAAAATCTCTGACTCTCTCTCAACATATATTTCCGATCCGGTTGTGACGGTTTCTGCAAAGCAATTATTAGGGAACAGAATTTACGTTATTGGTAAGGTAAATAAGCCGGATCAATATTTAATGACCAGCAAAATTGACGTTATGCAGGCTTTAAGTATGGCGGGTGGCATGACGCCGTTTGCCTCTGTTAACAATATTGTTATTTTAAGAAGGGATAATAGCGGTAAGCAAAAAGCCATTGAATTTGAATATGGTGATGTTGAAGACGGTGATGATCTTGAGCAAAACATAATTTTACAAAGCGGTGATGTGATTGTAGTTCCATAGTGATTGTTAGGGAAATGAAACCCCTATGATTTTTATCAATGTAATGGAAACATGATCACAATGGCTTTTGAAAAGTTTTATCAATATAATCATAATAATTGGTTAATTAAGTTTTTGCTGGTTTTTTCAGCCGGTTTTTCTGTTAGTGCTGTTGCCGACGAATGGTATATTCAGCCGTCATTTAGTTTGCGAACTGAATATGATGATAATAAACGTTTGTTTACAGATACTTTTCTGCGTAGTTTAAGAGAGCAGAGGGGTGAAGTTGGTATAGATTCTTATGGCATAATTACAACTGCCGATGTCAAGACAGGAGTAAGGTCTGATAATTACGATGTTTTTTTTAAAGGGAAAGTCGCCGTTAAAAAGTTTTTCTCGGACCTGGATTTAGATCACGAGAATTTTTTTCTGGATTTTAAATCCAGCTATAACTTTGATGCAAGAAATACTTTTAGTCTTTCCGCAGCTTATAATCAGGAAAGCACCTTGACAGCCGGCTTGGATGTGACAGGAATTTTAGAGAATATTCCAAGGTGGACCTGGACAGTTTCTCCGGACTGGATGTTTTTATTGTCTGAGGATAAATATATCCAGGCCAATTATTCACATACTGATGTCAGTTATGGTGAATCTCTAACATCACGTTACACTGATTATACCTATGACTCAGTCTCGCTTACCTTTTTTCATCAATGGAATGCCAAGTTACAAAATTATGCGAGCGTTGGGTGGTCAAGATTTGAGCAGTCTGATGTTAATTTGCAAGTAGATGAAGTTACAATCAATACCGGATTGAATTACAGTTTTTCTGAAACCTGGACTGCTTCTATCATGGGGGGATTGCGTTTTACACAAACAGATGGTTTTAAAGCAGTGATTAGTGAGAACTTAATTGCAACGAACTTACCATCTTTTGGAGCTAATGGTCGATTCAGGATAAATGGCAACCTATTTGAAGAAATTGATGGTACAGTGTTTCTTGTTGGGTCTCAGGGTGCATTACAAGCATTCTCTGATGAGCAAACAGGGCTGGTTTTTACAGTAAATACAGAAAAGCAGTTTGAAAAAGGCAATGCCAGTATCAGCTATTCCAGAAGCACAAGTCCGTCTGGCTCAGAAGGGCTTCGTACTGTCGACAGGTTTTCGTTTGACTCCTTGTATAAAATCACTCAGCATCTGCACTTTTTGTTAAATGGTGCTATTCATATGACAAAATCCACTGAGAATACTCAGATTTCAAGGGACAGAACCTATTATACTGTTACGCCACAATTACGCTGGCAATTCAACAGGCAGTTGAGTTTATCTGGTGGTTATCGTTACCGAAGACAGGAATATGAACCTGGAAAAAATTCTACGTCTAGTATAACCAGTACAGCAGAATCAAATGCGGTCTTTATTACTTTAAAGTATCAATGGGATAAGTTTTCAACACAAGAATTTTAGTGCTATCTTTAAGATTATAGTCAAAATCGTTTTGCGTATTTAATATAGAAATTTTTATGAACAGTGAATTAATGATGGAAGAAGAAGTTAAGGGATTGCAAGATTATATTACGATGTTTAAGCGCAATAAGAATAAAATGATGCTGATTGCTGCGGTATTATTTTTGTTAACTGTCATAATCGCAGTAAAGTGGCCGGCAACTTATAAGTCAAGCGCTATCATATTGATCGAGCAGCAGGAAATCCCTCAGGATCTGGTTAGATCGACAGTGACCAGTTACGCAGATCAACGGATTCAAGTAATCAGCCAAAGGGTCATGAGCTCTGCAAATCTTAAAAAAATAATAAAAAAATATGGGCTTTATCAGGATGAAATAAAAAAAGAACCGATATCTGTTGTTGTTGAAGATATGCGCGAAGATATTCATCTGGATATGGTCAGTGCGGATGTGGTTGATCCAGTCAGTGGCAGGCCCACCCAGGCTACCATTGCTTTTACTCTTTCCTTTGAACATGAATCACCACAAAAAGCCCAGCAGGTAGCAAATGAACTGGTTAATTTGTATCTGGATGAAAATTTAAAGCGTCGTTCGGAAGTGGCTACTCAAGCAACTAGCTTTCTAGCAATGGAAGCTGAAAAACTTGCTGAACAAATTGCCGAATTGGAAAAAGAACTGGCCGATTTTAAGGAAAGAAATTCCACAAGCTTGCCGGAATTACAGCAGTTAAATATGAACCTGATGGATCGGACAGATCAGCAAATAATGGATACTGACAGGCAGATTACATCACTCAATGAACGGATATTATATCTTGAAGCTGAGCTTGCACAAATTGACCCTAATATGTCAGTTTATTCGGCAACAGGAGAACGTATTTATGGTTCACAGGATCGTTTAAAATCATTACAGGCCGAGTATGTTGGCTTGAAAGCCCGATATTCGAGTAATCACCCTGATGTGGTTAAAATGAAAAAGGAGATTGAAGCCTTAGAAAAGGAAGTGGGTGGGATTGACAAAACTGAAATTGTTGCCCAACTTAAGGATAAACGAGGTGAGTTGGCAGCCTTAACCAAGCGATATTCCCCTCAACACCCGGATGTAAAAAAGCTAAAGCAAATAGTAACAAATTTAGAGAAAGAATTAAAAAAACCCTCATCAAAACGCGTAGTAAAAAATAAACCGGATAATCCGGCCTATATTCAGTTACTTGCCCAATTAAATGCAGCAAAGTCTGATTTAAGAGCGATGCGCGCTGCTAAAGATAAATTAATGGATAAATTGGATTCTTTTCAGGAAGGATTACTGAAAGCACCCCAAGTTGAACGGGAATATCAGGATTTGACCAGAAATTATGAAAATGCCATCCTGAAATACCGAGAGGTTAAAGCCAAGCAAATGGAAGCAGATATGGCGCAAGCAATGGAACAAGGAAGGAAAGCTGAGCGTTTTTCGTTGATTGAACCGCCCTTGCTTCCGGATGAACCTGACAAGCCAAATCGAAAGGTTATTGTTTTATTAGGATTTATTTTGTCTATTGGCGCAGCTTTGGCTTACGCTCTTCTCAAGGAAAGTATGAATCCAAGCATTTATGGTTCAAAAGGGATGTTAGCTGCAACAGGTGCCTATCCGTTGGTAGTCATTCCGTATATTGAAAACGAGGAAGACTTGGAAGAAGCGAAAAAAATGAAACTTAAAATTAGTGTGGCTGTGATTGCCGCTATAATTATAGTAATCGCTTTGTTTCACTTTTTTGTCATGCCTCTGGATGTTTTATGGTATGTACTTAACAGAAAAATTAGTTAAAAACATTTAATGATTTCATATAAGTAGCGGTATTGTATTATTTTATGCAGTACCTTTAAAAAAATGAATAACTTTTAGGAAAGCAAATGGAACTGATACAACAGGCTTTAGATAAAGCAAAAAAACAGCGAGATGCGGCTGCTGAGCAAGCTTCTGAAAATATTAGCATTGACGACGATGATCATACAGCAACAAAAGAGATAAGCTACTCTCAAACACGGCAAGTCGATACACCTGAATCAGTTTTATTGAAGAATAAGCTGGTTGCTGGAATTGAGGATGACCCAAGAGGCGATGTTTTTAAAATTCTCAGAACCAAGGTTGTTCAACGCATGCGTACTACTGGAGCTAATGTTTTAGCTATAACCAGCCCAGTATCTGGCGCAGGAAAGTCATTGACTGCAGCAAATCTGGCGATCAGTATAGCGATGGATGCGAACTACAGCGTTTTACTTGCTGACCTGGATTTCAGAAACCCTAGCGTTCACCAATATTTTGGATTGACACCTGAATATGGATTGATTGATTATTTTGAAGGCAGTCAGACTATCTCTGAAATTCTGATTCACCCAGGTTTGGAATCTCTAGTGGTTTTACCAGCGGGCCGCCCTTTAAATCGTTCTTCTGACTTATTAACAACGCCAAGAATGTTAGAGTTAGCAAAAGAACTCAAACATCGCTATTCTGACCGTATTGTTGTTGTAGATTTGCCGCCATTATTGCAAACTGATGATGCTTTAGTCTTTATGCCAAATGTGGATGCTTGTTTATTGATTGTCGCGGAAGGTGAAAATACCGAAGATGAGGTTCAGCGCAGTATTGAATTGATCGATGAAAGCAAATTTATGGGAACAGTATTAAATAAATCGGTAGAAGAAGACTTTTCTGCCCGTTATTATTAAGGCTGGTTTTTTCTTTTTTGACCTTGAATAACATTTTTCCAGCCCTAAAACAGGGGGTGGTAATTTCAACCCATAGCTTCAATTTTTATTTCAGGCTTACTGAAAAGACATCGATTTATTTTTTGTAATGTATACACAATTTTATGGGTTTACCGAAAAGCCTTTTTCATTGACCCCTGACCCTACGTTTTTGTATTTGAGTAAACAGCATAAAATGGCATTGACCATGCTGAGTTATGGTTTACAAAGTCAAGCGGGGATCACAGTTATTAGTGGTGAAGTGGGTTCAGGTAAGACCACATTGATTCGGGAAATCCTTCGCCAATTGGATAAAGATATCAATGTTGGGTTGATATCAAATGCACATAATTCTTTCGGCAATCTATTAGAGTGGGTGTTAATGGCCTATAACATCAAAACTGAGGCCAAAGATAAGGCTACCTTATATAAGGTTTTTGTTGAATTCTTGATTAATGAATATGCCAATAATAAACGGACTGTACTAATCATTGATGAAGCACAAAATATGGACATGCAAACATTGGAAGAGTTACGTTTGCTATCAAATATCAATGCCGATAAACATTTGGTTTTACAATTAGTACTTATTGGTCAGCCGGAGTTGTTAGAGACATTACAACGTCATGAATTAAGACAATTGGCCCAGAGGGTTTCAGTAGATTACAAGCTAAAGCAGCTTGGATATAAAGAAACCAAAGCCTATATTCAGCATCGATTATCTGTCGCTAATGGTGATAAAGATATTTTTGATAAATATGCAGTTGCAGCAATCTATTATCATACTGGCGGTGTTCCTCGTTTAATCAATACATTATGTGATTTTGCCTTGGTTTATGGATTTGCTGAAGAAACTAAGCATATTTATCTTGAATTGATGCTCGATGTTATTAAGGATAAACAGAAAGGGGGCGTGTTCCCTGTCATTTCTTCTGAAAACAGGGAGCAGGAAACAGTGAGAAGATTAGTAAAACAGGAAAAGGGAATTGATATCGTGCCAGATCATTTAGAAGAAGCTGATGATGTGATTACAGAGCTATAGTAAAGCCATTATTGGTTTCTAAATGCATATTTTGAATTAATCAGAATAATAACTAAAATTAATTTGTAAACTTTAAAAAAACTAGATTACCAAGGAAATCATGCAAAAACTTGAAAAAAAAGTCTGTGTGGTGGGTTTAGGTTATATTGGCCTGCCTACAGCATCTTTATTGGGTACAAAGGGTTATGAGGTTTTTGGGGTTGACACCTCCAGACATGTCGTTGATACCATTAACCAAGGAAAAATCCATATCGTAGAACCTGATTTGGATATATTGGTGAAATCAGCTGTTCAATCCGGTAACTTAAAAGCAGGATTGGAGCCGGTTGCTGCTGATGTGTATATATTAGCAGTTCCCACACCATTTAAGGATGGCCATATCCCTGATCTTTCTTATGTTGAAGCAGCAACAAAGATGATTGCTCCTTTTGTTGAATCGGGAAATATTATTATTCTGGAGTCGACCAGTCCTGTTGGAACAACTGAAGAGGTCGTTGCAAAAATTTTACAGGAAAGTGGTCATGATGTAGGTAAAGATGTTTTTGTGGCCCATTGTCCTGAAAGGGTTTTACCTGGTCGAATATTGACGGAATTAGTCGAAAACGATCGAATCGTGGGCGGTATTAATCCACTTTCTACCGAAAAAGCAGTCGAATTTTACCAAACCTTTGTTCGAGGAGAAGTTTTAACGACTGATGCCAGAACTGCTGAGCTAAGCAAATTGACCGAGAATTCATTCAGAGATGTCAATATTGCTTTTGCTAATGAATTGTCATTAATTTGCGATAAAGAGAGCATCAATGTATGGGAGTTAATCAAACTAGCAAATCGTCATCCCAGGGTTAATATTTTACAACCCGGTCCAGGTGTCGGTGGACATTGTATAGCAGTCGATCCCTGGTTCGTAGTTGCTCGTGCTCCTGAAGAAGCCCAATTGATCAAAAAAGCCCGGGAAGTTAATGATGCGAAGCCACAATGGGTGATAAACAAGGTAAAAACCAGCGCCGATAAGTTCAAACATCCAGTTATAGGATGTTTAGGGTTGGCTTTCAAGGCGGATGTGGATGATCTGCGGGAGTCTCCAGCATTGGATATCGTTAAGCAAATTCAGGCAGAAAATATTGGCAAAGTTTTGGTTGCAGAACCAAATTTAAGTTCTCATAAGGATTTTGATTTGCTGCCTTTTCGAGATGTGATTGAAAAGTCGGATATTTTGCTGTTACTGGTAGATCATAAGCCATTTAAAAGTTTGAAAGCTGCTGATTTAAAGGAGAAAATATTGATCGATACGCGAGGAATTATTATTTAATAACTTTGTTTTCCTGACTGCTTATCAATTCCATATTATGAGTAACACAATACTCTATTTGTTTTTTTACAGTGTTGTTACTCTTATCACAACTGGTTGTTCTTTTTTGGAAACAAAGGAAAGTTCACCAGAAAAAATAACTCTCATTAGATTGTTTCCTGAAGGGCAAGTGAGAAAAGCTGAAATTAACAGCAGAATTTTGGCTTCTCCTTTGCTTGATTTATCGCAACAAAAACCGCGAATTATAGTGCCATTTGAAAATGGCGCTATAGCTCTAATGGATTCCGATACCGGTAATGTCATCAGTAAAATACAACTTCCGGCTCCTAAAGATAAACGTTTCCAAATTTCTGCTACTCCTGTTGTAGCAGGTAACCGCTTGATTGTTGTTTATCAATTGATGGTGAAAGGGCTGCGAGTTAGCCACCATCTAGCAGTTATTGATCTTGAGCAGCAAAAACTGCTAGATAACATTTATCCTGTTTTGGAGTTAACTGCTGAATTACCCGCTTCTGATAGATCAGGAATAGTAAGGTTTAATCCTCAGACTGCTTATCCCCATTCGGCAGTAAAATATGTTCCGAAACAAAATAATGAACCAGGATTGGTGTATGTTGCTTTTGGAGGAGCCGGCGATATTCAGCCTTATCATGGATGGCTCTTTGAAATTGATATGGATGCCTGGAGAAAAAAAGGAAAAGAAGCGGCGATAAGTAGTGTTTTGGTGACCACTCCTGAGTCTGAATGTCCTGTCAAATTTGATTCTGGAAATCGAGAAATGATTTGCGGAGGGGGGATTTGGACTCCTGCTGGACCTCAAGTTGATATGCAAAATAACGGCTTTGAAATACTTGTGCCAACGGGGAACGGGCAAATTGATTTAGCGCGTCATGATTATGCAAATACTCTGATGCGATTGAAATCTGGATTGCAATTTGATCCGGAATGTGACAAAAATCTCTGTTCGAATTTTAATCCGGTCAATCCTTCGATAGCATGTCTTGAGTCATGTAAAAATCTATTTATTCCGCGCCTGGATCCAGATGATAAGCCTTTAAGACCTGCAAATGGAGATTGTGATGATAAGACTTTTTGGCAGTGTTTGGCTTGGATGGATTATGATCTGGGAGCCAATGCGCCAGTTAAAGTAAACTTGAAAAATGATTTGAGTGTTTGGATACAAGCAGGTAAAGAGGGTGGTATTTACATGGTAGATGCTAAACACCTGGGTACCCAGTATGACCGGATGCAGATCATTGAGATATGTGGAACACCTGATGATCCTTGTTATTTAGATTGGCGTGGGATGATTGTGACTCAGCCGGTTGTTGCCACTATAGATGAAAAACCGATCGTTATCATTCCTACGTTCATTTCAGATGATACTCATGCGGCTGGTTTGATTGCTTTAGAAATTATTTTACAACAAGGGAAACCAAAGTTTAAAAAACTATGGCAATTTTCAGGGCCACCAGATAAAAAAATAACGAAATCGTTTAGGAGTCATCCTACTTTGCCAATATTAACTAGGCCCGAAGGCTCAAATGAACGGTATGTGTGGGTTGCAGATATTAATGAACATGGAAGTTTGTACGGGGTGAGAGTGAAAGATGGTACTTTGGCTGCACAAATATCTCTTGTTGGAACTGGTCAGCCACTGAGTACTCCATTATATTACAACAATACCATTTATATTCCTTCTAACGCCCCTGGCGTTAAAAAAGCATGGCTGGAAGGATATCGCATTAGGGTTGAGAACTAATCATTTTTCTCTTTTCCTCATATCGATCTGCAGATCGTGAGTATTCAGTTATAAAATGACTAATATCTGAAAGAACTGTTTCAGTTTCCTGAAAAGGTAGAGCAAGTGCTGATAAAATATCAGTGTGATTCATGCCCTTATATAATTTTAAGCGGGAATAACCACCCGATTGTTTAATTTTTTTACTCAGATTCATGGAATTTTCTGGCAGTGTGGTTGTATCTCGACGTCCATGTAAAAGTAAAACTGGAGGTTCCGATCCTGTGACAAAATTAATAGGTTGAGATTCTGGGTATTTTTCAGCTGGACCAAAGAGAGTTTTTTGATAAGACTCGGTTAGAGGTAGAAAATCGTAAGCGCCAGCTAGCCCAATAAAGCCTTTTATGCTTTGATAAGTTTCTGTGTTTAATTGACTTTTATCTACTGCCAACATGGCAGCCAAATGTGCGCCGGACGAATGACCCATTAAAAACAAGTGATTTGGCTCCCCAGAATATCGATCAATATTTTGTTTTACCCATGTCACAATTTGCTGGGAATCTTGAATGATTCCCTGGAACCTGACTTCAGGGAATCGTCGGTAGTCGCCAATTACGGCAATAAAATTTTTTGAAGATATTGCTTGGCCTACAAATTGATAGTAGGTTTTTCCAAAAGTTGGACATCCACCCCAACAGCCCCCATAGAAAAAAATAACGACTGGTAATAGATTGTTTTGTTGCTTACTTGAATCAGGTATATAAATATCTAGCGAGTTAAGTTGTCCCTTTTTATATGGAATATTTTCTATTAAAGTGTAATTATCTAATTTTGCAAGTGAATTCGCTAGAAACAATGATGAGCGAGTACACCCGAGCAATAGCCATGAGTAACTAATAATTATTAAAAAAATAAAAAAGACTTTGATAGGCATGAATGACTTGATCTTGGTATAGAATAGTTTTATATCTTTCTGATAATGTAATACTTCGCGCGGTCACGACTACGGATTTCTAACGACTGAGTTTTTGCCGATAGCTGCGTTACTAAAACAGTTGCGTAGCTTGCTATGCGCCTGTTTTAGTGCCTTGCTCTCGACAAAAATCAGTGCGCTATAAATTCCGCATCCGTGACCGCGCGAAGTATAGTTAACACATACAATATAAATTGGACCTAAAGTTTAGAACTGAAAATCCAATATTATAAAACAACAAAAAGTTGAGCATAGTGAATAAATCACTCAATAAAAAGCCGCTTTATAATGAAGGTTTACCGTTATCACCATGGCGTGAAACATTAAATACCATCATTTTTGGCTCCGAAACCAAGTTGGGAAAAGCTTTTGATGTAATTTTAATCATAAGTATTGTCGTTAGTGTTTCGGCCGTCATGATGAGTAGTGTTGAATCATTTTATCAGCATCATCACCTGTTCTTTCGTTATATTGAGTGGACATTTACAATTTTGTTCACTATAGAATATCTTTTGCGATTAATTAGTGTCAGAAAGCCCTGGTTATATTTCCGCAGCTTTTTTGGGTTGGTTGATTTACTTTCAATTTTACCCACATATTTGAGTCTTTTCTTTCCAGGCACTAAATATATGATGGTAATACGGGTATTTCGTTTACTGAGAGTATTTCGTGTTTTCAAATTGTCAGAATATATGGATGAAGCGCAGAT
>Ga0256839_1003304_pt1 | contig 16768 bp, 13 predicted proteins | sample 354166metaG_FD_185968 | JGI IMG/M metagenome (GOLD analysis project Ga0256839, IMG submission 185968) | Hydrothermal vent microbial communities from Mid Atlantic Ridge, Atlantic Ocean - 354-166 | ecosystem: Environmental > Aquatic > Marine > Hydrothermal vents | place: Atlantic Ocean: Mid... | reverse complement strand
ATCACCACGCAAGGCACTATGAAGGCCACCGGGGATTTTGGGGCGGACCTTATCGGCTATGTGTTTTATGATAAAAGCCCGCGTTCTTTATCTCGCCATGGTGCCGCCCGGCTCATCGCCAAGCAAAGCCCAAAGCTAAAATCCATTGGCCTGTTTGTAGACCCCGATGATGAGACCCTCGGCCTGACTTTGGCCAGTATGAAGCTTGATTATATCCAGCTTCACGGGCAGGAGAGCCCGGAGCGCTGCGCGGCTATCAATACGCTATTTGGCGTGCCGATCATCAAAGCCATCGGGGTGCGTCAAACCCAAGACCTTGCCACCGCCAGAAACTACGACCCTCATGTAGCGATGATGTTGTTTGATGCCAAGCCGCAAATGCGCGACCAGCGCCCCGGCGGCCTCGGGCGAAAATTCGATTGGGATTTGCTGCGCCATTATGATGGCAACACCCCATGGCTATTATCCGGCGGCCTGACCCCGGAAAATATCAGCGATGCTATAGAGGCTGTAAAAACCCTGCCGGGCTTTGCCGGGGTGGATGTCTCCTCCGGGGTTGAATCTTCCCCGGGCGAAAAAGACCTGCACCGCATGAACACATTTATCAAAGCGGCACAATCTGCTATGGCAAAGCCGTAACCCGAGGAATGTCTCAATGAGCAATGTAAATTCATGGCGCAGTGGCCCGGACGCTGATGGGCGCTTTGGGGCTTTTGGCGGGCGCTTTGTCGCCGAAACCCTCATGCCGCTCATCCTGCAATTGGAGCGCGATTATGAAAAAGCCAAAAGCGATGCCGGTTTCAAAGCCGAGCTTGACGACTTCCTAAAAAATTATGTGGGCCGTCCCTCACCGCTCTATTATGCCGAGCGCCTGACCGAGCATGTGCGCCAAACAACCGCCAATGGGAAAGGCGCAAAGATTTATCTAAAACGCGATGAGTTGAACCATACCGGCGCTCACAAAATCAATAATTGCATGGGGCAAATTCTTCTGGCCCGGCGCATGGGCAAGACCCGCATCATTGCCGAAACCGGGGCGGGACAACATGGGGTCGCCACCGCTACCGTTTGCGCCCGCTTTGGCCTGCCTTGTATTATCTATATGGGGGCTGTGGATGTGGAGCGGCAAAAACCCAATGTCTTTCGCATGAAATTATTGGGCGCTGAGGTCCGCCCGGTAACCTCCGGTGCGGCCACCTTGAAAGACGCCATGAACGAGGCCCTGCGCGATTGGGTTAGCCATGTTGATGATACTTTTTATATTATCGGCACCGCCGCCGGCCCCCACCCCTATCCGGCCATGGTGCGCGATTTCCAATCGGTGATTGGCCATGAAGCCAAAGCGCAAATGCAGGAGCGTGAAGGCCGCCTGCCGGATGTGATTATGGCCTGCATTGGCGGGGGCTCCAATGCCATTGGCCTGTTCCACCCTTTTCTTGACGATAAAGAGGTCGAGATCATTGGCGTTGAAGCCGCCGGTCACGGGGTGGATAGCGGCCAACATGCGGCATCTCTCACCGGTGGTCGCCCGGGCGTGTTGCATGGCAATCGCACCTATTTATTGCAGGATGAAGACGGGCAGATCATTGACGCCCATTCCATTTCTGCGGGGCTCGATTATCCGGGTATCGGCCCTGAACATGCCTTCCTCCATGAGAGCGGGCGGGTTACCTATCTGTCCGCCACCGACGCGGAAGCCCTTGAAGCCTTCCAGCTTTGCTCGCGCCTGGAAGGCATTATTCCGGCGCTGGAGCCTGCCCACGCCCTTGCCCGCGCCATTGATCGCGCCGCCGAAATGGAGCGCGAGCAGATATTATTGCTGAATATGTGTGGCCGCGGGGATAAGGATATTTTCACCGTCGCCGATCATCTGGGTGTTGACATATAAAAACGCCCCGCAAGCAATATGCGAGGCGTTTTAAAAATTCTGCCGTCCAAAAAGATTAGCCGTAAACGCTTTCTTTGTTGAAATGCTTGGCCAGTAGATAATAGACCACAGCGCGATATTTATTGCGCTCTGACTGGCCATATTGATCCAGCACTTTTTTGATCGCTTCATCAAGCGCCGGCCCATCTGAAAGGCCCAGCTTCTTGATTAGAAAATTATTTTTGACCGTATCAAGCTCGCCTTGATCTGTCCCCGAAACTGTAGAGGAATCACGGTTATAGATTGAAGGACCACAGCCAATGGTGACCTTGGTCAACAAATCCATATCCGGCGTAACACCGCATTTGTTTTTCAGGTCATCGGCATATTTTTCAATCAATTCGTCGCGTTTGCTCATTTTCACTCCTTAATGTTTAAACTCGATATGTCTCGAATTTGCCCGGTAATTTGACTATGTTTGGCAATAATCGCCAAGCAATATCTTGTGTTTGAGCCCATTTCTGGAAATATTTTCGGCGGATTGGTTGCCTTGGCGCATATAATCAACAAAAATGCCGCCGAAATTGCTTTCAGCGGCATTTCTAATTGTTCTCGGGGTTCCCTTTTTGGGCTAGAGCGTTTCCAGGATAAGTGGGTCCTTCGACAGGCTCAGGATGAGGCCGGTTTTTAAGATAAGAAGTGCTCAAAAACAAAAACTTAGAGCCCGGTTTTGATTCCATCAAAACGAAAAAAGGCTCTAACCCGCCGCCAATGTCCGGACATAATTGGCCCGCAAGCGAATACCCGCATCGGATTCCATATTCTGCAGGGTCTCGATCAGCGAGATCAAGGCCGGACAGAATTTTTCATTTTTGAAGTCCTGCGCACTGATGATATTGATTTCCTCTTCGGAAACGCCATTGGCGCGCATGGTCTGCACCATGATTTCAAAATCATCACTGCTGGGCAGGGTACGCTTTTCCGTTGCCTTTTTGCCATTGGCCAGAGCCTTCAGCATGGAAGCGGTTTGCAAATCCAGATCTTCCACATAATTCTCGAATTTTTCCGCCAGAACAATCGGGCCCGCATAGGCAAATTGATTGCAGGTTTCCGCGCCCTCTTCCGCCAATACCCGCTTGTGCAGGGCCAGCGACATATCAATCACCACCCGCAAATCCTTGTCCGGGGCGTTAAACGCAGCATTGGCATAGGCACGCCGCAAAAGCGTTACTTCAGCGCCAGCGCGATATTCCACCGGATCAATATCCGGCATGGTGGCGAGATATTCTTTGGCATTGGTCGCCCCCGTCTGATAACCCTCCGTATAGCCGGCCTGAATGGCCGGCGAGTTGCCAATCGATGATGCGCCAAATTGCTGATAGCGCTCGCCATCATAATAGCCGAGGATAAAGGCCGTTTCATAATTCTTCAGATTATCCAGCATGGCCTGATATTCATCCGGGAACTCTTTTTTCAAAACCGCATAAACCCGTAAATCGGTTTCAGCCAAGGCTTTGTCAAAAGCAGCGCGATGGGCATTGGTATCATCGGATTCACCCATGCCCACTTTTGACTTCATCGAAGCCAAAGAGAAGTCAGGATTATCCTTCAACAGAAAATACCAGCCACCAAAAGCGCCACCGCCAAGGATGGCCAGAAACAGAATGATAAAGAGTAGTTTTTTCACGGCTACGCACCCCAAAACACGACGAATTTCCGGCATTTGACCCGGAATGGGCCACATACCCCTAAAATGCCCACCCCAAGGGCAGACAGACCTTAACCTCGAGGCACAAAACATGCCAGCCTGATTTTGTCAAAGATTCAGTCCCATACAGGCCCATTACAGGAAATCCAGCCTGAATCGACCCGGTTTTACCCCTTGATCAGCCCCCGATTGAGCAGGGTTTCGGCAATTTGCACCGCATTCAAGGCCGCCCCTTTGCACAAATTGTCGGAAACACACCATAGCCACAACCCGTTATCCACCGTCGGATCGACCCGTATCCGGCTGACATAGGTGGCAAAATCGCCGACCGCCTCGACCGGGGTCATATAGCCGCCATCTTCCCGCTTATCGATCACCATCAATCCCGGCGCCTCGCGCAAAATATCCCGCGCCTCGTCATCGGAAATCGGGTTTTCAAACTCAATATTGATCGCCTCGCTATGGCCGACAAAAACCGGCACCCGCACGCAAGTGGCGCTCAAGCGAATTTTTCCGTCGAGTATTTTCTTGGTCTCGGCCACCATTTTCCATTCTTCACGGGTTCCCCCGTCATCCATAAAGCGGTCTATGTGGGGAATGACATTAAACGCCATCTGCTTGGTAAAAGCATCGGGGGTCGGGTCATCGCCAACGAAAATCCCTTTGGTCTGATTGAACAGCTCATCCATCGCCGCCGTGCCCGCGCCGGAAACCGATTGATAGGTTGCAACCACCACCCGCTTAATCTTCGCATGGTCATGCAAGGGCTTTAAGGCCACCACCAATTGCGCCGTCGAACAATTTGGATTGGCGATAATGTTTTTGGCACTGACGCCCGCCACCGCTTGCGGGTTCACCTCCGGCACCACCAGAGGCACATCCGGGTCCATGCGAAAATGCGAAGAATTGTCAATAACAATGGCCCCGGCCTTGGCTGCTTTGGGTGCCCATTCGGCTGCCACTTCACCACCGGCACAAAAAATTGCCAGATCGGTTTTGGCAAAATCGAACTGCTCCAGATCTTTGCATCTTAATGTCTTGTCACCAAAGGAAACTTCCCGCCCCATGGATTGGCGAGAGGCAAGGGCATAGACCTCGCCCACAGGAAACAAGCGCTCGGCCAGAATTTCCAGCACTTGCTTGCCCACAAGGCCGGTTGCACCAATAATGGCGATATTGATTTTCTCCGATTTCGACATCGGTTTTTTTTGTGACATTTAAGTTCAAGCTCCAAAGGATTATTGTATTGGCCGGGCAAACGCCTTTAGTAAGGCCTGCGACTGCAAACCATGGCTTGCGCCCTGTTTTGGCAGTGTTATAAGCGCATCAACCCTTGAAACCCAAGCACAATTCGGAACGCAAGGTTTTTCTAGAATGGCGAGGCCCCCTCGGGCCGGAATGAAAGAGCCCAGACAAGATGAATATCCATGAATATCAGGCCAAGCAATTATTGAAGCAATTTGGCGCGCCGGTGGCTGAAGGTGCTGTTGTGATGCAGCCCGAACAGGCCCTGAAGGCCGCCCAATCCCTGCCCCAAGGGGTGATTGTGGTCAAAGCGCAAATCCATGCGGGAGGCCGCGGCAAGGGCCATTTCAAAGAGGCCGAAGCCGGTGACAAAGGCGGGGTACGGATTACCAAATCGCCTGAGGAAGCTGCCAGCGAGGCCCAAAAAATGCTCGGCGCAACCCTCGTCACCAAACAGACCGGTGAAGAGGGCAAGCAGGTCAATCGCATCTATCTGGAAGCCGGCGCGGATATCGCCAAGGAATTTTATCTCTCGCTGCTGATTGACCGCGCTTCATCGCGCATCGCCTTCATCGCTTCCACCGAGGGCGGGATGAATATTGAGGAAGTGGCCGAGGCCACACCGGAGAAAATCCTGACCATGGATGTGGACCCGGCGACCGGGCTGATGCCCTTCCATACCCGCCTGCTTAACAAGGCCCTTGGCCTGTCCGGCAACAGTGCCAAGCAGATGGCAAAGCTCGCCCGCACGCTTTATACGGCCTTTACCAAGAGTGATATGTCGATGCTGGAGATCAATCCGCTGATTGTCACTGGTGCTGGCGATATGCAGGTGCTCGATGCCAAGGTTTCTTTTGATGGCAATGCCGCTTTTCGTCACAAGGAATATGACGCGCTTCGCGATATTTCCGAAGAAGACCCGTTTGAGCTGGAAGCGTCGAAATTTGACCTTTCCTATATCAAGCTTGATGGCAGTATTGGCTGCATGGTCAATGGCGCGGGACTGGCCATGGCGACCATGGATATTATCAAACATTATGGGGCTGAGCCGGCCAATTTTCTCGATGTGGGCGGCAGCGCCACCACCGAGAAAGTCACCGAGGCGTTCAAGATCATCACCTCTGATCCGGGGGTCAAAGGCATATTGGTCAATATTTTCGGTGGCATCATGCGCTGTGATGTGATTGCCCAAGGGGTGATTGTCGCGGTCAAAGAAGTGGGCCTCAAAGTGCCGCTTGTGGTGCGCCTTGAAGGCACCAATGTGGATAAGGGCAAGAAGATCATCAATGATAGCGATCTTGATGTCATCGCCGCCGACGACCTTGATGATGCCGCCCGTAAAATTGTCAAAGCCGTGCAGGGCTGATCATTCTTTTTTCTGGAAATAAAAAATGTCCATCCTTATCAATAAAGACACTAAAGTAATCTGCCAGGGGCTGACCGGCTCTACCGGCACTTTCCATACCGAGCATGCGATTGCCTATGGTACCAAAATGACCGCCGGAGTGACCCCCGGCAAAGGCGGGCAAGTGTGGAAGGGCGGCGAGGCCTGCAAGGGCGCAGAGCTACCGGTCTATGACACGGTGCTGGAAGCCAAAGAGAAATCCGGGGCCGATGCTAGCGTCATCTATGTGCCGCCCCCCTTTGCGGCCGATTCCATCCTCGAAGCGATCCATGCGGAAATCCCGCTGATTGTCGCCATTACCGAGGGCATTCCGGTGCTCGACATGGTGCGGGTGAAACGCGCCCTTGATGGCTCCAAATCGGTTCTGGTCGGCCCGAATTGCCCGGGGGTTCTGACCCCTGATGAGTGCAAGATCGGCATCATGCCCGGCAATATTTTCAAAAAAGGCCATGTGGGGATTGTCTCGCGCTCGGGCACGCTGACCTATGAGGCGGTGTTCCAGACCTCGCAGGCGGGCCTTGGCCAGTCCACCGCCGTGGGCATTGGCGGCGATCCGGTCAAAGGGCTTGATTTTATCGAAACCCTGGAAATGTTCCTCGCCGATGACGAGACCCATTCGATCATCATGATTGGCGAGATTGGCGGCCCGGCAGAATCGGACGCGGCAGCATTTCTGGCCCAAAACAAGGTCAAAAAACCAACTGTCGGCTTTATTGCCGGGGTTACCGCCCCGCCGGGACGGCGCATGGGCCATGCGGGGGCAATTGTCTCTGGTGGCGAAGATACCGCCGAAGCCAAGATCGAAGCCATGAAAAGCGCCGGTATTGCGGTATCGCCAACTCCCGCGGCGCTGGGCGAGACGCTGATTAACCTGCTCAAGGCCTAAATATTACACCCCCCGCTTTTCCCGCCCTTCGAGCGGGGACAGCCAAGGCGCGTAACCAACAAAAACATAAAATTTTTCTTCATGAATTGCTTTTATACTAGCGCTCTTAATTGGGGTAAGTTAGGACTTTTGATACTTGTTTTTTGGCGCGGGTTTAGCGCCTTATCTTATCGAGTGACACAGCTATGGCCGATGATGGCTCCCAAGGCGGTAATCCCGCACCCAATGCAATTCTCGCCGCAACATCCTTCCTTTCTGGCGGCAATGCCGTTTGGCTGGAACAGCAATATGCCAAATTCACCGAAAACCCGGATTCGGTAGAGCCGGAATTGCGCGACTTTTTTTCCGGCCTTGGCGATGCCGGGCTGGATGTCGAAAAAGCGGCCAAGGGGCCAAGCTGGGCCCGCAAGGACTGGCCCCCGCGCCCCGGCGACGAGCTCACCGCTGCCTTTGATGGTAATTGGGACAAGGTCGAGGACCAAATCGGCAAAAAACTGAAAAGCCGCAAGCCGGATCTCTCCGACGAGGCCCTGCGCCAAGCCAAGCGCGATTCCATTCGTGCTTTGATGCTAATCCGCGCCTATCGCATTAACGGCCATTTGATTGCCGATCTCGACCCGCTCAATCTTGCCCCCAAGGATGTGCATCAGGAGCTGGAGCTGGAAAGCTATGGCTTTAGCGAAAAGGACATGGATCGGGAGATTTTCATCGACCATGTGCTAGGTCTGGAAAGCGCCACTTTGGGCGAAATCCTCGAAATATTGAAAAAGACCTATTGCGGCACTTTCACCGTCGAGTTCATGCATATCACCTCGCCGGAACAGAAAAAATGGATTCAAAAGCGCATTGAAGGGCCGGGCAAGGAAATCACCTTCACCCGCGAAGGGCGTCTTGCCATCCTCAAAAAGCTGATCGAAGCCGAGGGTTTTGAGAAATTTTTGCAGATCAAATATACCGGCACCAAACGCTTTGGCCTTGATGGTGCCGAATCCACCGTTCCGGCGCTGGAGCAAATCATCAAGCGCGGCGGCGCGCTCGGAGTCGAGGATATCATCATCGGCATGCCCCATCGGGGCCGCTTGAATGTCCTCGCCGCGGTCATGGGCAAGCCCTATCATCATATTTTCCACGAATTTCAGGGCGGCTCGGTCACCCCCGACGATGTCGCCGGATCGGGAGATGTCAAATATCACCTTGGCGCATCGTCGGATCGCAAATTTGACGGTAATGAAGTGCATTTGTCCCTTGCCCCCAATCCCTCCCATTTGGAGGCGGTGGATCCGGTTGTTCTCGGCAAAGCGCGGGCCAAACAGGATCAAATATTCCCCCATGCGGTGCCCAACCATCCGCGCAAACAGGTCTTGCCTTTGCTGTTGCACGGGGATGCGGCCTTTGCCGGTCAGGGCGTGGTGGCGGAATGTTTCGGCTTTACCGGCCTGCCAGGCTATCGCACCAGCGGCACTATCCACTTCATTGTCAATAACCAGATCGGCTTTACCACCTCGCCCAAATATGCCCGATCCTCGCCCTATCCGTCGGATGTGGCCAAAATGGTCGAGGCACCGATCATTCATGTCAATGGCGATGACCCCGAGGCGGTGGTGCATGCGGCCCGCATTGCGATTGAGTTTCGTATGGAATTTGAAACCGATGTGGTGATCGATATGTTCTGCTATCGCCGCTTTGGTCACAATGAGGGTGACGAGCCATCCTTCACCCAGCCGCTCATGTATAAGCGGATTGCCAAACAACCCTCGACCATGGAAATTTACGCGGAACGCCTTATCAAGCTCGGGGATATTGAGCGCGCCGACATTGATAGCGAAGTCAATGGGTTCAAGAATTTTCTGGAAACGGAATTTCTTGCCGGTGAAAATTTTGAAGCCAGCAAAGCCGATTGGCTCGATGGCGAATGGTCCGGCCTGTCCGGCAAGGGCGATTTGAATAATCGCGGCGACACCGCTTCTTCGATTGAAACCTTGAAAGAAATCGGTCACAAAATTTCTTCCTATCCGGAAAATTTTACTGCCCACAGAACCCTTGACCGGGTTTTGAAAGCGCGGCGCAAGGTGATTGATAGCGGTGTCAATATTGATTGGGCGACCGCCGAAGCGCTGGCCTTTGGTTCGCTCCTGAAAGAAGGCTATCGGGTGCGCCTGTCCGGGCAGGATTGCTCGCGCGGCACATTCTCCCAGCGCCATGCCAGCTTTGTCGATCAAAATACCGAAGAGCGCTATACGCCATTATCGCATCTTGAGGACAAGCAACCGGTTTTTGAGGTGATTGATTCCAATCTATCGGAATTTGCGGTGATGGGGTTTGAATATGGGTACTCCATGACCAATCCCAAAGCGCTTGTTTTATGGGAAGCGCAATTTGGTGACTTCGCCAATGGTGCGCAGGTCATTATCGACCAGTTCATTTCTTCCGGCGAGCGCAAATGGTTGCGCATGTCCGGCCTCGTCCTGCTCCTGCCCCATGGCTATGAAGGGCAAGGTCCGGAACATTCTTCGGCGCGGCTGGAGCGGTTTTTGCAATCTTGTGCGCAGGACAATATGTTCGTGGCCAATTGCACCACACCGGCCAATTATTTCCATATTTTGCGCCGACAGATGAAACGCAATTTCCGCAAACCGCTCATCCTGATGACGCCAAAATCCCTATTGCGCCATAAGCGCGCCGTTTCCACCCTGGAGGAAATGGGCCCGGGCTCTTCTTTCCATCGGGTGTTATGGGATTGTGCCGAACATCAGCCGGGCTCCACGGTGGAACTGGTGCCGGACAGCAAAATCAAACGGGTCGTCATCTGTTCCGGCAAGGTCTATTTTGACCTGCTGGAGGAGCGCGAAAAGCGCGGCGTCAATGATATTTATCTATTGCGGGTCGAGCAATTTTACCCCTATCCGGCCCATTCCATGATTGCCGAGCTCAAACGGTTCAAAAATGCCGATATGGTGTGGTGTCAGGAAGAGCCGAAAAATATGGGGGCCTGGTTCTTTATGGAGCCCAATCTCGAATGGACCCTTGGACAGATTGGCGCAAAATATAAGCGCGCCCGCTATGTGGGACGCCCCGCCTCTGCCTCTCCGGCAACCGGATTGATGCGGCGGCATTTGCGCGAATTGGCAGAATTTCTCGATGAAGCGCTCACCCTATAAGCTGGCTTTGTAAAACAGTTGCAAATAGTTGTATGAACATTTTTTGGGGCACACCCCTTTTTGGAGAATAAAAACCCATGGCTGAAATTATGGCTGAAATTCGCGTTCCCAGTCTCGGCGAATCCGTAACCGAAGCAAGCATTGGCCGCTGGATGAAAAAACCCGGCGACGCGGTCAAAGCCGATGAACCCTTGGTGGAACTGGAGACCGACAAGGTTTCCGTTGAAGTGCCTGCCCCGGCCAGCGGCGTCTTGCAAAGTATTGCCGCCGAGGAGGGGGATATTGTTGGCCTTGATGCTCTTTTGGGCGTGATTGCCAAAGGCGAAGCCGCCGCCAGTCCGCAAGCCAATGGCAGCGCCGCAAAGCCTGCCCCCGCCACCGATAGGACAGATCCGGGAACCTCGCTGGTCAATATTGTTGTTCCCTCTTCCGGGGAATCCGTCACCGAAGCCGATATTGGCGAATGGCTGGTCAATATTGGCGACACAATCTCCCTTGATGATCCGGTGGTCTCGCTTGAAACCGACAAGGCCGCCATGGATTTGCCCGCACCCGCTTCCGGTGTTTTGCAGGAAATCAAAGCCGAAGCGGGGACCACGGTTCAGGTTGGTGATATTATCGGGGTTATCGCTGCCGGCAAAGGAGCCTCTGCTGCGCCCGCCGCCGCGAGCGCCAAGCCGGCCCCCTCGCAATCAACCGCAAAGACAGATGCACCCATTTCCCCGGCCCCGCGCCGGGTGATTGCCGAACACGGGCTTGATGCCAGCAAAATTTCCGGCACCGGAAAGGATGGCCGCATCACCAAGGGCGATGCTCTGGCCGCCATCGGCGCGCTGGAAGCCAGCCCCGCCGCCAAACCCGCCATGGCCCCACCAATGGCAACACGCGATATTGGCCCCCGCGAAGAACGCGTCAAAATGACCCGCCTGCGCCAAACCATTGCCCGGCGCTTGAAGGAAAGCCAGGACAATGCCGCCATGCTGACCACATTTAACGATGTGGATATGAGCGCAGTGATGAATGTGCGCAAACAATATAAGGAATTGTTTGAAAAAAAGCATGGCATCAAACTTGGCTTCATGTCGCTATTTACCAAAGCTTGCGTCCATGCCCTGAAAGAAGTGCCCGAGGTCAATGCGGAAATCGACGGCAAGGATATCATCTATAAAAACCATTATGATATTGGGGTTGCTGTCGGCACAGAAAAAGGCCTTGTGGTGCCTGTCGTGCGTGATTGCGACACTAAAAGCCTTGCGGAAATCGAGCACGCCATTGCCGGCTATGGCAAAAAGGCCCGCGACGGCTCTTTGACCATGGCCGATATGCAGGGCGGTACTTTCACCATTTCCAATGGCGGCGTTTATGGCTCGCTCATGTCGACGCCCATCCTCAACGCCCCGCAATCAGGTATTCTTGGCATGCACCGGATTGAACAAAGACCGGTCGCCGTAAACGGTGAAGTGGTTATCCGGCCGATGATGTATCTCGCCCTGTCCTATGACCATCGCATTGTCGATGGCAAAGGGGCCGTTACCTTCCTCGTGCGGGTCAAGGAATGTCTGGAAGATCCGGCGCGAATGCTGCTTGATTTATAGCCACCTGTTTTTCGGATTATTGAGCGCCCGCACAGACTGCCCACACAGACTAATTGACCTCTTTGCGCGGCGGGTCTATGCCCGTTGGACCTGTATTTTAGTCTAGAGCCTATTTTCGTTTTGATGGAATCAAAACCTGGCTCTAAGTCTTTGTTTTGTCGCGTTTCCGGACGGATAACCGGTATCCACTTATCCTGGAAACGCTCTAGAGGGATATTGGCATGGCCGAACAATTTGATGTGGTGATTATCGGGGGCGGGCCTGGCGGTTATAATGCTGCCATAAGGGCAAGCCAGCTGGGTCTGAAAGCCGCCTGCGTCGAAATGCGCGATAATAAACGCCTTGGCGGTACCTGCCTGAATGTCGGCTGCATCCCGTCCAAGGCTCTGCTCCATGCCTCGGAGCTTTATGAAGCCGCCGGCAAGGAATTTGATGGCCTCGGCATCGCCTTTACCAGTTTGAAATTACAACTGGATAAAATGCTGGCCCAGAAGGAAGCGGCCATTAAAGGGCTGACCGATGGCATTGACTATCTGTTCAAGAAAAACAAAATCACCGCTGTTTATGGCCGTGGCGAGATAAGCGCCCCCGGACTGGTCACGGTTCATGGCCTTGACGGCACCAAGATTGATTTGGCTTGCAAGAATATCATCATCGCCACCGGCTCCGATGTCATGCCTTTACCGGGGGTTGAAATTGATGAAACCCGGATCATTTCGTCCACCGGTGCGCTGGAACTTTCCACTGTACCCAAACATATGGTGGTGATTGGCGGCGGGGTCATTGGCCTTGAACTTGGCTCCGTATGGCGGCGCCTTGGGGCAAAAGTTACCGTGGTGGAATATCTCGACCGCATCTTGCCGCCCATGGATGGGGAGGTTTCCAAACAGTTCCAGCGTATTCTCAAAAAACAGGGCATGGTGTTCAAAACCTCCACCAAAGTCACCGGCGTTGAAAAACTGAAATCCAAATTGAAGGTCTCCATTGAACCGGCCAAGGGCGGCGTGGGCGAGACATTTGACGCTGATGTGGTGTTGGTGGCCATTGGGCGGCGCCCCTTCACATCCGGCCTGGGCCTTGAAACTGTCGGCGTAAAAGTAAATGATCGCGGCATTATCGAAACCAGAAACTTCGCCACCAATGTGCCCGGCATTTGGGCCATTGGCGATTGTATTGAAGGGCCGATGCTGGCCCATAAGGCGGAAGAAGATGCGGTCGCCTGTGTCGAGCTTATCGCGGGTAAGCCCGGCCATGTGAATTATGATCTGGTACCCAATGTGGTGTACACCTATCCGGAAGTGTCTTCTGTCGGCCGCACGGAAGAAGAATTAAAACAGGCCGGCATTGCCTATAAAGCCGGTAAATTTCCTTTTGCCGCCAATTCCCGCGCCAAAACCAATCATGAGACCGATGGCTTCATCAAAGTTCTGGCCGATGCCGAAACCGACCGCATTTTGGGGGTCCATATGGTCGGCGTCGGGGTTAGTGAAATGATTGCCGAGGCCGTTGCGGTTATGGAGTTTGGCGGCGCATCGGAAGATATTGCCCGCACCTGTCACGCTCACCCGACCCGATCCGAAGCCCTGCGCCAAGCGGCCATGGGGGTTGAGGGTTGGACCATGCAAATGTGATTGGCCATAAAAACCGATGAGCAATTTTTCCACCACACAATTAGTAAGCGATTTCTCCACACTCGGGCTGTCCGATGTGGTCGGCTTTACCGGCGTGGCTTTGCTCATCGGGACTTATGGCGCTTTGCAAATTGGCCGCATGTCGGCTGATGATCCCCTTTATTCCATCTTGAATGCACTGGCCGCAGTGCTGATTTTATTTTCATTATTTTTCAGTTTTAATGCCGCCAGTTTCGTTATTGAAATTTTCTGGTTTATTATCTCGATCATCGGTCTGTTCCGCGCCCTGCGCGCCCGCAAAAGCCGGAGTTAGCACCATGGCGCTGCCCCCATCGGACAAGCATACAAGCCTGCGCATCGGATTGGCGAGCGGCGCCTTTGCCTATTTGATGTGGGGATTTTTCCCGGTCTATTTCAAAATGACCGCCGCTACCCCGGCGCTGGAAATTTTAATGCATCGCATTGTCTGGGCCATTCCCTTTGGGGCCCTAATCCTGTCCATGCGCGGGCAATGGGGCGAAGTGTGGCCGGTCTTCAAAAACCGCAACACATTATTGCTTTTGCTTATCTCCAGCCTTGTCATCGCAGTAAACTGGCTGATCTATATCTGGGCGGTGCAAACAGATCGCATTTTCCATGCCTCCCTTGGCTATTACATCAATCCGCTGGTCTATGTGGGGGTCGGGGTTTTTCTCTTGGGCGAGAAATTGCGCAAAGCGCAAATATTGGCGGTTGCCCTTGCGGTCATCGGGGTTTTGATCCTGACCTTTTATGGCGGCACCTTTCCGTGGATTTCGCTGGTACTGGCCATCAGCTTTACGGTTTATGGCTATATCAGAAAGCGCGTAGCCGTTGGCTCCATGCCCGGACTTTTTATTGAGACATTATTTTTGGGCCTGCCGGCCCTTGCCGGTCTTATCTGGTTTTTGCAATCCGGCGATAGCGGTTTCCGGCTTGACCGCCCGGACATGATGGCCCTGCTCATCTTTGCCGGGCCGCTCACCGTATTGCCGCTGTTCTTCTTCGCCATTGGCGCAAGGCGTTTGCAACTATCAACCCTGGGCTTTTTACAATATATCGGCCCGACCATACAATTTATGATGGCGATTTATTATGGCGAAAATTTCACCGCCGCCCATGCCTGGACCTTTGGGTTCATCTGGCTGGCTGTCGCGCTATTTGCCGTGGATGCGTGGCGCGCCAATCGCAAGCCGCCAAAGGCTTTGATTGAACCAAGCTGATTTATGGGCGCTTAGAGTCTGTCCGGTTTTGATTGGTATCAAAACGAAAATAGGCTCTAAGGCGTTTTGATAATTTCAATTTCAAAAATTTCAATTTCAAAAATTTCCGGCCAATATTTTCCGGTAACAAATAGCCGCCCGGTTTCAGGGTCATAGGCAATCCCGTTCAGGACCTCATCCTCATCGCGGCGCTGATCATAAAGACCGCTCATATCAATGAGACCTGTCACATGACCCGTTGCTGGGTCAATGCGCACTATGGCGTCCTGTTTCCAGACATTGGCCCAGATCTCTCCGTCCACCCATTCAAGCTCGTTCAAATAGCCAAGCGGCTGGCCATTGATCGTCACCGATAAGGTCCCCATCTCTTCAAAGCTTTGCGGGTCCAGAAAACGAAGGCGCGAGCTGCCATCGCTCATGATCAGTTTTTCACCATCAAAAGTCAGCCCCCAGCCTTCGGTCCTGATGGCAAACGAACCAAGCGGTTCCAAAGTGTCACGATCATGGATAAAACCTTTGCCGGCGCGCCAGCTAAGGGCGATGATTTTGTCGCCGACACTGGTCGAGCCTTCGCCAAAAATATTGTTCGGCAATGGTCGCTCCGCCCCTTTACCACCGGACAAAATAGCATGGCGGATAAGTTTGGACTGCCCTATTTTGCCAGTGCTCTCATAAAGCTCCCCCTCGGCAATGAACAGGCCTTGGGTAAAATTATTCATGTCATGGGGAAATCTGTTGATGATGCGATAGGTATAGACCTGCCCCCTATCGTCCCCGGAAGGGGGTTGCGGCGTTGGTTGGGGGGCTTGCCCGGCCACGGACACCGCCGGCACAGAAACGCTTTCTTTTGCCCCCTTGTCACAGGCGGCAAGAATCACCAAAGGCAGAAAAAGCAGGAGCATGATCTTCATGGACAGAAGAATAGCCCGTGATTTTTGAAAATGGTATGAAAAAATGGAGGTTGTCGACCAATGCCGGATCAAACATTCAGCTCCCGCACAGCCTCTTGGCGGCGGGCATCGCGCAATTCACGCATAATCTCATCATAGGCCTGATTGACCTTTTGACAGGCGCGCCGCGCCGCATATTGCACATCTTCATCCATATCCAGCGCTGCCAAACGGTCCGGATGGGTCATTTTAAGGCGCTTCATCCAGGCCGCCTTGATCTCGGCCGCACTGGCCCCGCGCTGCACTTTCAGCACCGCGTAAGGATTGCGTTTTTCATCCGGTTCTTTGGCGATAATGCTGGCTTCGGAAATCGAGGATTTGGAAACCACTTTAACCGTGCCATCGACCTGCATCAGGGGCAGGAAATGGCGCGAATCATTGAGCAGATCCACAAGGCGCTCCCCTTGCGCCAAAAACACCTCGCCCACCACGGAGCGCCCCGTCGCTGTTCTAATCTGAACCAATGCCTTGGCCTTACTGTGCTTTATCTGAGATTTATCAAACATGACCCCAAACCTTTTTACCCATTAACAGCTATGCGGCCGCCCCGATTGGCCGTATCTGGTAAAAGCCATGCAGAAAAAGTGCCAGACCGCCATAAAGTGTTAACCATGAGTCAAAAATTCATCACCCGATTTGCCCCCTCCCCCACCGGATATCTGCATCTGGGGCATGCGTTTTCGGCATTGCTGGTTTTTGATATGGCGCAAAAAGCCGGGGGCCGGTTCATTTTGCGGATTGAGGATATTGATCAGACCCGCTGCCGACCCGAATTTGAGCAAGCCATTTATGACGATCTTCATTGGCTAGGTATCCCATGGGATGGACCGATCATGCGCCAATCCACGCGCATGTCGTTTTACCAACAAGGCTTGGAAAAACTGCAAAGCCGGGGCCTGCTCTATCGCTGCTTTAAAACCCGCAAGGAAATTGCAGCCTTGCGTATGAGTCTGCCCCCCGGCCCTGATGGTCCGGCCTATATAGGCGCACCCCTGCCAGCAAAGGAAGAAGCGGAAAGATTGGCGGCAGGAGCCCCCTTTGCCTGGCGGCTATCCTGCCGCGCCTTGCAGGCACATTATGAA
>Ga0256839_1003303_pt1 | contig 16778 bp, 10 predicted proteins | sample 354166metaG_FD_185968 | JGI IMG/M metagenome (GOLD analysis project Ga0256839, IMG submission 185968) | Hydrothermal vent microbial communities from Mid Atlantic Ridge, Atlantic Ocean - 354-166 | ecosystem: Environmental > Aquatic > Marine > Hydrothermal vents | place: Atlantic Ocean: Mid... | reverse complement strand
CGATACGCTGGTTGCTTCTGGAAAACAACTGTACGGCCAGGCATTAGCCGTGGCTGCCAAATTTCTGACGAAAATAGCCGCCGCGTCCCTGGCGCACGTCATCAATCGGGAGCTGGGACCGGGCAATCCAAACGACCCCCGGCAGGATCTGCCCCAACTACCTGTGCTGCTATGCCGGGGCGCGGCCAAGTACGGGCTCTGCCATTACGTGTTTTTCCGCTACCTGGGCGACGCCATGCCCTGCGTGAGCTTCTGCAAAACCAGCCTGGGGTGCTTCACCGACATCTGCCAGCCGCAGACGCTGGAGATGCAGCAGGTGCTGGCCCTACGCGCCGCCTACTGAGTCGCTCGCCGCGTAGCCTCCACTCACGCCTGCACCGCTTCCATCCGCAAGCGGGAATCGCGTACGGAAGCACCGGCGTGGCGCGTACGGCGACCGGTTGTTCGTACCCGGACAGGGCACGCAACCGAGCCGTACGAAGGCAACGTCTGATTTTCATTGCGAAGCATTCGGCCACCTCACGAGCCCAGCATGCCTCCCTTCATGGCGAAAGACACGGCTACGTGGGCGGCCTCGTCAGGTCCCGATCAGCGCTTGCGTTTTGGGCAGAGCGGTTGTACCATTTTGGCAGCCGGTGCCACGTTTGCCCACAAATAGCCCCGTACGGCCATGATCCGACCCCAGTACATCGAAGACGTGATCGACCTGACCGACCCGGCCCTGAACCATATTCTGAACATGAGCCTCGAAGAAGCCCGCGCGCGCGTACGCTCGGGAGATCCCGCCGCCGTACGCGCCATCGAAGGCTCGTTTGCACTGGTGGCGCGCGACGGCCAGACGGTGCGCCTGGCCCGCTCCATGGACCGACCCATGCGCTATTTCCTGGCCAAACGCGACGACGGCCCGGCGCTGGTCGTGGCGCATCGCATCGAAGAAATCCACCGGTGGCTCCAAGCCGTCGGCCTCGCCGATCAGTTCCATCCAAGCTACACGCGCATGGTCCCCGCCCATTACGTGGTCACGCTGGAGCTGATCGGCTGCCCGGATCCGGCGCCGGCCTACACCCGCTTCTTCGAGCTCCCCACCGAAACGCTGCCGCCCGATATTCCTACCATCGGCCGCTACTACATCGGCGCCCTTCAGGAAGAAATTCGGCGCTGGATCCTGAGTATTCCTGAAGATGAACCCATCGGCGTAACGTTTTCGGGCGGCATCGACAGCGGCTCAGTCTTTCTGGTTACCTACCATACGCTGCTGGAGCTGGGTATGCATCCTGGCCGCCTCAAAGCGTTTACCCTGGACCTGGGCGAAGGTCCGGATCGCAACCAGGCCTTCACCTTTCTACAAAAGCTGGGGCTGGAGCTATTCTGGGAACCCATAGAAGCCGGGCCGGAGCTGATTGACATTCGGGAAGTGGTGCGCATTGTCGAAGATTACAAACCCCTTGATATCGAATCGGCCGCGATGCACTATGCGCTGGCCCGATCCTTACGCCAGCGCTACCCGAACTGGAAATACCTGCTCGACGGCGAAGGCGGCGATGAAAACCTGCGCGACTATCCCATTGAGCATAACCCGGAGCTGACCGTCTATAGCATCATTAACAACCCGTTGCTCTATCACGAAGGCTGGGGCGTGGACAAGTTCAAGCATTCGCTCACCTACACTGGCGGGCTCAGCCGCTCCTACACGCGCACCTTTGCCATCAATCGGCATTTCGGCTTCGAGGGCTTCAGCCCCTACACGCGGCCGAACGTGATCGAAGTGGCAGAAAAGATTCCCTTTGCCGAGCTGACCGGCTACGACAAAACAAAGCTGTACCGACTCAAGGGCGAAGTGGTCTATCACGGGGTCAAAGCCATCACCGGCTTCGACATGCCCGTGTTTGAAAAGCGTCGGTTTCAGCATGGCGCACTGCCCGAAGCGCGCCTGCGCGAATTGATCCCGCCCGAACGCCAGCTTCGGCGCATGGTGGAGGATCTGTTTGTGGCATGATTGAGCTGACGCGCTGGGAAACGCTCACGCCACGGGCCCGCACGCGGCTGATCCGGAAGCTACGGCCTCCCCGGGCCACGGTCGATCCGGAACGCCCGTACGCCTTTCATCACGAGCAGGAACGGGCCCCCGACGGTCGCCTGGAACACGTCAACGTGGTCTTCCTGACCAATCGGGAATGCCCGTGGACGTGCACCATGTGCGACCTGTGGCGCCACACGACCACGACGCCGGTTACCGCCGATCAGCTCCTGCGTCAGCTCGACTATGCCCTGGAACACCTGCCTGAGGCCGAGGCCATCAAGCTCTACAACAGCGGCAGCTTCTTCGATCGGCTGGCCATCCCTCCGGATGCCTACCGGGGCATTGCGGAACGGCTACGGGGCTATCGTCGCATCATTGTCGAATCACACCCGGCCCTGATAGGCCCGCGCACGCTGCAATTTCAGGAGCTGCTGGAGGGGCAACTCGAGGTAGCCCTCGGTGTTGAATGCATCCACCCGGGCGTGCTCAACGCGCTCAACAAACGCCTGACCGTAGCCGATCTGGAACAGGCCGTCGCCTGGCTACATGCGCACCACCTGCTGATTCGGGCGTTCATTCTGCTCAAACCACCCTTTTTGCCCGCAGCCGAAGCGCTTGCATGGACCTGCCACACCGTGCGCTGGGCCGTGACGCACGAGATACAAACCATCGTGCTCATTCCTACCCGAACCGGCAACGGCATCATGGAGCGTCTTGAGCAGGTCGGACGGTTTACGTCTCCTACCCCTGCCGAAATCGAAGCGGCCGCCGCCTTTCTGTTTGCCCAACCGGCTTCCGTGCGACTGCTGGACACCTGGGACCTCACCCGGTTTTACACCTGCCCGGACTGTGCCCGACGCCAGCAAGCCCGCTTTGCGCGTATGAACCAGACGCAAACCTGGGAAGCGCCTGTCCATTGTCCTTCCTGTAGCCAGCTATGAAAGATCGCTGCGACGTAGCCATCCTGGGGGCTGGCTTCGGAGGGGCCCTGCTGGCGCTGATGCTCCAGCGCCAGGGGCTGTCAATTACACTCATTGAAAAAGGCCGTCCCCGTTTTGCCATCGGCGAGTCCTCAACACCGCTGGCGAATCTCTACCTGGAGCAGATCGCCCGAACGTTCGAGTTACCCGAGCTGCTTCCGCTAACCAAATACGGCCGCTGGAAAACCACCCATCCTGAGCTGCCGGTAGGCAAAAAGCGAGGCTTTACGTTCTTCTGGCACCGGCCAGGCCACCGCTGGTCTCCTGATCTGGACGGCCATCCTGCCTACCTGCTGGTGGCCGCTTCTCCGCACGATGCCATTGCCGACACGCACTGGTACCGTCCGGCTTTTGATAGCTACCTGACAGCGCTGGCGCTCCGCGCTGGCGTGCGCTACCTGGAGCCGGCCCGTCCCGTAACGGCCGACGTCGATGCGGGGGGCGTACAGCTTGGGATCGCAACACCCGACGGTACGCGCACCCTTACCGCTCGCTTTGTGGTGGATGCCACGGGACCGACCGCCTGGCTGGTCCGTCATCTGGGCTATCGGCCCGAGCCACACCCGTACCTGCCGGAGCGCGTCGCCGTATTCGCCCACTTTCGCAACGTCGCCCGCGCCGATGCCTGGCTCAATGCCCGACGGGACCGCTGGCCCTATCTACCTGATGAGGCGGCCGTCCACCACCTGCTCGAAGAAGGCTGGGCCTGGGTGCTTCACTTCGACCACGGCATCACCAGTGCCGGGCTTTCCCTGTGGGCCGACCGCCTGCCTGCCCGAGATCCTGCAGCCTGCTGGCACCTGATACTGGCTCGTTATCCGTCGCTTCAGGCGCTCTTTGCCCGGTCCGCTCCGCTCTATCCCCTGCGCATGATCCCCGAGCGTCCAACCCTTTTCCGCAAGCTGGCCGCCCCCGGATGGGCCCTGCTGCCGAGTGGCGCCGGCGTGCTCGACCCCCTGCTTTCCACCGGCAATCCACTCACGCTCCTGGGCGTGTGGCGCCTGGCCGCATTGCTTGTCCGGCATCGCGCAGAACCACCGGCCGAAGCACTACAGCACTATCAGCAACAAACGCTGCACGAACTCAAGCATACCGCCCGCCTGCTGGGCGCCCTCTGGCGTGTGCTCCATCAGCCGGCCCCTTTCACGTTAATCTCCAAACTGTACTTCGCAGCGGCCAGCTTCCGGGAAACGCGCATCCGCCTCGGCCGGGAATCCGGTATCCCCGGCTTTTTGCTTACCGATCATCCCACTTTTTGCCGACTTCAGGAGCGCCTGCTGCAGCGTGTCGAGCAGGGTCTCCTGCCCTCGCCGGATGCCGTACGGGCTGCTCTGGAACCGTTCGACGTAGCTGGCCTCTGTGCCGATCGGGACGGATTCTACCCGGCACGTGCCGAAGATGTGCTGGAGGCCTGTCATAAAATCCCCGCCTCGCGGGAGGAGGTGTGGCGTGGCCTGCAACAAAGCGGGTTTCTTCTGGCGCCTGCCTGAAACAAAAAAACGGACGCCTCTGCAGCGTCCGTACTCCCCTTATGAAATACTAGCCCTTCAGTTCACAAACAGCTTGGGCTTGTCCTCTTCAATAACTTCCAGATCCTGAATGGCAAACCAGCCCTCGTTTTCTTCCCCGGCACTGTTCCGATAAGGCACGTTCGGATCGCCCGTGGTGATGTCCACTACGTAGGCCAGGTCCTTTTTGATCTCGTTGCCGTTTGCATCCTTACCCACAGGCACATCAGCCGCCACATCGGCCACGCGACCTTCGATGCTGCCCAGCAACCAGCCCTCCCGGGTGTACAGATGCACCCGCACCCGTTTGCCGATCAGATCGTAACGCATGGCTCTATCCTCAGGCTCACTTTTTTCGACATCGCTGTAACAAAACGCTTCATCTAACGCCAGAGATTCCACCAGACTGGCAACCAGATGACATCTTTTGTAAAATTAAGCAAATAGCAGGTCAGATGCACCGGAAGCATCCCCATAGCGATGCGCATACTGGACATCGACCTGGACTTCTTTCTCAATAAGGTGCGATTCTGGCCTGGCTTCGGACGGCCGGTAGATCCCGACCTGCGTCCCTGGTCGCCTGAGGAAGTGCGCGACTTTCTGGAAAATCGGTGCGGCCTGCGACGCGATCGGCCCCTTCCGGGCCTGATCGTAGACGAGCATCACGAGATCTTTTTCGACTGGCGGCGGCGCATTCAGAAAGGCCTCCTCCAACCGCCCTTCGAGGTGGTGCACATTGATGCCCATGCCGATCTGGGCTTTGGGGATGCGAGCGTCCCCTATGTGGTAACCGAGTTGCTGAGCCTTCCACCAGGCGAACGCGCCTTTCCGCGCGTGGGCGGTCGTGAGGGCCTGGGGCCCGGCAATTATTTACTGTTTGCCATTGCCTGCCGATGGATCTGTCGCCTGACCTACATCTATCATCCAGGACGGTACCCTGACCTGCCCGAACGCATCGTGAAGCTGGACGCCTGTGGCGAAGGCCTCATTCAGCTTCCCTGGTATGGACCGCGCTCGCCGGAAGCCTTGCAACGGCACTGGCCAGACGAACCGCTGGCCTGGGAGCCACCGGTCTTCTATCGCGAAATGCCCGGCCCGGCTTACCAAAACCTCGAAGGCCCCTTCGACCTGCTCTACATCGCCCGTTCTCCTGCCTATACCCCCACCGAAGCAGATCGCCTGCTGGAAGTGTTTGGCGAATACATCAAAGTCCCAGCAGTTCACCCCCCTTATATGACCAACCAACCCGGCGCTTTAACCGTTTAGCCCCCTTTTTCGCAGGTTCCACCAGTTTGCAGAAGCTATTGCATTACGAAGCCTTGACAGGATTGTTGCAATTGCCTAAAATTTTTTATCGTGTGAATAACCTTCATACAAACTGCGGAGACCTATGAGAAGGTGGTTGCAATCCATACTTTCGCTTGCCCTGATAGGAGCGCTGTTGCCTGGCCTTGTGTGGGCGCAGGAAGCTATTATTCAGGGTAAGGTCACCGATGAAAATGGAGAGCCTCTCCCAGGCGCGAACGTCGTTGTTGCTGAGTTGACGATCGGAAGCGCTACCGATATCGATGGAAACTATTCGTTTACGGTACCCGAGAATTTAGTCAACGGGCAGACGGTCACGCTGGTAGCTCGCTTCGTGGGGTACAAGCCGGCAGAGCAACAGTTCGAGCTAACCCCGGGCCGGCATACGTTCGACTTTGTGCTGGAACCTGACCTCTTGCGTCTGGAAGAGGTTGTGGTTACGGGTGTGGCAGCCGAGACGCCCCGTAAAAAGCTTTCCTTCACGGTTGACCGGGTCGATACGGAGAAGTTGCAGCAGGTGATTGCGCCAGATCCGGGTACGGCCCTGCAGGCCAAGGTTGCCGCCGCTGTGATTGTGCGTCCCACCGGAGAACCGGGCCAAGATCCATCGATTCGTCTGCGGAGTGCTACATCCATCACGGGCAGCCAGGCGCCCCTGATCATTGTGGATGGCGTGATCATGGAGGGCTCGCTGGCCGACCTGAACGCCGACGACATTGAGTCGATCGAGGTGATCAAGGATGCGGCGGCGGCCTCCATCTGGGGCTCCCGTGCCGCTAACGGCGTCATCCGCATCTTCACGAAGCGCGGAACGAATGTGGCCGCGGGCCGCACCCAGGTAACCATCCGGAACGATTTCGGGATCTCGTCGCCCTATCGTTTCATCGACATGGCCGAAAGCCACCCCTACCTGGTGGCAGAGGTTGATGGCAAGCTGCGCTTTGTTGACGAAGACGGTAACCCGCTGGGGCCAAACGACAACCCGGTGCTGGACCCGGATGGCATCGCGGACAATCCCTGGCCCTGCATCGAACAGCCCGTCAAGCAGCCAGATGGCACGATCTCAACAGAGCTTTACTGCAACCTGAGTGACCCGCAGCGGGACTTCTTTACTTCGAATCCAACCTTCAACAACTATATCTCGATCGCTCAGAATACGCAGAAAACTAACTTCATGGCCTCCTTCAGCAACACGCGCGAAGGAGGCATCCTGCGGGAAGTAACGGGCTACACCCGCCAGAACTTCCGGATCAACTTGGACCATCGCATCCTGAACAACCTGGACTTCTCGGCGAGTATGATGTATGGCCAGTCGGAACGGGACGACGTCGTGGAAGGGCCCGGCTCGCCGTTCTATGGACTGCTGTTTATGCCACCGAACGTGAACCTGGAAGCTCCTAATGAGGAGGACGGGTCGAAGTATAACTGGGATGCAGCCTGGGTCTATGGACTGTCGCTGGAGCTGAACCCGCTCTACGAGCTGGCCAACCGGGATCGGAAGCGTCGCGTCGTGCGCCAGCTTGCCAGCTTCAAGACGAACTGGCGGCCGTTCCGCTGGCTTATGCTGGAAGGCCTCATCGGGTTGGACCGGCAGCAGACCTACTGGAAAGACCTCTTCCCGCGGGGCTATCTGAGCGACAACCCGGCTGACTTCAAGGGGCGGTTGTACCGCTTCAATCAGGACAACCGTGCCATTAACACCAGCTTTACCGCGCTGCTGTCCTACAGCTTCGGGGATCTGAACACCAAGCTCAAACTGAGCTACCTCTACGAAGACGAGCGCACGGAGCAGTTCAGCGTTATAGGCCGTGAGTTCGCGGTCAGTGGTGTAGAGGACCTGGGCGCAACGGTCGGCGACAAGACGATCGATTCCTATATCGCCGATATTCGCTCGGAAAACTACTTCGCGATCCTGACCTTCGACTTTAAGGATCGCTACATTGGCGACGTGATGATCCGGCGCGACGGCTCCTCGCTCTTCGGGCCGGACGCGCGCTGGGCTACCTACTACCGCGCTTCGGCAGCCTGGCGCCTGAGCGAAGAGCCGTTCTTCAACGTGCCGGGTATCAATGAATTCCGCCTGCGGGCTTCGATCGGTACTGCCGGGTTGCGTCCAGGCTTCTCGGCCCAGTACGAAACGTTCTCGATCGTCGCAGGCAACCCGGTGAAAAACACGCTGGGGAACCGGCTCCTTCGGCCGGCTAAGTCGACCGCCATCGAGTATGGCGTCAACATCGACTTCCTGGATCGGTACTCCTTCCAGGCCAGCTATGCGCTGAACAAGACGGAGGACCAGATTCTGCTGGTGCCGCTACCGGCTGCTACCGGGTATCGCAGTCAGTGGCGGAACGCTGGCACGCTCGAAGGCAATACCTTCGAGATGCAGCTCAACACGATCCTGGCGCAGCGGGACGACTTTAGCTGGACGCTGGACATCACCTTCGACCGCACACGCCAGAAGATCACCGAACTGTTTGTACCGCCTTACCGCACAGGCTTCTACTACATCGCGCCGAACGAAACCTTCGGCATCATCTACGGCGAGTACTTCGCCCGCAGCCTAGACGACATTGCCCCCATGCTTGACCCGAATGCGGCCACGCCATACGCGGGCATGTCGCTGGACGACTTCATGGTCAATGAGGATGGCTTTGTGGTGTTGAGGGATGATTATGGCACCCCCAATGAAAAGCCCATCAAAGTGCTGGATCCGGCCTCGGGGAACCCGGTCCTGCGCAAGATCGGGGACTCGAATCCGGACTTCAACATGGGCTTTGCCACGAACCTGCGCTACAAGAACTTCAACCTCTACGCGCTGGTCCAGTGGCAGAAGGGAGGTGACGTCTATAACAACACGCGCCAGTGGATACTGCGCGAACTCCGTGGCGGCGATGTAGACCAGCGGGGCAAGTCGGTCAAGAAGCCGTGGGGCTATTACGCCACGCTGTACAACGTCAATGCCACGAATAACTACTTCGTCGAGGACGGCGGATTCGTGAAGCTGCGGGAGGTATCGCTCACCTACACGCTGGGCCGGCGGGCGCTGGCGGCCCTTATGCCGTCCCTGCAACAGCTCAGGGTGGGCGTCACCGGACGTAACCTGCTGACCTTCACAGGTTACAAGGGGTACGATCCGGAATCGGCCCGTAATGTAGGTAGTGACCCCACCACCTTTGGCGGCGACAGCTACGGGTATCCGCTGTTCCGCTCCTTTACCTTCACCGTCCAACTGGTATTCTAAGGCAAACAAGGGAGGTGCCGGCATAAGCCGGCACCTCTCCTTCTTCATAAGCCAAGCAAAGAATCTTGCGAATCAAAACCATTGAAGCGATATGATGATGCAGCGATTGCGTTGGGTCCTGGCGGTACCGGTGCTTACCGCCTTCCTCTGGGGCTGTGCGGATCTGAGCGTGCAGAACCTGAACGAGCCAGACGCGGAACGCGTGCTGGCCACCCCGGACGACGTCAAGAACATCCTGGCCGGCGGCTTTCTGACCTGGTGGCAGGCCAACCAGGGCTATCCGGGCATGGGACCGGCCCTGATCACGATGGCCGACCAGACGACTTCCTCGTGGGGGAACTTCTCCATGAAGGACCTGTCGTCTGAACCTCGGGTGGCCCTGAACAACAACTCCACCTATCGGTATGCCTCCACGCACCTGCGGCCCTGGCAGCGGCTGTATTCGGCCCTGTCCATCGCCAACGACGTGCTGCGGCGTTTGGATGAAGGGCTGGTGATCAACAACGAGACGGAAACGCAGATGGTGCGGACGGCGGCCAAACTGCTACAGGGTCTCTGCCTGAGCTCACTGGCGCTGTTCTATGACCGGGCCTTCATTGTGGATGAAAACACAGACGTAGCCGCTCTGGAGTTTCCTACTAACTCCAATTATAAAGAGGTCGCGGCAGCAGCGATTTCAGCCCTCCTTGAGGCGGCCCAACTGGCTCAGAATATGGCCATCCCCTTCCCCGACAACTACTTCAACGGCCTGGATGACCTGGACGGGGAGAAGGTGGCCCAGTTAGCCCATACGATGGTGGCGCGGACGATGATGCTGTCGGCCCGCACGCCTGAGGAAAATGCCCAGACCGACTGGAATGCGGTGCTGGCGCATGCGGAGCAGGGCATCTCGGGCTGGGACTTCGCGCCACAGGGCGATCAGGATCAGTGGTGGGACCTGATCAAGGCGTACATGCAGCGTCCGGGCTGGTCGCAGGCTGACCTGGAACTAATGGGTATGGATCCCAACCTGCTGCCTGCCCTCGAGGAATGGCTGGCTACCCCTCTGCAGGATCGTACGCCCACGCCCTTTGAAAATCGACTGGCCGACACCTCGCCTGCTGACGCCCGCATTCCGGGCATTGGCGAGGTTACTGCATACTTCGTCTATGAGTCCGGTTCCCCCTTCCGGGCCAACCGGGGTACCTACCACTTCAGTCGCTGGCGCCACATTCGAGAAGGGCACCTGGACTTCCTCGGGCCCATGCGCTACGCCACCGAGACAGAGAACGACCTGATGATCGCCGAAGCCCTGATCCGTACAGGTGGCGACAAAGCCCGAGCCGCGCAACTGATCAACAAAACGCGGGTGAACAATGGCGGACTCCCTGCCCTGACGGGCGACGAATCGGATCAGGAGCTGCTGGAAGCCCTCATGTATGAACGCCGCATCGAAATCGGCTGGACGGCCGCAGGCATCGGCTTCTGCGACCGGCGCCGCTTCGACTATCCGGGCCCGGCCCACTACGACAACGATCCTTCCAAGCCGGGTATCTTCCAGCACAAGCCTGGTACGTTGCGCCACTTCCCGGTTCCAGGTGCTGAGCTGGAAGTGCTGCAGAAGCCGATCTACACCTTCGGCGGTGCAGCCGGTGAGATGAAGAAGACGCCCGACTGGAACAACGACCGCGAGCTGCTGACCGAATGGGTGCAGGCCCTGCGTGAGCACCTGAACACGTTCGGTCGTCCGGTTTCGGTGCGTGAGTTCCTCTCGATGGTTGACACGCAATAAGTACAGCCATACACCACAAAAGGGGAAAGGGGGACCATGGGTCCCCCTTTCCTTATTGTCTCTGGCTTTACCCGATTGAGCATCCCGCCCTACCCAATAGCCTGATCTCGGCATCCATCCTTTTATGGTGGAAGTGCGGGACCCAAACTTTCCATCCCTCGGTTCAACTTCTGTAAATCCTGAAAAAAAGCAGATGGATAGAGCGATGGGCTGGCCGCTGGTATTGATCGGGCTGCTGCTATGGCCCGCTCCTGCCCGTACCCAGACGGACTCACTGCAAGCCCTTTATCTTCAGGGCACCTCACTGGCGCAAAAGGGTCGCTATGAACAGGCCATTCCGCTACTCTATCGCGTCTTCCGACAGCTTCCGGATTATGTGGATGAGCGGGGCTACGCAGTCGCCTACTGGTTGGGTATGGCTCTGAAAAAAGCTGACCGGGAGGATGAGGCCCTTTCTGTCTGGAGTCAGGGACTGAGCGCGCTGCATCGTAGCAACCGCTTCGACCCCCTGACAGCCGATGCCTATATCCATACCGTTTTTGAGGAATCCTACGAAACCCAGTATTTACGAGCTTCATGGGCCTACCTGGAATTGCTGCGCAGCCTCGACGCCTCCTCGCTCAATGCAGAAGCCCGCAAAGTGGTTGATCGCCATGTTGCTCAGATGGAATTTCTGCTGCCAGCTTCGCTGCGCAAGCAGGTTCGCCCGGACCGCCGTAAACCGGCTGTACCGGGCATGGGAGAGAAACTGGTGGTCTGGTGGCAGGCGCAGGATCCCGTCATTTCGACGCCCCAGAATGAACGCCTGATCGAGCATCTCCGACGGGTTGTCTATGCCGAAAAGCACTACGGCACCAACCGCCGGCGCTCACGCCTGGATGATCGGGGCATCGTTTACGTGCGCCTCGGCCCGCCCAAATTCACCTCCAAGATTCATATGCAGGATCGAGGTATCAACAAAACCACCATGTCGCCCTATCGAAGCGGCCTGGATCTCAATCCCAATGAGTTCTGGTCGTACCGCCATATTGACCCGCTCCTCTATTACCTGTTTGTTGAAAAGGACGGGTACTATCAGATTGCTCTACCTTCCGACCTTGTCCCCCAGAGCTTGTTGCATTCGTCCTACTTCCAGTACCGCTGGGCAGCCCTGCTGGAAACCTGGCAGATCATCTACGGCCAACTGGCCCTGCTGCATCCAGATTTTGTCAAGCAGAGCATTGAGGTGGACAACATGATCACCGGGATTACCGGCCGCGCCAACCCGGACAACTTTGTCATGATGCGCCGCATGCACTTCAAACGGCAAGAACAGATCTCGGCAGCTCAGCGCGACCGCATTGCCCCGACGGTTTTCTCCTTGGCGGCTTTCGATAACGTAGAAAACATGCCGGTCGAAGCACGCGTCGCCCGCTTTCTGGACGAAAGCACGGGCAAAACACGGGTAGAGATATTCTGGGGGCACAATCCCGTAGCCCTCACACCGGGTAAGCAGGGACGGCAAATCCTGAAAGAAGCAGGCTACGTGGACAGTGGCCACTATCTGATTGATCTCTACGCTATGACCCGCACCGCCGACTACCAGCTAAGCGACTTCCAACGTCAGCGTTATGTACTTTCTGCAACCGATCCTACGCTGGCCATTCAAACCGTTAGCTTGCACAATCAATCACCTATCTTCCACGTAGCCCTTCAGTGGGATGTATATGTAATTGAACCCGTCGAAGCAGGACAGTACCGCCTGGGCCCGCGGTTTAAGATGGGAACCTTCCGCCTGGACACTTTACAGGCCCTGACCACAGACCCGGGACGCTTAGAAATGAGCGACCTGGTCCCCGTACTTCGAGGCGTGTTCTCACAGAATCCAGACAGCCTCGTCCGCTATCCATTCCTGGCCATTACCCCGGAAACGAAACTGGGCCTGCAATTTGAAGTGTACCATTTGCAATTTGGCCCGGATGATCGGACCCATTATACAATAGAATATGCGGTCATTCGCCAAAAAGGAAACCGAGAAGAAACGGTGGTCTCAGCCCGTACAAGTTACACGGGCGACAGTCGTACGAGCCGAGAATACATTGAAATCGACCTGCAACAGATCCAGGAGCGTGGCCGCATCCGCGTCCACGTAACCGTTACCGACCAACAAAGTGGGCAACAAGTGCAACGTGAACTGAGCTTCAATCTGATTTCCTGAACTTATTCCTGACCGGTACCTCCGGTCGTATCACGTTTAGCAAGTAAGTAGGTACGCCGCAGCTTTTTCCCTTCCTGTAACAGTTCTACTTCCTGCCCATATTCGAAATTGCGCATATCGTCAGGATTGACAAAAATGAAGATAAAGGCAAAGTCGCCGGTGGGTTCATGCTTGAGTTGAAAGTTGCCCTCTTCATCCGTAAAAGTTAGTTCCAGGCGCGTGCTGCATGTGGGATCTCCCAGCCTCACGCATCCATTACGGCCATAAATGCCGACCGCAATATCAGCTATCGGATCACCCGAACGCAATTCCAACACCCGTCCTTCTACTTCAATCGTCTTGGACGCCAATCCCAAAAAATCACAGCCGCTCATTCCAATACCAACGCTTACCAGAAGTCCCAGCCAGAGAGTTCGGCGCCAGACCCACCGCATAGCGTATCCTATCTCAGATGGTTTACCCAAGTTTATACCAGATGCTAACCCTGCAGCCTTCTGGCAGGTTTCAAAAGCAACGGCCCTTCCAGACACTACCTGGAAGGGCCATTACAAAACGACCGCACAGTGCTTTAGACTTCTACCCGCTCGGGCTGGCTACGCAGGAAGTCGCGCAGCACGTAGTGCAGAATACCTCCGTTTCGGTAGTAGGCGACTTCAACAGGCGTATCGAGCCGCACCAGCACTTCGAAGCGCACCTGTGAACCATCGGCTTTTGTGGCGGTGACGGTCAACGTCTGACGAGGTCGCACGTCATTGGTCACCGGAATGTCGTAAACCTCCGAACCGTCCAGCCCCAGCGACTGGGCGTTTTCACCTTCCTTGAACTGAAGTGGTAGCACCCCCATGCCGATCAGGTTCGAGCGATGGATGCGCTCGAAGCTTTCGGCCAGCACCGCCCGCACGCCCAACAGGGCGGTTCCTTTGGCAGCCCAGTCGCGACTGGACCCCATTCCGTAATCTTTGCCGCCAATCACAATCAGCGGAATCCCCTGCTCCTTGTAGCGCATGGCAGCGTCGTAAATCGGCATGATTTCGCCGGTCGGGAAGTAGCGGGTGATCCCGCCTTCGGTGCCCGGCACGAGCAGGTTCTTGAAGCGAATATTCGCGAACGTGCCGCGCATCATCACTTCGTGGTTGCCACGTCGCGAGCCGTACGAGTTGAAATCGATGGGCTTGACGCCCCGCTCGATCAGGTACCGCCCGGCCGGACTGTCCGGCGGAATAGCCCCGGCCGGTGAGATGTGGTCGGTCGTGGTCGAGTCGCCTGCCCGCACAAGCACCCGCGCCCCCTGGATTGGCTGAATTTCTGGCACCTCGGGGGTCAGGTTTTCGAAGAACGGCGGCTCCTGGATGTAGGTCGAATTCGGATCCCATTCGTAAAGCGCACCACCGGAGACCCGGATCTGGTTCCACATTTCGTTCGAGGTCTCAATGCCCTCGTATTCCTTCCGGAACATCTCGGGCTTGATCACCTCGTTAATCAGATCCAGAATCTCCTGGCTGCTGGGCCAGATATCCTTCAGGTACACGTCGTTCCCTTCGGCATCCTTGCCCAGCGGCTCGTGCATCAGATCAATGTTGACGGTGCCGGCCAGCGCGTAGGCGATCACCAGCGGCGGCGAAGCCAGGAAGTTCGCCTGTACGAGCGGATGAATGCGGCCTTCAAAGTTTCGGTTACCGGAAAGCACTCCGGCCACTACCAGGTTACCCTCTTTGATGGCACGGGCGACCGGCTCAGGCAACGGCCCCGAGTTACCGATGCAGGTCGTGCACCCATAACCAACCAGACTGAAGCCCAGCTTTTCCAGATAGGGCATCAGGCCGGACGCAATCAGATAGTCCGTCACGACTTTAGAGCCTGGCGCCAGGCTTGTTTTTACATATGGTGGCACTTTGAGCCCTCGCTCGACCGCCTTCTTCGCCAGCAGGCCGGCACCCAACATCACCGAGGGGTTGCTGGTATTCGTGCAGCTTGTAATGGCTGCGATGACCACGTCGCCATGCCGGAGCGGCAATTCATTGCCCTGTTCATCCTGATACGTGGCCGTCTGCGCGAACTCTTCTGGCTTGCGGCCGAATCCTCTGGGACCGGCGGGCGCCGAAAAGGCTGTCTGAAAAGCTTGCTTGAGTGCAGGTACTTCGATGCGGTCCTGTGGTCGTTTGGGGCCGGCCACACTGGGCACCACCTCACCCAGATCCAGTTCGATCACATCCAGGAATTCTGGATCGGGCGTTTCATCGGTCCGGAACAGTCCCTGTTCTTTGGTATAGCGTTCGACCAGGTCGATCAGCTCCTGCGGGCGGCCGGTGCGCCGCAGATAATCGAGCGTTTCCTGATCGACCGGGAAGAAGCCCATCGTGGCTCCATACTCAGGCGCCATATTCGCAATGGTGGCGCGGTCGGGAACCGAAAGTTTACTCAGGCCGGGTCCGAAGAATTCCACGAAGCGTCCAACCACCCCGTACTGTCTTAGGATCTGTGTAACGGTCAGCACCAGGTCGGTGGCGGTGGCGCCTTCGGGCAGCTCACCGGTCAGCCGGAAGCCAATGACTTCGGGCATGAGCATGTAGATAGGCTGGCCCAGCATGACCGCTTCGGCCTCAATGCCGCCTACGCCCCAGCCCAGCACGCCCAGCCCATTGATCATGGTCGTGTGGCTGTCGGTTCCTACCAGCGTGTCCGGATAGGCCACGGGCACGCCTTCGTCCGAAGGCTGCGTCCAGACCACACGCGCAATGTACTCCAGGTTCACCTGGTGGCAGATGCCACTGGCCGGAGGAATCACCGAGAAGTTTTCAAAGGCCTGCTGCCCCCAGCGCAGAAACTCGTAGCGTTCTCGGTTACGCTTGAATTCTATTTCGGCATTGAGCCGCAGCGCTTCGGGCGTGCCGAAATAATCGACCTGCACAGAGTGGTCAATGATCAGGTGGACCGGCACACGCGGATTGATCACTTCTGGATCGCCACCCAGGCGGGCCATGGCCGAGCGCATCGCCGCCAGATCCACCACGGCCGGCACGCCCGTAAAGTCCTGCAACAACACCCGCGCCGGCATAAACGGAATCTCTTCAGGGGCCGGCGCCTTCGGATTATAGCGGGCCAGTCGCTCCACATCCTCCTGCGTTACCAGATAGCCATCACAGGTGCGGAGCAGCCCTTCCAACAGCACCTTGATGGAAAAAGGCAGGCGGTTCAGTCCTGAAAAGCCCAGTTTTTCCAGCCGATCGAGTCGATAGAGGTACGCGGTGCCGTGTCCGGTATGGAACGTGTCGCGCGTGCCCAGTAGATCCCGTGGTTTTTCCGAAGCCTGGCTCATGTGATCCTTATGGATTGGTCCGTTATCCTGTGGTTGCTACCGAGCCCCTCGCTACCTGCACGCCATCCACCTATAAGGAGAGAAGTTGTGTACGGTGAAGTCCAATGTTTTGTTTTCCAGAAAGTCGTTCACTCACCCGGCAATGCCGTGAAAAACACGTAAACGAGCCCGTTCACGTTGAGAATCTCTTTCTGCGGTGTTATCTCATTGGAACTGTAATGTTGCCTGCTCGTTGATTGGAACGCCTGGTAAAAGGATTCTGTGGGGACATAGCTCAGTTGGTAGAGCGCTGCGATCGCACCGCAGAGGTCAGGGGTTCGAATCCCCTTGTCTCCACAACCTGAAAGCCGCACTTTCCCTATCGAGGGGGAGGTGTGGCTTTTTTTGTGGAGTTTTTTCTCTAACCAGCGCTTCGCCTTATGCTGGCATGATGAGGGCAC
>Ga0256839_1003302_pt1 | contig 16783 bp, 19 predicted proteins | sample 354166metaG_FD_185968 | JGI IMG/M metagenome (GOLD analysis project Ga0256839, IMG submission 185968) | Hydrothermal vent microbial communities from Mid Atlantic Ridge, Atlantic Ocean - 354-166 | ecosystem: Environmental > Aquatic > Marine > Hydrothermal vents | place: Atlantic Ocean: Mid... | reverse complement strand
AAAATAGCTAACCCTTCTTTATTTGCAAATACGTAACTACTTCGTCTCACATTCAAAATGCTTTTTTGTGCAAAAAAAAACTTGGGAACAATAAAAAACCGCTTTTTGCCTTTTCAAACAGGCACTATGTAGTTTAAATAATAAAAAAATATTGAAGGAGTCAATTAGCAAATATAAAAGCTTGAGAAAAGCGTCTTTACAGCAACTTCAAACCTATGAGATTAGCCCTATGGGTGTTCATTGGTCAATTCTAGATGAAGACTTAAGCTTAAAAGGATTCCTCGAATCTGCTCTCTACACGTCAGTTTATCAAACAGCATAATCCTCTTACTTTTCCATATCGGGTCTGCGTTCCTCCGTTCGTTTTACCGCCTGCTCGTGCCGCCATTCTTCAATTTTTTTTGCATGGCCCGAAAGTAGCACTTCGGGGGCTTTTAACCCCTTATAATCTGCCGGGCGGGTGTAAACAGGAGGCGCCACCAACCCATCCTGAAAAGAATCGGTGAGGGCGGAGGTTTCATCGGAAAGTACACCTGGCAATAAACGTATAATGCTATCGGCAATTACAGCAGCGGCTAACTCACCACCGGTGAGCACAAAATTGCCAATGCTAATTTCTCGGGTAATTAAATGTTTACGTACACGTTCATCTACCCCTTTATAATGCCCACATAAAATAATAATATTGCCTTTTAACGAAAGTTCATTGCTCAAGGGTTGGTCTAATAATTGTCCGTCAGGGCTGGTGTAGATGATTTCATCATAATGGCGCTCGGTTTTTAGCTTGGTAATGCATTTATCAATGGGGGCAATCATAAGCACCATGCCTGCACCTCCTCCAAAAGCATAATCGTCAACCTGTCGGTATTTATTAGTAGAATAATCACGCAAATCGTGAATTATAATTTCTGCTAAGCCTTTATCTTGGGCTCGTTTCATCATCGAAAACTCAAAAGGGCTTTTGAGTAAATCTGGCACTACGGTTATAATATCAATCCGCATCATCCAACAAATATATATCTAGCAAGCCATTGGGCAAGGTGGTGTAAATGGTTTTTGCTATTTTATCTACTTTGGTTACCACTTCATCGGTTAGGGGTATCAGCACTTCCTTTGCTTGGTATTGCATAGCCATAAGGTCTTGGCTGCCCGAATCAAACACACCAGAAATAACCCCAAGCTCTCCCTCATTACTATCAATTACCTTAAATCCAATAAGTTCATGAAAATAATAACCCCCCTCGAGTTCGGGCAGAAAATCTAGTGGGAGGTAAAGCTTTGCTCCTTTAAAGCCTTTGGCTTGTTCAATGGAATCAATCTCTTCAAACTTACTAATGGCTTTTGCACCATTGAGCTGAAACCGCTCCATAAAAAAAGGAACCAGCTTTTTGTTGATTTCAACAAAAACTGATTCCAATTCACTGTACTCTTGAGGGTTGTCGGCATCTATAACCAGCACCAACTCTCCTTTAAGCCCATGCGTTTTGAGTATATACCCCAATTGGAAGCATGACTCAAAGTTCATAACTTAACTTATTCTGCTTTTTTTTCTTCTTCCTTTGGCGCTTCTTCCGCTACTGGGGCTTTTTCTTTAGCTTCGGCAACAGGAGCTTCTACTTTCGTTTCTTCCGCTGGAGTTTCCTCTTTTGCTTCAGTAGCTGGTACTTCTTCAGCTACTTCTTCTACCGCTGGCTCAGCCTCAGCTTTCGCAGCAGCCTCAGCCGCTTCTACAGCAGCAATAGCATCTGTAGCTTTCTTATTAATAGCTTCTGTACGTGCTTCTTTTACTTTCGTTTCAGCATCCATTCTAGCTTTAGCCTTCGTAGCTTCTTCTGCAGAAAGTCCATCAAGTTTAGCCTGAACTTTTGCTTCTTTTTCTTTTAACCACTCGGCAAAACGTTTATCAGCAACTTCTTGCGTAATTGCTCCTTTGTTAACTCCTACCTGCAAGTGTTTTTTCATCATCACCCCTTTGTAGGCTAAAATTGCTCTTGTGGTGTCGGTTGGTTGTGCCCCGTCCATTACCCATTTAAGGGCACTTTCTTCGTTTAATACGATGGTTGCTGGGTTAGTATTAGGGTTGTAGTTTCCTAATTTTTCGATGAAGCGACCATCTCTTGGTGCTCTTACATCAGCTACTACGATGTCGTACATCGCATGTGCTTTTCTGCCTCTACGGGCTAATCTAATTTTAACTGCCATAACTATATTTAGTTTCTCGTGCGGATCACGTCCGCATTTTTTGTTAAATGAGGTGCAAAAGTAATTGATTGAAGGCTAAAAGCAAGAAGATTAAGAACATTAAGCTTCATTCTTTTTCTTCTCCTATTTCATTTTCGTTTTGAGCAAAATCTTTGGGCGTTGGCAGTTCGTTTATGTTGTTAATACCAAAATAATCCATAAATTGGGGAGAAGTGCCATAGAGAATTGGGCGACCCACGGTTTCGGCTTTGCCTTTAATTTCGATAAGCCCTTTTTCGAGTAATCGATTTACCGAGTAATCGCAATTTACGCCTCTTATTTGCTCCATGTCTAACCGGGTTACAGGTTGCTTGTAGGCTATAATCGAGAGCGTTTCCAAGGCAGAAGTGGACAGCCTTCGCTTTGATTGCTGCTTAAGCATAATACCTATACTTGCTTGATACGCTGGTTTTGTTAAAAATTGATAGCCTCCTCCTGATTTTACCAACTCAAATGAAAATTCCTCCTGCTTAAATTTTGCTTCTAACTTTGTAATTGCAGCAGCAACATCTTTGGCAGGCACATTTGCCTCAAACATTTCGGTTAAGCAATTAATAATTTCCGTTTCCTTCAAAGGGCTAGGTGCACAAAAAACAAGCGCTTCAATATGATTTTGAAGGAAATTCAATTATTTCTTTTCGTTTAGCTTAGCATCAATCGAAAGCGTGGTATGAGGCACTGCCCTTAATCTATCTTTCGAAATAAGTTTGCCAGTTTCTCTACAAACACCATAAGTGCCGTTTTTAATACGGATTAAAGCATTTTCGAGGTTGTTAATAAATTTTTGTTGCCGAACGGCTAACTGGTTTAGATTCTCTTTTTCGGCCGTATCTGCTCCATCTTCTAGCACTTTAGAAGTGGCGGCTGTGGCATCTGTTCCCGAATCTCCACTTTTGCTCAAAGAACTTTTTAGAATTTTTAATTCGTTTTCAGCAGTTTCTATTTTAGAATTAATTAATTCTTCAAATTCTTTCAGTTCAGCACCTGAATACCTGTTTTTTGCTACGCTATTACTCATAATCACGAATTTAAATTTTTGAAAAGTTAGTTATGGTAAATTTGTTAGGTTACAATAACTATTTATTAATGCGAATAAAATCACTTCAAGTCATATATCAAAGTAACCTATTTTTTTTGTTTCTTTGCTTTACAAAAAAACACTGTACCATTATGCGTTTATTTAAACAAATATTCACTGTAATTATTCTTGGCACGGCTCTTCTTGGGTGTAATAATAACGATGAAAACAAACAAATTGTTGACATTCAAGTTAAATCTACTAATAAGATTGGCCCCATTACCCTTGTAATACATGGAGGAGCGGGTACTATTTTAAAAGAAAATATGACTGCCGAAATGGAAAAAGCGTATCGTGAAAAACTGAACGAGGCCTTACAGGTTGGTTACAAAATGCTAGAAAATGGCGGAACAAGTATGGAGGCCGTAATAGCCTCCATACAAGTGATGGAAAAATCGCCCCTTTTTAATTCAGGTGTTGGAGCAGTTTACACCCACGAAGGCAGGAATGAATTAGATGCTTCGGTGATGGATGGCCATACGGGCAAGGCAGGAGCAGTAGCAGGTGTTACCACCATTAAAAGCCCCATACGTGCAGCATTAGAAGTAATGAACAATTCGCCACACGTAATGATGTCGGGGCCAGGAGCAGAGGAATTTGCCAAAGAACAAGGCTTAGAAATGGTAGATAACGCTTATTTTGGCACCAAACGTAGGAAAAAGGCATTGGAAAAAGCCCTTGAAAAGGAGGCGGAACAAACAAGTGATTTATTACAATACCAAGATTGGAAATATGGCACGGTTGGAGCCGTTGCATTAGATAAAGCGGGTAATATTGCTGCGGGCACCTCTACAGGTGGCATGACCAATAAACGCTATGGCCGTATTGGTGATTCGCCTATAATTGGAGCAGGCACTTTTGCCGAAAATAGTAGTTGTGGGGTATCTGCCACTGGGCATGGCGAATATTTTATAAGAAATGCAGTAGCCTATGATATTGCAGCACGAATGAAATATTTACATACATCAGTAGAACAATCCGCCCGAAAAGTAATACAGGAAAAGTTGGTTAAAAAAGGGGGTTCTGGTGGTGTAATTTGTTTAGATAGGGAAGGAAACATAGCTATGGAGTTTAATACACCTGGCATGTACAGAGGGTTTATGCAGGACGGCAAAGCCCATGTATTTATTTATAAAAACTAAGAGTTGATTTACACTTGCCTTTCCAATTTAAAATTAAGTTTCGTTTTTTCTCCATTTCTAATCACAACCAATCTAATGGATTTGTTGGCTTTTCGGTTAATTAAACCAAGTACTTCGTTTAGCTTTATCCCTTTGGTGTAATGGCCGTTTATTGTTATTATTTCGTCACCAACTTTAACCCCCGCTCGTTCAGCCGCACAACCGCTACGTACTTCAACAATTTCGTAAGAGTTAAGCCTTAGCCCTTTAGCTCTTATAATGAGCCCACTTAAGTTATATTCAAATGGGTTTTTGTATGTCTTTCCTTTTTTTAAATATATTTTTTCGTTAATGTAATCAAAAACAACGGTAAACCTTGTTAAGAGGCCTCCTCCAAATGTGCCATTTCTTGATGATTTGTAGGTGTTGGTATTATAGTCTGATGAATCAGGGAATGTGGTAATTACTTCTTTAAAACTAAAGGGAGGAAGCGCTATTTTATCAATACGCGCAATATGGCCAAACAATTCTCCCCCAAGCCCCCTACCTAAATGGCTATAAATAGAAGGCTGAGGAATATAATATGCAGGGTCTGAGTTTGCATCAATTAATAAAGAGTGGCTTGCCCCTGTATCAACCATAAATTTGCCTTTAAAAACTGAAGAATCGTTTAATGAAAAACTACCATACATATAGGGTTTAGTGTCAATAATTTCCAAATCAAAAGCGGAAAATCGTTTTTTGACTTTATAATGAGAAGGCTTATAAAAAGTAACTATTTTCTTTGAATAATTAATTTTAACAATAAATCGACTAAATAATTCGTACCCTAAAATGCCGTGCACACTGGTTCCCAAATAATTTTTGAGCTGCAACAGGTCTTCTTCAAGCACAATTAGTGCATGTCCTCGACCTACCAGTCCACTAATTTCGAGCGTAACGTTATTCGTTACGTAGGCATCAATTAGCTTTTCGCCCCCTACACCAGGTATTGTAATTTTGCGGGAGTAGGTAAGGTTTAGTAAGTCTGTAAATGTTTTTTCAGTAAGTATGGTGGTTCTTATACCTGTATCAAGAATAAGTTTTAACGGGATGGCATTATTTAACAGTACTTTAATAATAATTAGGTTATTGTTTAGCTCAAAAGGGACGCTTAGTTTATCAACTCCGTCTGGCAGCACAAACCCCAATTTTATAGTTGTAAGGGTATCTTTTGGCTGAATGTTTGCATATATTTTAGTTTGCCAGTTAATTAGCAAAAATAATAAGGCTCCCAAAAAGATATTTTTTATCATAAAAGTATATAATTGCTAAAAAATTAAGAATTAAAATATAATTGTAATAATTTCAAGCACTAAAATACGAAGCGGCAAACAGATACAACTAGTTATTAAAGTTATAATATTCTAATAAATATGACTTATGTCAGTTTTTGTAGATGTTTACTAATTTAAATTTGCCACTTGGTTTTAACGCACTAATTTATAATATAAACTTATGAGTATTGAAAAGTTTAGCTATGACAATAAAATTGTTAAATATTTTATCATAGCAACCGTAGTTTTTGGTATTGTAGGAATGTTGGTTGGCTTAACCATTGCCACTCAAATATTCTATCCAGCAGCCAATTTTAACATTTCATTTTTAACCTTTGGCAGGCTAAGGCCACTACATACCAATGCCATTATTTTTGCTTTTGTTGGCAACGCCATGTTTGCAGGTATTTACTACTCCTTACAGCGTTTGTTAAAAGCAAGAATGTTTAATGATACACTAAGCTGGATTCACTTTTGGGGCTGGCAAGCCATTATTGCAGCAGCAGCCATTACCTTACCAATGGGTTATACTACCTCCAAAGAGTATGCCGAGTTAGAATGGCCCATTGATATTGCCATTACCCTTATTTGGGTAGTGTTTGGCATCAATATGATTGGCACCATTATTAAGCGTAGAGAGCGGCATATGTATGTAGCTATTTGGTTTTACATAGCCACATTTGTTACCGTAGCGGTGCTTCATATTGTTAACTCCATGGAGTTGCCTGTATCGTTGTTTAAAAGCTACTCTGTATATGCGGGCGTGCAAGATGCTTTGGTACAATGGTGGTATGGTCATAATGCAGTAGCATTCTTTTTAACCACTCCTTTTTTGGGTATTATGTATTATTACCTACCCAAAGCAGCCAACCGGCCTGTGTTTTCGTATAAACTTTCAATCATACATTTCTGGTCGCTTATATTTTTGTATATATGGGCTGGGCCTCACCACTTACTTTATACCTCACTGCCTAACTGGGCACAAACCCTAGGTACTGTATTTTCATTAATGCTAATAGCCCCCTCTTGGGGTGGCATGCTTAATGGGCTAATGACACTTAGAGGAGCTTGGGACAGAGTGCGTGAAGATGCGGTGCTAAAATTCTTTGTAGTGGCTATTACCGCCTATGGAATGTCAACTTTTGAAGGACCAATGCTTTCATTAAAAAACTTTAATGCCATTACACACTTTACCGATTGGATTATTGCCCACGTACATATTGGTGGTTTAGGCTGGAATGGCTTTATGATTTTTGGAATGCTGTACTGGTTAGTGCCACGTATGTGGGGTACTAAGTTACATTCAGCAAAGGCAGCTAATCTGCATTTTTGGATAGGCACGCTAGGAATTATTGTGTATGCTTTGCCTTTATACTGGGGTGGGGTGGTACAAAGTTTAATGTGGAAACAATTTACACCAGATGGTTTCTTGCAGTATGCTAACTTTTTAGAAACGGTAACCAAAATATTGCCGTTCTATATGCTGCGTGCAGTAGGCGGCACATTATACTTTACAGGCGTAATTATAATGGTGTTTAACCTTATGAAAACGGCTAAACAAGGCAATTTTATTGCCAACGAAGATGCTGAAGCTCCGGCACTTGAAAAAATATCGGTAAAGGGGGGCACATTCCATGCAGCCTTAGAAAGAAAGCCCATTCAGTTTACCATTTTAGCATTGGTAGCTATTTTAATTGGTGGAGCTTTCGAACTTATACCTACTTATATGATTAAATCGAATATACCAACCATTGCCAGTGTTAAACCTTATACTCCCCTTGAATTGCAAGGTAGAGACCTTTACATTAGAGAGGGCTGCGTAGGTTGTCACTCTCAAATGATAAGGCCGTTTAGGAGTGAAACTGAACGCTATGGAGAATACTCTAAAGCTGGCGAATTTGTATATGACCACCCATTTTTATGGGGTAGCCGTAGAACTGGCCCAGATTTACATAGAACAGGACTAGGCAATAAAAACGCAAAACCAAACTCGTGGCATTACACGCATATGTACGACCCTCGCATTACATCACCAGGGTCGATTATGCCACGTTATTTATGGCTGCACGAAAACACGCTTGATATCAGCACAACTGCTGCTAAGATTGAGGCTATGCAAACTTTAGGCGTTCCTTACCCTGAAGGATATGCGGCTAAGGCTAACGATGATCTTAAAAAACAAGCAGAGGCAATTGCTGCCGACCTTAATTCTGGAGATATTGAAACCAGCAGCGATAAAGAAATTATAGCATTAATTGCTTATTTACAGCGATTAGGTACTGACATTAACGGAGAAAAATAAAATGTTTAAGCATTATTTTGAAGGAATAGAAAATATAGCCGTGGGGCCAATCATCTCATTAGTTATATTTTTTGTTTTTTTTATTGTTCTTCTTTATTGGGTATTTAAAGCTGACAAAGGTTTTATAAAAAAAATGAAAGATATGCCACTTAATGATAGTACAGTAGGCAATCAAAATTCACAAGAAAAAAAATAAACAAATGAAAATTCACAACCCATTCAAATTTGCTCGCAAAAATGCGTATTGGGCAATTACTTTGGTGTTTATACTCACAGCCTTAGGCAGCAATGCCCAAACAGATGGAAATACAGGCATAATGATGTCTGTTGTAGGTCTTGTAGCAGTAATTGCAGTGCTTGTACTCTTAGTGGCTATTTATGCGCTTCAAGTAATAAACAAGCTCGAGAAAAAACAACCAGCTGGAAGCAAAGATGAAGATAGTTTATGGTCTCGATTTTTAGAAATTGTTAATAATAGAGCACCAGAAGAAAAGGAAGCAGATATTTTATTAGATCATAATTACGATGGCATAAGAGAGCTAGATAACCACTTACCCCCTTGGTGGAAATGGTTATTTTACATTACCATTATTTGGGGCGTTGTTTATTTAATTGGCCATCACTTTACGGGTTGGTTTCCATTGCAAGAAGAAGAATATGCTATTGCGATGGCAGAGGCCAATGCAGCCAAACAAGCAAACCAAACTGCAAATGCAGAAGCAGGGGGTTTTGATGAATCTAAGCTAGAGTACACGGCTGATGCCGCTATGATTGAAGCAGGAAAGAAAACGTTTGCTCGTAACTGTGTTGCCTGCCACGGAGCGGCAGGAGGAGGTAATACCATTGGTCCTAACCTAACAGATAACTATTGGTTACATGGCGGAGGAATAAAAAACGTGTTCGGTGTTATTGTAAATGGTGTACCAGACAAAGGGATGATTTCGTGGAAATCGCAATTATCCCCAACTGATATTCGAGATGTTGCAACCTATATATTATCTCTTGCAGGCTCTAACCCTGCCGGAGCAAAAGAACCACAAGGAAAACTCTACGAAGAATCGGAAGCAACCGGGGAGGACAACTCACAAACAACTGAACCTGAAGGCGAAGCCGCTTTAGAAGAACCCATTGTTGATGTTGGAGGAGGGAAAGGAATATATGCCAATAACTGTGTTGCTTGCCATTTAGCAGATGGAGGAGGAGTTGTAGGTTTGGGCCCTAACCTAACAGATAAGTATTGGAAAAACTCTAATGGCAGTAAAGAAGGAATTAAAAAAACCATTGTAGAAGGTGTTACAGGAACTGCTATGATAGCTTGGAGTGCGCTTTTAACTAAAGAAGAAATTGAAGATGTAACCAATTATTTGCTATCATTAAAAGGAACAACTCCTGCAAACCCTAAAGAACCAGAAGGAGACTTGTACGAGTAATTTTTTAAACACAATGTTGTGGAGGATTTATATGAGTATGATGAACAGTTTCGCAATAGCATAGGAACTGTTGATAAAGAAGGGAAGAGACTTTGGGTATATCCTAAAAAACCCAAAGGAAAATTTTACACAAAACGAGGCATTGTTGCAATCCTATTACTAGGGCTACTTTTTAGTGGCCCTTTTATCAAAATAGGAGGGCAGCCCCTTTTGCTTTTTAATTTTTTTGAACGAAAGTTTGTGCTGTTTGGCATTCCTTTTTGGCCACAGGATTTTTATCTTTTTGGACTAGCCACCATTACGCTGTTTGTATTTATTATATTATTTACAGTGGTATTTGGCCGTGTTTGGTGCGGGTGGGCTTGCCCCCAAACTATATTTATGGAACTGGTGTTTCGTAAAATCGAATATTGGATTGATGGTGATGCCAAACAACAAAGGAAGCTAAGTGAGGCCCCTTGGAACGCATCTAAAGTAACCAAAAGAATTGCTAAATATTCCATTTTTATGGCTATTTCAATTCTAATTGCCCATACATTAATGGCCTACCTTATTGGTATCGAAGGCGTAATTGACATCGTAACCTCCTCTCCGTTCGAAAATTGGAGTGGCTTTTTAGGAACCATGTTTTTTACAGGTACTTTCTTTTGGGTATTTGCCTATTTTAGAGAGCAGGCATGTATTGCCGTTTGCCCCTATGGCAGGCTTCAAGGGGTACTTATGAATAAAGACTCCATAGCAGTTAGCTATGATTTTAAGAGAGGAGAGCCAAAAGGGAAAATTAAAAAAGGGGCGAGGCAAGAAAAAAAAGGAGACTGTATAGATTGTAAACTTTGTGTACACGTTTGCCCTACAGGAATTGATATTAGAAATGGTTCTCAATTAGAATGCGTAAACTGTACGGCCTGCATAGATGTATGCGATGAAGTAATGCTTAAAATTGATAAACCTACAGGATTAATACGTTTAGCCTCGTATAATAATATTATAGAAGGCACTAAAAAAATATTTACAACACGCGTAGTTGGTTATACCATTGTATTAGGGATTTTAATTGTGGCACTTACAATATTACTTACCAACCGTTCGGATATTGGTGCCACAGCCTTGCGAGTACCAGGGCAATTATATCAAAAAACAGAAACCGGTGATATTCAAAATTTAATTAATATACTATTTATTAATAAGAGTTTTGAGCCTGTTGATTTGGAAGTTAACATACGCAATTTTCCAACAGCGACTATTAAACAAGTGGGCAAAACAGCCATTCATCTCAACTCAAATAGTACCTTTGAGGCTGTGTTTTTTGTGGTAATTCCAAAAAGTGATTTGCACAATGCTAAAACACCGCTAATTATTGATGTTTATAAAAAGGGAGAGTTAGTGCACACCACTAAAACCAATTTTTTAGGACCTTTTAATTTAAAATAAATGAACTGGGGAAAAGGCATTTTTATATTTTACAGCCTATTTGTTGTGGCTATTTTATCGGTTGTTTATTTCTCTTTTACGCAAGAGGTAAACTTGGTGGCCGAAGATTATTATAAACAAGAGATTGCATACGAGGATCAAATTATTAGAATCCAAAATGCCGATAAATTGGCAAACAAACCTACCATAATTTTAAAGAATAACTTTATTGAGCTTGCGTTTCCAAAAGAAATTACGCCAAAAGGAAGCATATTGCTTTTTCGTCCGTCTGATTCATCGAAAGACAGGAGGATTCCAATCGCATTGGGTGTAAATGGAACACAGCAAATAGACTTTTCTACCCAACAACAGGGCAAATGGATTGCTAAACTGCTGTGGAGCGATGGTTCAAAAGAGTATTATCAAGAGATTGACCTTTATAAAAATTAGGAAATTATGTTGTGGAGTGCATTTTTGATGGGCTTTTTGGGAAGCTTTCATTGTATTGGTATGTGTGGCCCAATTGCTCTTTCCTTGCCAGAGAGAGGCGTTGGGTATAAATTACTCTATAATATAGGGAGAACACTAACTTACACCTTGCTAGGTCTTGTGGTAGGTCTTGTGGGGCAAGGAGCTGCCTTTGCAGGGTTGCAGCAGTCGCTGTCAATAGCGGTTGGGGTGTTAATGCTCATTATTGTAATATTTACTAGGTATAAGCACTTTGATTTACCAAGTACCAATGTACTAAATTCGATTTATACAAAAGTTAAATCTAAACTAGGGTCTTTATTTAAAAGCAAATCAGTAATTGCTCCACTATTTATTGGTATCTTAAACGGCCTCTTGCCTTGTGGGTTAGTATATGCTGCATTATTTACTGCACTTTCAATGGGTTCGTTGCAGGCTAGTGGTTATTATATGTTCTTTTTTGGAGTAGGAACCCTCCCAATGATGCTTGGCTTAGGTATATTTTCAGGATTTATCACACCTTTATTTCGCACCAAGCTAAATAAAGCTGTACCGTATTTTTTAGCTATAGTTGCTATATTACTTATTTTAAGAGGGATGAATTTAGGAATTCCTTATGTTAGTCCTAAAATTGATGGAACAGGCGAAATGACACATATGAATCACTCTATGTAGTGTTACGCTTGTCTAAAAAAAGACTCATAGCCCACGGGTTAAACCTATGAGTCTTTTTACAATGTACACAAATGGTTTTAACCATTTTAGGTTGTTTCTAGGCCATTAAGCTTTAAAAATGCTTCATATTCCTCTTGAAATGATTTTTTTGAATGGTGCTGCTTTTGACTTTTTATGTACTGAAATACTTTTTCTAGTTGAGACTCACTTACAGAATAGGCAGCATAGCCTGTTTGCCAAGTAAATTTTTCAGAAATTAACCCCTCTGCATTTATATAATGGGAAGTACTTCCTTTTACCTGCTTTATCACCTCTGAAACCGATTTTCGTGGATTTAATAGAAACAAACAATGAATATGGTCGGGCATTCCATTTATTATTCTTACAGGGCAACCTATTTCTTTTAGCTGATTACGCATAAAGTCATACACACTTGATTCAATTTTGGGAAGAATCAGGGGTTTGCGCTCCTTGGTTGCCCATATTGTATGCAACCATATTTTATTGAATGAATGTGGCATATTATTCTACTTTATAAAACCGTTAAAACGGTTGTTTCTGTTCTGCATGGCACCATAGCCCACGGTTTAAACCGTGGGCTATGGTAAATTTATAATGTACACAAATGGTTTTAACCATTTTAGGGCGTTTTTCTTATAGGTATTCCTTGGGTATGTAGTTCTTTTTTTAATTGCGGAATGGTAATTTGGTTAAAGTGAAACTTTATAAAACCGTTAAAACGGTTGTTTCTGTTCTGTATGGCACCATAGCCCACGGTTTAAACCGTGGGCTATGGTAAATTTATAATGTACACAAATGGTTTTAACCATTTCAGGGCGTTTTTCTTATCGCAATTCCTTGGGTATGTAGTTCTTTTTTTAATTGTGGAATGGTAATTTGGTTAAAGTGAAATACACTGGCCGCTAATGCTGCATCTGCTCCCGAAGTGCGAAAGGTTTCGGTAAAATGTGCTATTTCACCTGCCCCTCCCGATGCGATAATGGGCACATTTACGGTTTTAGAGAGCTGTAATAATGCTTTATTGGCAAACCCTTGCTTAGTGCCATCATTATCCATGGAGGTAAATAGTATTTCGCCTGCTCCAAGTTTTACTACTTCTTTTGCCCACGTAAACAAATTAAGAGAAGTAGGTTTGGCTCCGCCAACCGAATAAACCCGCCAAGTGTCATCCACTTTTTTGGCATCAATGGCAACTACTACACATTGGCCACCAAAAGCCTCAGAAAGCTCTTTAATCAATGTTGGGTTTCGAATAGCCGCAGAATTTATGCTTATTTTATCAGCACCAGCTAGCAGCAAGGTGCGTGCTTCTGCTACGGAGGCAATTCCTCCGCCTACCGTAAAAGGGATATTTATTTTTTGGGCAATTTTGCGCACTAGGGCAGCAAATGTTTTTCGCTTTTCAGCGGTGGCCGAAATGTCTAAAAACACCAATTCATCTGCTCCTTGGTCAGAGTAATAGGATGCCAATTCCACAGGGTCGCCCGCATCTACTAAGTTTTTAAAATTGATACCCTTTACGGTTCTGCCCTCTTTTATATCGAGGCATGGGATGATGCGTTTAGTTAACATAGGTTTCTAATTGTTTTAGGGTAATTTTATTTTCATAAATGGCTTTGCCTATAATAGCACCTTCCAGCCCAATAGATGCTAGCTCATCTAATTCTTGCAGCGTTGTTACCCCTCCACTGGCAATCAGTTTTAAAGAAGGGAATACATCTAGTAATTGGGCATACAGCGCAATGGAACTACCTTCAAGCATTCCATCTTTGCTAATATCGGTACAAATAACGGATTGAATGCCTTTGGACAAATATGACTTTAAGTAGGCATTAAGGTCGATTTGGGTCGATTCTTGCCAGCCGTTAATGGCAATTTTCTGATTATTTACATCTGCTCCCAGAATAATTTTATCAGCACCAAAATTAGATATCCATTCATATACTAAGTCAGGGTTTTTAGCCGCAATGCTACCCACAGTTATTTGGCTTGCGCCAAGTTCAAAAGCTTCTTTTGCCGATGCCTCGGTTTTAATTCCGCCTCCAAAATCAATCTTTAAATTGGTGTTGGATACGATTTTTTCGAGCACTTTCCCGTTTTGGATTGAGTTGGATTTTGCGCCATCTAAATCTACCAAATGCAAGTACTTTATGCCAATATCTTCAAACGATTTGGCGGTTTCCAGCGGGTCTTCGTTGTAAATTTTTTTGGTGCTGTAATCTCCTTTGGTTAGGCGAACACATTTACCGTTTATGATGTCGATGGCAGGTATGATTCTCATAAGAAGTTAAGGGTTATTAAGTTATTGGTTAATGGTTATTAAGTTATTGGTTAAGGGTTATTAAGTTAATGGTTAATGGTTATTAAGTTAATGGTTAGAAAATTGCGAAGGATTTGCTCTCCGGCATCTCCACTTTTTTCGGGGTGAAACTGGCATCCATAAAAATTAGCCTTTTGCAAAGCCGCTGAAAACGGAATCCCATAATTGGTTTCGGCAATGGTTGACTCACCAATATTTGCAAAATAACTATGCACAAAATATAGATACGCATCACTGGGCGCCTCCTTAAAAAGAGCACCTTGTGCATTATCAATTTTGTTCCACCCCATATGAGGCACTTTTTGGGTAGCTAAAAACTTTCGAACATCCACCGAAAAAATACCTAACCCGTTGGCATTATTTTCTTCTAAATAATTGCACATTAATTGCATCCCCAAACATATTCCTAACACTGGTTGGGTTAAGGTTGGTATGAGCGTATCAAGGCCTTTTTCTTGGAGGGCTTTCAACGCAGGGGTTGCGTGCCCAACTCCCGGAAAAATCACTTTATCGGCCTTTGCAATTTGAGTGGCATCACTGGTAAGCTGTGCTTTAACGCCCAATCTTTCCAACGCAAACTGCACCGACTGGATATTACCAGCTCCGTAATCTATAATTACTACTTGTTGGCTCATAGCATTCCTTTAGTTGAGGGTAAAAACATTTTTTCTGGGTCTTGCTTTACAGCCATCTTTATGGCCTTGCCAAAGGCTTTAAAAATACCTTCAATTTTGTGGTGTTCGTTTGTGCCTTCGGCTTTAATATTAAGGTTGCATTTGGCTGCATCCGAAAAAGATTTAAAAAAGTGGAAGAACATTTCTGTGGGCATTTTTCCCACCATTTCTCGTTTAAAATCAGCTTGCCACTCAATCCAATTTCTTCCCCCAAAATCGAGCGCTACTTGGCAAAGGCAATCGTCCATTGGCAGGCAGAACCCGTAACGTTCTACTCCTAATTTATTTCCTAGCCCAGATTGAATGGCTTCGCCCAAGGCCAAGGCAGTATCTTCAATGGTGTGATGCTCATCCACTTCTAAATCGCCTTGCACGGTTAACTCAATATCCATTAAACCGTGCTTGGCAATTTGGGTGAGCATATGATCGAAAAAAGCAATGCCAGTTGAAATATTCGCTTGCCCAGATCCGTTGAGATTTACCATAACCTGAATTTGCGTTTCTGCTGTATTACGAGTTACGGATGCCGTTCGGGCAGCCTTGGTTAACAACTCGTAAATGGATTGCCAATTTTGTGTGGTAAGCGCAATGCTATTTTTAAATTCATCATAGCCTTTAATGTTTTTATCAGCCATTAAAATGGCCTTTGCTCCTAGGTTTTTAGCCAGCTCAACATCTGTGATTCGGTCGCCAATGACAAAAGAATTTTCCAAATCGTAATTTCCATTGATGTATTCGGTTAGCATTCCCGTGCGAGGCTTGCGTGTTGGCGCATTGTCTTCGGGTAGGCTTCGGTCAATTTTTATCGCATCAAATTCTACCCCCTCATTTTTAAAGGCTTGTATAATTTTATCTTGTGCTGGCCAAAAAGTTTCTTCAGGAAAAGAGTTGGTTCCTAACCCATCTTGATTGGTAACCATTACAAGCTCATAACCTAGCTTGGCAATTTTAGCCATCCATTGAAATACACCTGGATAAAAGGCCAGTTTCTCCAACGAGTCTAATTGGTAATCTTCAGGCGGCTCTATTACCAAGGTGCCATCCCGATCAATAAATAATGCTTTTTTCATCTGTTTTTCATTTGATAACTAAGTGGTATAAATGTTCCGTTTTGTCACGATTTTTTCTTGCTACGCTTAAAAAATCACGCCAAAACTGTTTGTTGCTTTTTTTCTGTAACCCCGCACTCCGCTGCGCTTCATACGGGGTTACAGATTTATCGCCCCGATGGGGCTTTGAACTCCTCTTCTTTTGTATCTTAAAATCAATCATAGTTTATTGATTGCAGAATTTTGATGAGTACCTTATTCTCTTGAAGGATTCCTACCGAAATGCGTAAGCAATTTGTACAGCCTTTTGCCTTTGAGAAGTTGCGCAAAATAATTCCTTTAGAAGCTAAGCGATCATACACCTTTTGCGCATTCGTAAATTGTACTAGAAAAAAATTGGCATCAGAAGGGTAGAGTTTTGTAACGATTTTTAATGATTTGAGAGCTACTTCCAACAGTATTTTTTCTCGTTTAATGCTTTGCACATCTCGTTTAAAGGTGGCTGCATTTGACAGCACTTCAATGGCTTTTTGCTGCGAAAGCGTATTGATATTATACGGTAAACGTATTTTATCCAAATTGGAAGCAATTTCTTTCGAAGAAAAACTCATCCCTAATCGAATACCAGCCTGTGCCCACGCTTTTGACAGTGTTTGGGTAATAATTAAATTAGGATAT
>Ga0256839_1003301_pt1 | contig 16785 bp, 12 predicted proteins | sample 354166metaG_FD_185968 | JGI IMG/M metagenome (GOLD analysis project Ga0256839, IMG submission 185968) | Hydrothermal vent microbial communities from Mid Atlantic Ridge, Atlantic Ocean - 354-166 | ecosystem: Environmental > Aquatic > Marine > Hydrothermal vents | place: Atlantic Ocean: Mid... | reverse complement strand
AGAATAGGAATCATGGTGAGGGGAAGATGGTTTGAGTCAGGTTTTTTCATTATTTGAGGCGAATATTGGGCATATTTAACGAAAATAATGGAGGAATCTGGCCAAATCCAGCTTTTCCTCACTGTGGCTCCTATTCTCGGACAGGCTCCTAGGATCCGCAGTTGGACGGGGTAGAGTGTGCGCTTGTGGGGGCGTATGGCACCAACAGTAGGCGCATTAGGCGACACGGCCATACGCTGCCGCAAGCGTGCAATCCGCCCCGACAGGTTTATTGCTCCTGCAAAACCTGCACGTCCACCATCCATGGCGATCGTAGCGTAGTTCACCCGGCAGGTGAGTTGGATAAAGGCATAAAGCATTTGCATATCAATGTGTTGATCTATCCTCATAGCAGTCAGCTGCGGAATCCAGGTTCAATTCACCCCGGGTCTCTGCCAGCTCCAGTGCCTCGGCCAGTGCGGTGGTGAAGAGCACCTTGAAACCGGCATCTACTGCCTTTTACCAATCCAAGTGTTTTTGTAACTTAGATGGTTCACCTTCAGGTTAAATGGTTGGTGCCATCTAAAAATTTTTCGGGCTTTATATTCCATTTATGCGGATCTACCGCAGCCACGATCTTAATCTGATCCGGGTCATCTTGAGCCGCCATATCAATATCTTCAAAATTCACATATTTTCGTTTCAGTGAATCATAGATCACCCTGATCTTTGGAGATAAAAGCCGCTTTAGATCTGACTCGACAACCACCGCAAAACGGCCATCAGGCAGTGCAACCAATGAACCCACAGGGTATACACCTATACAGTGAATAAACTGCTGTACCAACTCATGACTAAACTGTTTGCGATGGCTTACAAGCCGACTTAATGCGGCATGTGGTGTGATGCCTTTTTTATATATCCGATCCGCTGTCAATGAGTCATAAACATCCACTATCGCAGCCATCTGTCCATAGAGTGTAATATCATCCCCTCTCTTTTTAGCCGGATAGCCCGAGCCATCCAGACGCTCATGATGCTCTGCGGCTATCTGCAAAACAATATCTGAAATATCCGGTGTATGAGAGAGTATATCGCAGCTTATCTGAACATGCCGGCAGGCAATTATGCGCTCTTTTTTTGTTAATCTGGCGGACTTCTCCATAATGTAGCGCGGCAGTTTTGCCTTGCCAATATCCATCAACAGCCCACCTAAACCAACCTGCACCAATTGGCTCATATCATAGGTAAGGCTTTTTTCAAACGCCATCATCAAGATGGCTGCATTCACGGCATGCTCAACAGTATAGAGCTCTGTTTTTTTAATGCGCATCAGCCCAATGCTGGCATCTGAGTTATTGGCAAATGAGCGCGCCATATTTTCCATTGCACAATCTATATCATCCATTGGAAGCGGGTGACCCTGGCGAACCTCATCCATTACACAGCGCAATACGCTGATCATTTCATTGCGCACATTGATGGCATTGGGCAGCTCTTCAAGCAGCGGTCTGGTTATATATTCCGTTACCCTCTCTTGTTCTGCATCTGCTTTTTTATGGCGACTTCTCTCTACATCAACAGCCTCGACATCAACCCCTTTGTCAGTATCGATATAGAGCTCGGTTATGCCTGCCTTGATGATTACATCAATCTGTTCTTGTGAGGTAACTTTGAATTCCCTAAGCGCAAAGGGGTGGTGTGTCCAGTCGCAGTTAAGATCGTAGACATACATCTTGAGCCGCAAGTTTGTGGTGGGGATTTTTTTAATCACAATAGGGTGTCCTTAAACCTATTGATTTCCATATCTTTTGATACAGAGTTATCTTTTCAACTGTATTAATTCACCTACATAACCTCTCGGTCACGCACACCCAACAGGTAGAGGATTCCATCCAGCCCCAGTGTCGAGATCGCATGCTGCGCATTCTCCCGCACAACCGGTTTGGCATGAAAGGCAACCCCTAATCCAGCCAGGCGCAACATGGGCAGATCATTGGCACCATCACCTACTGCAATGGTCTGCTCCAGACCTATACCCATCTTAGCGGCCATCTCCTGTAATAATTCAGCTTTTTTTGCACCATCCACAATATCGCCTTTGACAATGCCCGTCAGCTTTCCGTCGACAATATCCAATATGTTTGCCCCGACGAAATCGATCCCCAGCTTCTTTTGCAGGTGGTTGGCAAAGTAGGTGAAACCACCCGACAGAATGCCTACCTGATAACCCAGCCGCTTCAGGTTTGAGATCAGACGGTCTGCCCCTTCAGTAATTGGCAGTGACTGGGCAATCTCCTCCAGCACGGACTCATCCAGCCCCTTCAGCAGCCCAAGTCTGCGATGAAAACTCTCTTTAAAGTCGATCTCTCCACGCATGGCTGATTCGGTAATCGCCGACACCTTTTCACCAATGCCGGCTGCACGCGCCAGCTCGTCGATCACCTCCACCTGGATCAATGTAGAGTCCATATCGAATACGATCAGGCGGCGGTTGCGGCGATAGAGGTTGTCTTCCTGAAAGGCGATATCCACCTCTTCATCGCGCGTAATCTCCAGAAACGCCTCCCTTAGCTCGGTGATGTCACCCGATACACCCCGCAGTGAGAACTCAACACAGGCTCGGCGATGAGGCTGCTCATCCTGCAGTGAAAAACGGCCTGAGAGGCGGGTCATCCCATCGATATTGAGCTGGTGATCCGCCACAACCCGCGCAACCCGTGAGATGTTGCCCGCAGTCAATTTACGGCCCAGCATGGTGACGATATAACGGGGTTTGCCTTGCCGCCCTACCCACTGCTCATACTCTGCCGCCTCAATGGGGGTAAAATTTATATTCAGCCCAAGCCGGTGCCCCTCAAACAGCAGATCCTTCATCACGGCTGAAGCGTCGGCCTGAGGCGGGATCTCCAGCAGCATCCCCAGCGAGACATGCGCATGAATCACCGCCTGCCCAATATCCAATACATTGACATCGTGGTGCACCATGACATCGGTTAACGCCGCTGTAAGACCGGAGTGGTCTTGACCCGTAGCATTCAGCAGGATGATTTCACGCATAGAGTAAGCCTGTTTATCAGAAGGTTGGGGGGGGGTTATTCGCCTTGGTAGAGGTGCGGTTGAATGTCCGGAGGGATCTGTAGATGAAACCCCTGCTCGCGCAGATTGGCCATCACCCGCGTAATCTCCTCCCGCGCCAGGGTACGCCCTGGGTGCAGCTCAATCTCCATCACCAGCGTTGCCTGCCCAAAGCGTTCCAGCAGCGGCTTGGGGATCTTCTCAAAACCATCCTCCTGCGCCAGGTAGAGATACATCGCATCCTTACGACTGCTTCGGTAGATCCAGCAGGGGATCACATCATCTTTGGGCGTACTCATAACCAGATTCAGTATCCAGATTAAAGGGCGGACATTGTAGCCGAAACAGCTAAGGGTAGCTTCATGAGATGAGTCGCTCTACACTCTAGAGTATGAGACTTTCAAAATACTGCTGCCACCTGCCTGCCCTGGCACTGACTGCCGTGCTGCTGAGCGCTTGTGCCAGCCATGTGCCAGAGGCGATCCGCATGGCTCCCACTGGTGAGATTTCCATCCGCGCAGTACAGCACTCACCCAACAGGTATATCGACAACCAGGTGCGCTGGGGCGGCGATATCATTGCCATTGAAAACAGACCCAACGAGACCTGGATCGAGGTGCTGGCACGCCCGTTAGGCTACGCAGGTGAGCCTAATTCAAGCGCCAACAGCAATGGGCGCTTTCTGGCGCGGGTCAGCAGCTTTCTTGACCCGGCAGTCTACACACCGGAGCGAAAGATCACGGTACGTGGCCGATTGGAGAGCACCCTTGTACGGCAGATCGGCGGACACCCCTATCGCTTTCCACTGGTGCAGGTTCAAGCCCACTATCTCTGGCCAAAGCAGCCAGAGAGCGACGAGCTATGGAATGACCCCTGGTATCCCTACCCGTATGGATATGACCCCTTTTATGGCCCCTACCCCCCTTACTACTGGGAGCCATACTTCTCACGTCCAAGGTACTACCCCCGGCACTGACCCCTATTTCAGGGGCATGGCCGGAACCGGCTCCATCTTCCAGATCTCGCTGTTATATTCACCAATGGTGCGGTCTGAAGAGAAACGGCCGCTATTAGCCACATTGACGATGCTGCTGGTCACCCAGCGATCCCGATCCTGATAGCATGCTGCTGCACGATCCTGGGCCTCGATATAGCTGGCAAAATCGGCCGCCACCATCCAGGGGTCGTGTGGGCTGCGAATAGAGTGCACAATGGGGTTGAACAGCCCCGCCTCAAACTGGTTGAAGTGGCCGCTCTCCAGCAGATGCATGACCCGCGAAAAATCATCATCCTGCTCAATGATGCTGTTGGGGTCATAATGGGGGCGCAGCTCATGCACCTGCTCCTCCGTGAGGCCAAACAGGAAGAAATGGTCATCCCCCACCTCTTCACGGATCTCAATATTGGCACCATCCAGGGTGCCGATGGTCAATGCCCCGTTCATCATGAATTTCATGTTGCCGGTGCCCGATGCCTCTTTGCCCGCAGTGGAGATCTGCTCGGAGAGATCGGTGCCGGGGCAGATCACCTCCATCGCCGAAACCCGGTAGTTGGGCAGGAAGGCGACCCGGAGCAGCCCATCGGTTGCCGGATCGGCATTGATCCGCTTGGCCACGTTGCAGACCAGCCGGATAATCAGCTTGGCCTGCGCATAACCCGGTGCAGCCTTGCCGCCAATCAATACACAGCGGTTGACCCAGCCCTCTGTCTGCCCCGCCTTGATACGGCTGTAGAGATGGATAATATGCAGCACATTGAGCAGCTGCCGCTTATATTCATGGATGCGTTTGACCTGCACATCAAACAGCGCATCTGTAGCAAAGACAACCCCGGTCTCGCGCTCAACCAGTGCCGCCAGACGCGCCTTGTTCTCCTGCTTTACCGTATGCCAACGCTGCCTGAAGGCCGGGTCTTGCGCATGCGGAGCCAGCTTGTGCAGCTGCATCAGATCTGCAATCCAGCCATTTTGGATGGTCTCATCAATCAGCTGCCGAAGCCCTGGATTGCAGGCGGCAAGCCAGCGACGCTGCGTGACCCCATTGGTTTTGTTGTTAAATTTTTCCGGCCATAGCTCATAGAAATCCCGGAACAGCCCCTCTTTCAATAGATGGGAGTGCAACGCCGCCACACCATTGACCGAAAAGCTGCCGACTATCGCCAGATAGGCCATGCGGATCTGCGGGTCTGGCCCCTCTTCAATGATCGACATGCGCTGCAGCCGATCCATATCTGCTGGCCAGCGGGTAGAGACATCGGTCAGAAAACGCACATTGATATCGTAGATGATCTCCAGCAGCCGTGGCAGCAGTTCACGATACATCCGCACCGGCCACCGCTCCAGCGCCTCTGGCAGCAGGGTGTGGTTGGTGTAAGCCAGGGTCTTGCTGGTGATCTGCCAGGCCTGATCCCAACTCATCCCCTCATCATCCATCAGTATCCGCATCAGTTCGGGCACGGTGCAGCTGGGGTGGGTGTCATTGAGCTGAAAGCAGTTTTTATCTGCAAAGCCACTCAGGTCATAGCCATTGAGCCGTTTCCACTCGGCAATGGCATCCTTGAGGCTGGCCGAGACCAGAAAGTATTGCTGGCGCAGGCGCAGAATCTTGCCATTTTCGCTGCTGTCATTGGGGTAGAGCACCATGGTGATGTGCTCTGCCTCATTCTTTGCCGCCACCGACTCAGGATAGCTGCCGGCATTGAACTCACCCAGATCGAAGACATCCGTAGCGGTCGCCTTCCACAGGCGCAGGGTATTTACCGTGCCGTTCTGGTAGCCCGGTATCGGGATGTCATAGGGGATCGCCAGCACATCATGGGTATCGACCCAGCGTACACGCTCCCGCCCTTCGGCATCGGTGTAGGTTTCGGTACGGCCACCAAACTGCACCTGGCGGGTGTACTCCGGACGCTCCATCTCCCAGGGGTTACCGCTGCGCAGCCAGTGATCCGGCTCTTCGTGCTGGCCATGCTCATCAATCTTCTGACGAAACATGCCGTACTCATAACGCAGCCCATAGCCCTTTACCGGCAGCTGCAAGGTTGCACAGCTGTCGAGAAAACAGGCCGCCAGACGCCCCAGACCACCATTGCCCAATCCGGCATCTGCCTCTCTCTCGGCAATCTCCTCCAGATTCAGGCCCAGGCCATAGAGCGCCTTTTTCGTCGCCTCGGTAGCACCCAGGCTGAGCATGGTATTGCCCAACGCGCGCCCCATCAGAAATTCAAGTGAGAGGTAGTAGGTTCGCTTGCAGTCAGACGCTTCATACGCCGCCCGTGTATTTTTCCAGCGCTCCATCAGACGGGCGCGCAGGGTCAGTGCCAGCGCCTTGTAGGTGGCACCCATGTCACCGTCATAGCGATCCCGCCCCAGGGTGTAGTAGAAGTAGCGGTTAAAGTCATGCGCCAGGCTTTCGCTATCCATACCCAGTGGTGAGAGCCGGGCAAGCTGGCTCTCACCCTCTGATATGCATTCCTGGTTTTTTGGGGGGGGAATTTCGTTGCGCATGAGCAGAGCCCGCAGGTTCAGGGAAAAAGGGCGCTATTTTACAGTAATATGACAAGAAATGCGGAGTGGGCTAGCCAAATGAGTCATCTGAAATAGAGAGCCCACCGGGTGAATCGACATCGGCACTCTCATCAAGCCGGATCTTGAGTGACAGGTTGTTGCGCGAATCTGCATGATTCAAGGCCTCATCCAGCTCAATCTTGCCCGCTTTGTAGAGCGTATAGAGCGCCTGATCAAAGGTCTGCATGCCGCGCTGGTTGCCCTGCTCCATCGCCTCTTTGATGGAGTGCACGTCGCCTTTTTGGATCATCTCTGCAATCAGGCTGGTCAGCAGCATAATCTCTACCGCAGGTGCCCGTTTGCCATCCAGGCTTTTCACCAGCCGCTGGGAGATCACCGCCTTCAGATTCAGCGAGAGATCCATAAAGAGCTGATGATGGGCGGAATCAGGGAAGAAGTTAACAATACGATCCAGCGCCTGATTGGCATTATTGGCATGCAGGGTGGATATGCAGAGGTGGCCGGTCTCTGCGTAGGCGATGGCATGCTGCATGGTAGCGCGATCCCGGATCTCGCCAATCAGGATCACATCGGGTGCCTCACGCATGGCGTTTTTCAGCGCCACCTCGTAGGAGGCGGTATCCAGCCCCACTTCTCGCTGATCAACCACTGATTTTTTATGGCTGTGCAAAAACTCAACCGGATCTTCAATGGTCAGGATATGCCCCGTCGCATTGCGGTTTCTGTGATCAATCATCGAGGCCAGCGTGGTTGATTTACCAGAGCCGGTTGACCCCACCACCAGAATCAGCCCGCGCGGCTCCATAATCAGCTTTTTGAGTGCAGGCGGCAGATTGAGCTCTTCAAGCGAGGGGATATTACCTTTGATGTAGCGTATGACCATCGCCGCATCACCCCGCTGCCGGAAGACATTGACCCGAAACCGGCCAAGGCCACTCATGGAGATGGCCAGGTTGCCCTCCATGGTCGCTTCAAACTCCTTTATCTGATCATCCTTCATAATGGAGTAGGCCAGTTTTTTAACCTGCCCTGGCTCCATTTTGGCATCACCAATCGGCATGGTGAGCCCTTCAGTCTTCAGATTAGGCGGAGCGCCTGTACTAAAAAACAGGTCTGAGGCGTTCTTCTGCACCATCAATCTTAGATATGGAACGATATCCATAGTTACCAACCCTCTTTTGCTTTAATACCTATAATCCCTTTTAGCGGCAGAGGTCACATTAAATTTAAAGCAAATTATCAAGTCGGTTCCAACTCCTGCTCTGCCGCATCAACCGCTTCACCCGCCTCCAGCCAGCTCTCCTCTATATGCATAAGCCGTTGATCAATTTCCGCTTTTTCTGTAAGCATTTGTTTGAGCCTCTCTTTTTGCTCACTGGCATAGATCTCAGGCTCTGCCAGCTGCTGCTCCAGCTCCTGTTGTTGTTGACCCAGGCGATCCAGCTCCTTTTCCAGCGCCTTCAGCTTTTTTCGCAAGGGTTGCAACAGGCGGCGATTTTCGGCCTCCAGCTGCTTGCGCCCTCTGCGTGCTACGGCACTGTTCTCACCCAACCCGGCCGCCACCTTCTCTTCCGCTGCATTTCGGTTTTCCATCAACCAGGCCGGATAATCATCCAGCGCCCCTGAAAACTCATCCACCCGCCCCCCGGATACCAGCAGCAGTTGATCTGTCGTGGTACGCAGCAGATGGCGGTCGTGCGAGACAATCACCATGGCACCTTCAAATCCCTGCAACGCCACGCTCAGTGCATGGCGCATCTCCAGGTCAAGGTGGTTGGTCGGCTCATCCAGCAGCAGCAGGTTGGGGCGCTGAAAGACCAGCAGCGCCAGCACCAGTCGTGCCTTCTCTCCGCCCGACAGCGGGGCGACAGGCTCCAGCGCCCGATCACCCACGAACCCAAAGCCGCCAATAAAACTCCTAAGTGATTGCTCACTATCCTTGGGAGCCAGTCGTTGCAAATGATCCAGCGGGCTGTCATCCAGCCGCAGCTGCTCCAGCTGATGCTGTGCAAAGTAGCCTGTCTTTAGCTCAGCTGCCGGAAAGCACTTGCCCGCCAGCGGGGATAGCTCGCCCGACAGCAGCTTAATCAGGGTGGATTTGCCCGCACCATTTGGCCCCAGCAAACCGATTCGATCACCCGGTCGCAGCCCCAGATTGACCCCTTCGAGGATTTTGCTCTGGCCATAACCGACATCGGCATCCTCCAGCCGCAACAGCGGATTGGGGATTTTGTCCGATGGTTTAAAGCCAAAATGAAACGGAGAGTCCACATGCGCCGGAGCAATCTGCTCCATCCGCTCCAGCGCCTTGATACGGCTCTGCGCCTGCCGTGCCTTGGTGGCCTTGGCCCGAAAACGGTCGATATAGCTGTGCAGATGCGCAACCTCCCGCTGCTGCTTCTCATAGCTGGCCTGCTGGTTGGCCAGGCGCTGGGCACGAATCACCTCAAAATCGGAGTAGTTGCCGCTGTAGAGCTGGACACTTTGCTGCTCAACGTGTGCAATCTGCGTGACCACTGCATCCAGAAAATCCCGGTCATGCGAGATCAGCAGCAACGTACCGGGGTAGCGGCAGAGCCACTCCTCCAGCCAGATCACCGCATCCAGATCCAGGTGGTTGGTCGGCTCATCCAGCAGCAGCAGATCCGAGCGACAGATCAGCGCCTGAGCCAGATTGAGGCGCATGCGCCAGCCACCAGAGAACTCCTGCACCGGCAGCTCCTCCTGGTCTGGCTTAAAGCCCAGCCCACGCATCAGCCGGGCAGCCCGGGCGCGCACATTGTAGCCACCAATCACCTCCAGCTGGGCATGCAGCTCCGCCACTTTGTGGCCATCATCGGACTGCTCTGCGGCGGCCAGCCGGGCTTGAATCATGCGCAGCTCGGCATCCCCATCCATCACATATTCAATCGCATGCCGATCGACTGCCGGGGTCTCTTGCGCCACATGGGCAACCACCCATTTCTGCGGCAGGTAAAGATCCCCCGCATCCGCATGCAGCTCATGTCGTATCAAAGAGAAGAGGCTCGATTTGCCGGTACCATTCGCCCCCGTAACACCCACTTTTTGGCCCGGATGAACGGTAAAAGAGGCATCTTCAAACAGCAGCTTGGTTCCGCGGCGCAGTGACAGATGGGTACATTTCAGCATGGCGCAGAGTTTACCCTAACCGCATTATATGTAGAATACAGAGATCTCAATAGACGATGCCAAAAGCCATGCTGCGAGCCATTCAACAATTCTTTGAGCAGAATATAGCCACCACCCGATCAAACAGCGATGCAGAGAGAGAACACAGCCTGCAACTGGCCACAGCCGCGCTGCTGTTTGAGATGATGCGAATGGATAATGAGATCGACGAGGATGAGAAGCGGCTGGTCAGAACGCTTATCAGCCAACGATTCACACTCACTGACAATGAAACCAGGCAGCTCATCCAGCTCGCTGAACAAGAGGCCGAACAGGCGGTTGATTATCACTGCTTTACCTCACTGATCAACAGCCACTTCTTGGCAGATGAGAAGATCGATATTGTCGAACATCTGTGGCAGGTTGCCTATGCCGATGGACAGATCGACAAATATGAAGATCATCTGGTGCGCAAGATTGCTGAGCTGATATATGTGCCCCACAGCGCCTTTATTGCAGCCAAGCATCGGGCGGCAGCCAGCATTCAGGAATGAGTCAAAAACACGCAACTGGAAGGCCTGGCCTCATGCAGCTCAGAGTGAGAAGATGACAAAAACCACCCAGCAACGCAATAGAACTATGGAAAAGTCACTCAAGACATAAAATACAACCGTGATCAACCTAAAAAAAGCAGTGGATCTTACAAACCTCAGCTATATTGACGGGAGATTATGATGAAGGAGCTAGATATGGACAGCACTGAGGTAGCCAGGCGGCTTGATGCCCTGAATATAAAGAGCAGGGAAAAGGAGCTGTTGAAACGAATAGCCCTCACGTTTATGCACGTAAAAGATGAGGTGGCATACACCTTTTTGAAAACCCTCCAGCGATTGATAGCGCCGGACACCTATCAGCAGATAAGGGAAAAAGTAGGCAGCATACAGGAGGAGTATTTCTTCCAAATGCTCAATGGCCCATACAACTCTGACTATGCTGCAAGCCGGTTTTTACTGGGTTATGCCTTTTACCACTCAGGAGTAAAGCCCGAGCACTATGTGGCCGCATTTTCCGAGTATTACAGCGCCCTTATCTCAACAATAGAACCCCAATTCAAAAATGAAATGGTAGCTGTAACATCGGTGTTAAATAAGATGCTGCTATTTGACACCAGCCTCATCATGGAGACCTATTTCTATGAGGACAAGAACCGTTTCAAAAAACTCTATCGTAAATATGGCACCGTTATTGATGCCATGCGCGACGGGGTTGTGATACTCGATGCAGAGACCCTGAATATCATTGAGGTCAACCGTCGAATCGAAGAGTTCACGGCATTAAGCCGCGCTGATCTCATCGGCAAGGAGGTCTTTACACTCCACCCTCCCGAATTCAGAAAGATCATTAAAAAGACCCTGAAGAGAGGGGTAACAGAGCAGTATGGGTTGATTCCCGAGTTGCATATTCTCAATCATAAAAGTGGTGAGTATCAGCCTGTAGAGGCAACCTATGCACAGTTCGAGCTGGATGATGACACCTATATTGTCAAAATCGTCCGGGATATAAAGGATCGGCTCTCCACACAAAAGAAGCTCTCACGCATCAATCGACTCTATCGCGTCTTGAGCGAGGTGAACGGAGAGATCGTACGCGCACTCAACAGTGAGGAACTCTATCAGTCGATCTGCCGCATCATTGTCGAAGAGGGCGGGTTCAAATTTGCATGGATTGCTGAAATAGAGGATGAAGAGCATCTCAACCCAGTAGCCTACTGCAAGGCTGCCTATTTTTACGAGAATATCGAAGCTGACCTGGAAGCATCAACGAGCGATAACATCGAATCGCTTCTTGAAAAGCTAAAAAAAGAGGGTCATGAGGCTGAAGCGCACATTAAAGATGGCATATTCATACATGAGAAGCTGACCATCCCGATCTGGCGGGAAAAGGAGTTCATCAGTATTCCGCTTTACTATGGCAGGGAAATCCGCGCCATTCTCAAAGTCTACTCCAATGAGGTTGACTCCTTTAGTGGTGATGAAATCCATCTGTTCAAAGAGATTGCCAACGACATCTCCTATGCCATTACCACCATGGAGAACAAAGAGCATCTTGAGTTTCTGACCAACTTTGATCTGTTGACACGTCTGCCAAACCGACACCTTTTCAAGGAGCGTCTTGAAATGGCGGTCTACAGCGCCAACTACCAAAAAGAGGTGTTCGCCACCGTACTGGTCGATATCGACCAGTTCAAGTTGATCAATGATACCTTCGGTTATGGTTTTGGCGACACGGTTCTTCTCAAGGTGGCCGAGCATCTGAAGCAAATCATCCGCCCCGAAGATATTCTTGCGCGGTATGGCAGCGATGAGTTTGCACTGGTCTTCTTCAACCTCAAATGCAAAGAGGAGATCAGCCACTTTGTTGAGAAGATCAATGAGTTGTCCACCCATCCAGTCATCCTTGACAAGGAGGAGATCTATCTTACTTTAAGTGCAGGCATCGCCCTCTTTCCAAAAGATGCACACAGCGCAAGTGAGCTTAAAATGGCGGCGGAAACCGCACTCAAGACAGCCAAGGCTCATGGTGGGAACACCTATCTCTTTTATGCTGAAGAGATGGGATCTACAGACCAATCCAAAATACGCTTTCAGAATGAGCTTAAAAAGGCCATTCATAACGAAGAATTCAAACTTTTTTACCAACCACAGGTCGATTTGCACAGCATGGAGATCTGCGGCGCAGAGGCGTTGATACGATGGATGCATCCTGAAAAAGGGCTGATCAGTCCAAACGATTTCATCCCGATACTGGAGGAGTCCTACCTGATTGAGGAGATAGGCCAATGGGTTATCGAAGAGAGCTGTCGACAGATCAAAGCCTGGGGAGAGCAGCAGATCGAGCTGCCCGTTGCCATCAACATCTCCACCAAACAGATCACCAGAAACAGCAACTTTTTCACCTCTCTGGTTGATACAGTCATCGCTTCAGGAATCAATCCAGGGCTACTGCATGTGGAGGTAACGGAATCGTTGATTATGGAGAATCTCAGCGTGGTAGAGGGCGGCCTGAAAGCGCTTGGTGAACACGGAATACTCTCATCCATCGATGACTTTGGCACCGGCTACTCCTCACTCTTTTACCTGAAGAAGCTGCCTGTCTACGCACTGAAGATTGATCGCGCCTTTATCAGGAACCTGCCGCACAATGAGGAGGATATTGCCATCTCCAGCGCCATTGTCTCCATGTCCAAGAGCTTGAATAAGAAGACAATAGCCGAAGGTGTTGAAACAGATGAGCAGCTCAATTTTCTAAAGAACATCGGCTGCGACAGAGTACAGGGATTCCTGTTTTCCAGGCCGCTGCCTGCCGATGAGTTTGAGGCGTATTACCGAAACTTTTGATAATTCTAGATTCAATACTCCTCCCCTGTTTTGGTTGACTCTTTGACCATCTTTACAAATGATGAGATCAACAGCTCCGGGGTTTTAAATGCCTGCCTGTCCAGATAGTAATAGGTGCCAATTTGCACGGCATCACGGTAGATCCGGTATTCGATTTTTGTTTTTGGTATGACACCGGTGATATATTTCTCACCCCTCTCTTCCGCAATCCTGCTGTTTTTTATACCGTCAAGATAGAAGAGTGCCTTTTGCAGCTCTTCACTGCAGCGGTTTTGGAACAGTGACAGTGAATTTGCATCTTCTTTCAAGTACGGCTCCCATGCCGCATCCATCTCTTTGGAGCAGCCTAATTGCCGCTTGATCCACTCAAACAACACTGCCAGCAGTTGCTTTAACAAATTCATTTCAGCTCAACCAGACCGCACATCAATCAGCCCTCTTCATTAAATGAAAGCTCTCTGCCTTTGCCCTTTGATGCGGGGGTGGCTCTGTCCCAGGCCCAATCCCGGATTTTTTTTGTCTGCTCTTTCATGGTCTCTGATAACGGCACTATGGTATCAATATGTTTGGCAATATCTTTGGTGGTGAAGGGATGGTTTTGGCTGCTTGCATCAATACGTCCGCCATTGACTGCCTGCTCAATCTCCGCTGCATTCCACTCTTTAGTGATTTTTGTAAGGTGTGCAATGTTAAAGTCATCGGGGTTTTGTCGATTGGCTTTAAGGTGGATCTTTAAAATCTCTGCACGCTCTGCATCATCTGGCAGATCACAAAAAAACACCTGGTCAAAGCGTCCTTTACGAATGAGTTCCGCAGGCAGTGATTCAATCCGGTTGGCTGTTGCGGCCACAAAGACAAGCGGCGATTTCTCCTGCATCCAGGTCAAAAATGCTGAAAAGACATGCGATTGATTGGCATTGCCACTCTCAAGCAGACCCAGGCCATTCTCTATCTCATCAATCCAGAGTACCGCAGGGGCCGCACTCTCGACCATCTGTGTCACTTTGTGGAAGGCGGCCTCTGGACTGCCATCCATTTGCGAGAAGATAAGATTCATATCCAACCTGAAAAGAGGCACATTCCAACTGTTGGCGACAACCTTGGCGCACATGCTTTTACCGCAACCACTGATACCCATGATAAGAATGCCTCTGGGTATCGGCATACCACTGAGCTGGGCCTTTTGGGTGAAGAGGTTTTGTCTTATGCTGATCCACTCTTTCAGCCGACCAAGGCCACCTACCTGGTCAATACTGAAATTCACAGGGACATATTCCAGACAGCTTGTACCTCCGCTTGCCACAAGTCGTTTTTTGCTCTCATTAATCAGATCAGAAACAACCGCCGTGGTAATTTTCTTACAGCGATCTATTTGATACATGAGATGTGTTGCATCCTTCAGGGTAAGGCCGCAGAGCGCGAGTGAAATCTCTTTTAGTGCCTCATCACGCAGTTTTCGATCTGCATTGTCTTTTTGCAGCTCTTTCAGATGAGAGAATATCTCCGCCTGGCCTGGCAGACTTACATTGATCTGAAATATATCACTGCGTATTGAGTGTGGGATCTCCCTGCCTGCTGAAACTATAAATATATACAGGTTATTGCGTGTGCAGAATTTTTCACAGGCATCGCGCAACAGTCGATCAAGCTGTGGCGACCCGGTAAAATCCAGCAGATCTTTCATGATATAAAAACCGGGCCTGCCCTTTTTAATGATCCATTGCAGCGCCTTTACCGGGTCATCGCTATCTTCAATCTCATCATCAATATCCAGTCCGGTAGAGCAAGACCATTCAACAACCGGCAGATCATTCGCTTGTTTTTCTGCCAGCTTGTGCAGCAGGTTAATAATGCGGCTCTCTTCTACACTGTTGAGATAAATTATGGGATATTGACCAGCAATGGCTTTCTCTATCTCTTCAGTAACCTCAGCCATTGTCTGTTTCCTATCTGTTTTGACGTTAACAAAATCAGCAGCGCAGACTGCTTCTGTTTTGAAGAAACCAGTTGTAGGCTTTAGCAAGCCCATCCGGCAATGCTGTTTTTGCACACCACCCAAGCTGTTGCAGCGCAGTTACATTTAATAGTTTGCGCGGCGCTCCATCTGGCTTTGTTTTATCAAAGACAATCCCGCCTTTGAATCCAACAACCTTGCCAATCTCTTCAGCCAACGCTGCAATGGTAACATCGCTACCTGTACCAACATTCAGGTGTGACTGCATGGGTTTTGTCTGTTCCAAATAGCACGGCTTATCCAGCATCATTACAAACAGGCAGGCATCGGCCATATCATCTACATATAAAAACTCACGCTTTGGGGTTCCGCTACCCCATACGGTAACGGTCAGTTGGTTACCTGTTTTTGCTTCATGAAACTTTCTTAATAACGCGGGAATGACATGGCTACCTGCTAAATTATAGTTGTCTTTTGGCCCATAAAGATTGGCCGGCATCACAGAGCGGTAGTCTGTGCCATATTGCCGGTTATAGGATTCACACAGTTTTATACCGGCAATCTTGGCAATGGCATAGGGTTCATTGGTGGGTTCCAGCTGCCCGGTCAGAAGCGCTGATTCAGACATGGGCTGCTCAGCCATGCGCGGGTAGATACAGGAGCTGCCCAAAAACAGCAGCCGTTTCACATCGGCTCGCCAGGCCGCATCAATGACATTGGCCTCTATCATCATATTTTGATAGATGAACTCAGCAGGCCGGGTGTTGTTTGCCTGAATCCCGCCCACTCGTGCTGCCGCCAGAAAAACATACGCTGGCTTCTCCTGCATAAAAAAATCACGCACGGCCTGTTGGTTTGTCAGATCTAATTCCGTACGGGTTCGGGTAATAATATTTTTATATCCATCCAACAGCAGGCGCCGCATGATGGCTGACCCCACCATGCCTGCATGGCCCGCCAGATAGATTTTTGAATCATGGTTAGATGCCATTACTCATTGCGCTCATAGGTGTGAAATCCTTCGCGTCGGCAAAGGTCATCTTTTTTGGCCAGCTCAAGATCCTCTCGCGCCATCTCTGCCACCAACTCTTTGAAGGCTATTTTTGGTGTCCAGCCCAGCTTCTCTTTTGCCTTGGATGGATCACCCAGCAGCGTCTCTACCTCTGTTGGCCTGTAGTAACGTGGATCAACCTTTACGATCACATCCCCCGGTTTAACACTACAGTCACTGTTTTGTACGGCAGCTACCGTTGCCGTCTCCTCCTCTGCGCTCCCTTCCCATCGCAAACCGATCCCCAACTCTGTGGCTGCGGCGGTTACAAAATCACGCACGCTGTACTGTATGCCGGTTGCAATGACAAAATCTTCCGGCTGCTCCTGTTGCAACATCAGCCACTGCATCTCTACATAGTCCTTTGCATGTCCCCAATCGCGTTTGGCATCCATGTTCCCCAGATAGAGACAGGCTTGCAGCCCTAGCTTTATGCGAGCCAGAGCACGGGTGATTTTGCGTGTAACAAAGGTCTCACCACGCACGGGAGATTCATGATTAAACAGAATGCCATTGCAGGCATAGATGCCGTAGGCCTCTCTGTAGTTCACCGTTATCCAATAGGCATACAGCTTTGCAACCGCATAGGGTGAGCGCGGATAGAAAGGGGTGGTTTCACTTTGTGGCGTCTCTTGCACCAGGCCGTACAGCTCTGAGGTTGATGCCTGGT